>OMLO01002634.1_pt1 | contig 14617 bp, 21 predicted proteins | sample 1674811 | NCBI WGS metagenome assembly OMLO01 (sample SAMN06265003, study PRJEB25207) | coral metagenome | isolation source: Coral host | place: Mexico:La Bocana,Puerto Morelos, Mexico | collected 2008-11-13
CCACATTCAATGAATATCCTCCAAATTCCATGGTGATATGGTGATATATGGTGATATGGTATGTCTTGCGCTCGCCCGCGCGCCCTCTTGCGCGGCCCTGCATTTTTGATGCCTCTATATCATGCTCTCAAAATCCTATCTCCCCTGAAGATGTGATTGAAAGGACGGGGTTTTCTATAAATCCCCATATCCCTTTCAATGGCTACAGTGTTGAGGGCGTCATCCAAGGTGGAACCAGCATAGCAACGAGAAAACACTTCGCGCACTGCCTGTCGATCTGCTTGCTCAGCTTCCTGCACTGTAGGGAAGCGAAAATGATCACCCGGGTCAGTAGTATAGAAATCCATAAATTTGGGGACATAGAGATTCCAGCTTCCCAAGTGACAGGCCCCCACCATTGCAAATGCGAAGCTACGCACTTGAAGCAAAGCTTGGACGACCCTTCTGCCCCCAAACTCTCACAGCTGCATTGCTGGCTGCAGGTAGGGTTTGTAATGCCCATTAGCATGGGATTTGTCCATACAAAGGCAGGTTACTGCAAGAAAGATGATTTCGGCCAACCGGTATTGGTGATTACACGAGCTGACGATTACGGGGAGGTAACTCGAAAAATATTTGAGCATTTGTTACAATCTAAACGACATGTGCGGCCCCACCTTTCAAAGTCCCGCTCTGGCTCTCCAGCGAGGGCCCAATCGACTTCCCCACTGTTCCAGGATACTGACAAAGGCCTCACTTGGCCAAAAAAGAAAAGTAACTTCCGATCAATGGGATCCACAAAGAACTCCAGGGCAACGCGAGGTGTCGCTTGCAAGAAAAGTCAACTGCTGTGATTTCAACACGATTTGCTGGCTCTGCTGATCTCCAACCTCATTGCACTGCTTGAGCAAAGCAACAAGAGCCTCCGCGAAGGCTCCCAAGATGGGCTCAGCAAAAACACTGCACTGAACCCAAGCAAGAAGATTCCACACCTTGGATTTGTTTGTTGCAAAGCTCATTTTATTTGCCCGAGTTTGCAGCTCTTATCCAACCTACACATTGAGACTTGTGATCTGAGCTGTTTAAGGGAAGCAGCAGTTGCTTGGGATCCAAATTCAATCAAAAACTCATGCCAGGTCTTTTTATGGAAAATGCAGCCATCGAACATGCTGAGCACTTGCTTCATGTTACTGCAAGCTTTGGCAGGGCGAAGAAAGGAGAGGATGGCAAAAATACACTCACTAAACCAGCTGAGAGCCAAATTTGTTTCCACCGAGCTGCCCCCACTGCTGCATTTTTTTTGAATCTCATGTCTCTAGTTGTGAAATGCTCTGGGTGAAGCCCTACAGAAGGGTGCCAGCATGAAACAGGCAGGATAGTGCTGGATAGTTGTGGATGGTGATGAATGGTGATGGATAGTGATGAATAGTGACGGATAGTGAGCCAGTCCCCTCATCGTTTTTTGCTTGTTTCTGACGCTTCCGCTTTCTCTCGGAGCTCTCCCAGCGTCACAGCACGGAGCTTTCGCTTCTGCAAGCCACGCAAGAAGAGCCGCAGCGACTGCGAAGCAAACGGGGACTGGATGCAAACAACAGAGGGTTTCACCTCTTGAAATGACAACACGCTGTCTTCAACTCTTCAACATGTTACTTTTTGCAGCCACATCCACGCACTCCAAACATCTCCAGGAGTATTCTTCTTCCTTTTCTACCCCTTTTTGCTCTTTTTGGTCATACCATGTCATAACTCACAACTCATAACTGTGCTTCTGCTTCCTCCTTTCTCCTTTCTCATGCTTTTCCTGTCGTTCTCTTCTCCTCCTTCTTTCAATGTAGAGGCTATGGCAATGGTTACATCTCCACCATCTTCTGCATACATTCTACAGTTAATGAATGGCAAGAGTCATACTAATCACGCTCTTGGCCACTTTGCCTCCCCTGAATGTCAGTGTAGTTTGTGACCCAGAGTTGCCGATCTAGTGCAAATACGTTTCGCATGGCAAGGATGAGGCTTCGTGCAGGCAAAGCTATGGAAAAAACACACAATTCTGGCCCATCTGCACCTCATAAGTGTGCTGGCGGAAGCCCTTCTGTGGCATGTGCATAATCACAACCTCAAAGATCCAGTCATTGGCACATCAAACAGTTTGACACTGCAGTCATGAACTGCGGCCAGAGGGCTGATCCTTCTTGCACCTGTCTCAAGTAGACTGATGCAACTCTCATGGGATCTGGGATTGCCCAATCATCAGCATAGCAATCCTTGGCAATGCAGTTGAGTGATGAAGAGTAACACCGATCTATACATGGCTGTGGTGAGAGTGCAATTGCTGTTCCAAGCTAATACTGCAGCGGTTCACAATGCCCCCAAGTCTCTCCCAAAGCGTGCGACATATTTCTTGCCTCTAGTAGAAGCGAAGCCAAGCACTTTTGTTATGGTGTCAGCATGGATTCCAGTAACTCTTCCACCAAAGAATCAAACTATGGTTGTAAAAGTGTTTCCATTTCACCACAAGGTGTCTGCCCTCGCTCACACGTTTAGGATGAATGGATTCTCATGACATGGCCCATGGCTATCTGTCGCCACCATCCAGTCAGCCTGTAAGACTTGCGCCATGTCCTTTGTCAGGCGCCCTTGTGGTGCACGAAACCATTTTGGCAGTGAAGCTTTCAGGAAGGGCCGCAGCATGTCATCCTGAGCACACAAAATGAGGTCAAAGTGAAGACTACACAGCTGCTGATTTTGGAGGAATCCCAACCTTTTTGTACCGAATGAGGATGCTGTGTGTCAATTTCCGGAGGTGTGCAAGAACTATCAATAAACGCAGAGCATGAATGTCGCAAAACATTTGCGATGCAACTTAGTGGAGTTGGATCTTTGAAGCTCCAAGTTATGAACTTCCACCGGGGATCTGTTTCAACCAAGGCTGTTTCAAAGGACTTGGCTGAAAAGGAGGCATATTCTTTGTCCTCCAAATCAAACATTTGCAGTTGATGCCATTGACCATTGAAATTACCTTAAGGTCATTTAAAGTGCTCGGCTGAGTTATCTATGATGCTCCATGAAAACGGCCACCACTCTCCTCCGGCATGTGATTTGCTGGCTCATGACCTTCAAACACCAAGCGTTGCAGATCATTGCCATGAACGTAGTGAGAACCTCAAGGCTACTTTCAAGGACGTCAAAGGCGTCCCAAGTCTCCCAAGATTGCTACACGGAATGCATGAGAAACCATTGATTTTGCGGATAACAAAACCTGACAAGCGTCTAAGGAAAAAGGTGGCTTTGGCCGAGAAAGTGTGTAGCAAATTGAGCACCTCTGGCAACATGGACTTGCCTCGATCGCCTGCAAAAACGAACGCAAGGTGGTGAAGTGGATTCTCAGCAATTTGAGCACGGGTGGTGCCGGTGGTGTCCACATCTGCACCCCTGGCCTCGACAAATTCCATCGTCGATGGTTAATGCCACCAAACCTTCCACTCCTGGAGAATAAGTCGAAGAGAAATAGAAGGTGGTGTTGACGAACTGCGGAAAGGCACCCTTCCTTTGTCGGCAAACGAGGCAAACTCAAACAATAAAACATCGTCGAGGCTGAATCTTGTCAGCAAACCCCAAAGAAGTTCATGAGTGACATGTGAGTGATCACAACATTACAAACCTCCTACTAGCCAGCCACCATCACTAGTATGTTTGCACCCTTCATCGTGTTTGCCCCTAACCTTGATTCCAAGCATCGCAAGCAGCACCACATTTCGCGGACCCAACGAAGTTACTAGGCTCCATAGGAGCCACAGGCCATATTGCTTCCACGTGAGGGAAACTGGACTCAGCCTGCAAAGATGCTGGTTAATCTTCAACAGGTCAAGCATGGAACCAGTGAAACCAAAGGAAAAGGTGGGCCAAAGGCCATGGAGGTTTGAACAATATGTGCTTCCCTGCAGCCGAAGCTCACGTGAGTTGGGTCGGTTTGAGAAACAGCACCAGTCATGAACACTCATCAATCATCAATTAATTACTGATAGTATACAGTACAATGTACAATAGTCTCCAAGTGATTTTGAAATCCTTGTAGAAATTCTAGGCATTTTCAGGCAGGTTGAGGTCCATGAAATCCAGAAGTTGCAGCGTCTTTTTGTGCAGGACCCTGTGGCGCCTGCCCATGGGAAGGTTATCTTCCGCCACAGGCGGCATGAGAAAGAACTGTCGGGCACAAGCAAAACTGCATCTAAGCAAAGTTTGCTGCATGAAGGCTCCATTGTTATTCCAATCACCCTTCACCGGCCCTTCACCTGAAAAATCAAGGTCCATAGCAAGGCAGCAACCAGGCATAGCCACACCCTTGTACGGCGCAAGCAGCGCATGGACTGTTGGCGGATAGTCTCCAGTTTTGAAAGATAACGGAACACCATATTTTGATGACTCCAAGACGTGAAAGTGTAGCTCCAGGCGTTCGCATCACTTTGCATCAAGACTTTGTAAATGGTTCGGTGTTAAGACAGGTGAAGCATGTGGAACTGCGAGTTTTGTTCCAGACAAATTGAGGCTTGGAAACAGCTTTGGCGGCAAATGGTTCTGCAAAATCTGGAACACAAGGCTTTCCCATGCAATGCTATCATTTACCCCTGATGAAGTTTACAAGCAAAGACTTGTATAGCCTCTACAGGTGCACCGGTGTCCCTGCGCAAAAAATGGCAAATATGATGAATACAGTGGCACTTTTTCAGCGCTGCGCCTTTTTCAGTTAGCGATCCAAAGCAGGCGCAAGTCGCCTGTACTTGATCTCGAGTCCTTTAGACAAACAAACTGCGCTCGACACTGGCCTGAAGACACACCTCGGCACAATCTGTCTGAGAAAACGAACGACGTCTGAAGGGTTACTGTTCTTGTCTTCTTGTCGCTCCTTCGTAGTATCTTGATCTCATGAGTGAAGCTTCAGTGGAAAAAATCACATACGAGTATGCAACATACACTTCACACTGCCTTAAAATTAGTATTTCTTTGTTCAACATGATTCAACAACCTTTGCAAACCAAGTAGCGCAAGGTCCGGCAAGTGAACGGGCCACGCAATGATCAGGACAGGGATTGGATGCCTTCAAGGGCTCTACAAGCAGCTGGCTTTTGGAAAGCTGCTCCCACCTTGCAGTGCATTCAAATGGAGTCTTATTCCTGAAATGTTCAACTCCAGTTAGGCACAATCCAAGTAGGAATCAACAAACCAAGATGATTCGAAATGTCCAAATGAAGCCCATTTTGTTTGACATGTTTCAATGGATCAACGGAGCTCTGGATACAAAGGTCCCCAAGGACAGGGGACATGGGGAATACACCCAAACTTCCAAAGGTCTAAATGTCTGAACGTTGTTGCCCCCTGATTGCAAGTCATTGTCTTTTTAGAAGCTTCTCAGTCGCAGCCAAAGCACAAGGCATCAAGATCACCATTTGTCATGTTCCTGCCCAAAGACTTCATGAATTTTTGAACAAACATCTTCCATCAATGCTGCATTGAACCTGTATATAAATTAAGAGATGTACCGGAACGGAAAACGTATGAATGTTTCAACCACATCATCGATGAAAGTCCAACACGTGACTGTGTTGTGAAATTGCATCTATCTCCATAAACCGTCAGCCCTTCAGCACATCATTCAGCTCCTTGTGCTTCGCAAGTCTAGCACCTGCGTCCACGAGAGCTGAAATTGTTTCTCATCCCCTGTGGCATTCAACTGCCCCACCATAGGGTCTGCGAAGCGCCGCTGCCCAGGGAAAGACCAAATCTCCATCTGGCAGGAGGTCTCATGAAACGTGACACAACATGGGTATTACTATTGCGGTAGTACTATTACTATTACAGTATAACGGCATTGACTCAAGATGTTAGAGGATTCTAGTACATAGAAGCCTGTGGCCCCTTTACCCGTTCACCAAACTTTGAGCCATACGATGTGCTAGCTGTGATCTTGCAACCGGTAGTGACTCTCTGTCAATTGCACATTGAAACGACAGAGCTGTCTGGACCAAATATAGCCTTGGCATTCATCACAGCAGCCATGCCCCAAAATAGTGGCCAGCCACGGCGCTCCGCCAGAAGCTGCAATCGTCGACCATCTGCTGTGCCAAAGAGGGTCGCCACATTGCCTTGCTTGACTTTCGTTGGCGATAAGCGCATCACGATGTGGTGGCTATAGCAATTATTAACCCAACCCTCCGCGGTGATAGTAGCAGTACCACTAAGGGGCCAGGAACTGGAAACGAGAACGTGGGTGACAAAGGGGGCATGGGACCTTCCCGGGAAAAAAAAGGCGCAGGAAGGGTAAGCGGGGAAGTGGGAACTGGAAACAAACAACCCTAGTAATTCCATATATATATATATATAGTTGCCGAAGAGTTTTTAAAAGGCGAATTTCTTTCTAGTATTCTTTAGAGGAGCTTTTTTTCTGTATTTCCATTTTCGCATTGTGTTTCGCAAGATTTCCGAAAAAAAAATACCGTGCACGTTTTTCTATATTTTCATTTTCCCGGTGCCCATTGTCTTGAACATCATAATGTAGGGTTTTTTCAGGACCCCCACACAAATTCCAGTATGTGTGGAAAATGTCACACGAAAATTGGGAAAACAGAATTTGAGAAAAAGTGCGCAAATTTAAAAAAGGGCGCCAACATGTGCAAGATCTGATACTGAGACTGTTTTGGGAGATAGTCCGCATTTTTTCATGTTTTTTCTGCGTACGTATAATTAGTTAACTTTTTTCGTTTTGGTTTTCTACAGTAATTCTTCCGGGAATTTGACTAAAACATGGCCGTGATAGACTTAGCAAAAAATGCTGGACAATTCCCGAAACTTTTTTAGATATCATACGTCATACGAGTATATAGCATTAATTCAGTCAGCAACCCGGAAGAGTCAAGACTCACCGTTTCATAGACAAGATGCCAACCAGAAACTTCACGGATGATGGAAGCCTGGGATTTCCCAAAAGGTTGGATTCCCAATATTGCATCGATTCCCACACATCCGCAGGTGGCAAAGCCTCGGTAGATTCGCCCCCAAAATGAAAAATATCACTCCCCATCTTTACCAGCGACTTTCTCGCGGCCTTGGGCTGTGTCTGTTCTGTCAGATTACCTGAGACCCCCGCTTCGTATCTGGCAGTGGACACCCCACTTCGCTGAAATAAGGATCTCGCATTGTCGTTGACCGAGCGGTTTACAGAACGTGAGCGTGAGCTAGACGACCAGTTGCCAAACATATAGAGGTTGGGAAGGATCAAATGGTCCAAGTGCTCCTGAAGCAAGGTATGGATTTGACCTTCCCCCGAGTACTACCTGGCACAGGGTTTTGTTGTTTTTACAACAAAGTCCAGTTGGGTTTCGATGTTTAAGACATTCGAAGACGAAGCAGGAACTTCCAACATCCGAACATTTAAACTATAGCTTATGGTGTTGAATGATACCTCATTCTATTGACTAGGTCGGGTTGTGATTTCCATTTTGTAGCCAGGATTTTGAAAAACCTAAATGTGGCCCTCTAGAAAATCACAAACCTGAAAAATCCCTGACCCAAATGGTGCTTGAAGGCCTCTAGAAAATCAACAGTCCGACCCAACTTTCTTTTGACATCAGTGTCATCATGAACATGGCAAATCTCTAGAAGACGAAAATGTCTGTCTACCATCTCTCCCTATGTAAGGTACCACCAATATGAGGTTGTTTCCTTAAATGGTGGTACCCCCTAAACACCCCAAAATGATCATTTTTAGTAGGAAAACCCAAGGTTGTTGGGTACCACCATTTTCGGAAACCCCCATGAAGGTTTTAAACAAAGATGTGTAACAAGAATAGGCGCATCTAGATGTTTTTTTCCATTCTCTAGGTTCACGCCAGTCCAGAGTCCCAAGGACTTCTCCACGCCAAGAGCTGCAATTCAATTCTGGTGTAGGGAAGCCTTTGGGAACGCCCACGTGTTTGCAGGACATGCCATATTGGCCTGTATCGTACCTTGTGTTCGCCCCACAAGTTCAATCTGAAAATGGTGGGAACATGTGGGAACCCGTTTCCGATAGAAGTGATGACGTTTTACAATGTGCTTAAAAGGCAGCTCTCAAATCAGCTTCGCCCATGAACTCTTTTGATAAGTTAGGACTGGACCAAGTAATTGCAGGATGAAGTGAGCAAGCAGCTTGGATTACATCAATCAAAGCCATGTTGCGGAGCAATGAGGACCATCTTCTGTACATGTGTGGTATTGAAGACTGCAGTGATATCCCCAAAAGAGGGCATGGAAGCAAAGTCAATGCGGCGCATGTTGTGAGCAATATAAATCAATCGTTCCGCAGCTTCTTTCCATGTCGGCTTGCGACCTTTGAAACTTTTGCAGCCGTAGAGTTGCTGCTGCATCACATCATTCACCACCTCAAGGTGCAAATGTGTCAGGGACATGTGAGAACTTCAAAACTGTGGGTTTCATGTCATTTCCAGCAAATCCGATGAGAAAAAATGAAAGCTGGATTCAACTTAATAGCAATACAGGAATGAATAATGATGGCAAAATGGCACTAGTACCCTGCCTGAGGTCCTTCTGTGGTATTGAAGGACTCTTGCAAAAGGGCAGCCTAGCAAGCATGCATCTAATTACGAAAACTGCAAACAATCGCCACTAGCCAATCGAAGATGTCCACTTCTTTTACATAGCTTTCGGAAAAGTATGACAACTCTTCTTAAAAACAACACCAAGCCAAACATTACAAAATCTGCAATTGATCATAGATCCGCACCTGCCATTCGTTTAGAAACCATGGAAAGTCCATTTCTTTCAGTGTAACGTCAGGCCATACAGCCCCGAGCGCATTTGCTGGGAAGGCATGCGCCAGCTCAGCAGAGCGAGCCTCCAGAAAACAGCACCCGCTTCTGAGACGTTCAGACTTCTATCAGCATCAAAAATGAGATTGACATCACACTCATCTTCATCATAAATTCCAAGGTCTCACCATGTCTCACCGGCCATTTTGGCAGACAAAAAAGACCAGCATATGTGCAAAAACTGCCAACTCCGAAATACCTCATCTCGGTACCGTTGCAACAACTCCATGCTGCTTCTTTCAGCGAGATCTGGGCAGCAATCTCTCAGAATTTCTCTGAAATCAGTGGAGTCCTGACAAAAAAGATGGTCAGAACAAACAGACCAAATCTTTGACCAAATCTTTGCATATCACAAATGTCACAATCATTGAGCTAAGGCGAATTTCATGCTTAGATTTTAGGATGATGAATGTCTGTGAAGTGACGAAAATTGGCTCCAATGAAGCTAAGGTTTTTGAAAACGTTACACCGCCCGCTAGCCACAGCAAGCCTAAAATAAAGATCCACCCGACAAACAATTTTACCCTCACAGTGTTGGTACATTCCACAGCTCTTCAGTCCAGAAAGCGGAGAACATCGTTTGTCGCGGCTGCACTGGCAGCTTGTGCTTTTTGCTGATGATAAGCAAACAGCGCCTGCTGCTGGGCTGTCTGCTCATCCTTGGTGAACTTGAAATTTGAAACTATACACAAACCTCCAAGATCCAACACCAAGGAAGTAACATGTCCACATTCGATACAAACGCAAGTCCCTTGAGCTCGTGCAAACTTTCTTGGTCCATTTATCCCGTTTAACATGAGTGCAAGTTGCGGGCACTTGTTGCGCTTCGGTGAAAACCACCAAGGCAACAAGTCTCCAAGCCATGACAGCTCGCAAAAGACGGTGGGCATGCACTAATTTCATTGCTGTTTGTGTTTGTTGCAACTTTCAGTGTTGAGCATCCTTTTGAGGGCAGGAAGAGAAATGCCAGTCTGTTGAGGGGACTTTCATGAAAATTCATTGCAATTAGTTGCTGGTTGGGTTGTGCTTTGGATCCAGAACCTGAAAAGAAACACCACAATGTGAGCGTCCAAAATGTCACGATGGTCAGAAATGGAAACATAATGCCTTTTACAATTGCAATTGCAAAGAGGCAATCCACATTTCTTTGCGAGTTTTAACCAAGGCCGCTACATCAAGGGTACCCTGAAAGGATTTCAGCTGACAGCTTTGCAGCTCATGACAGACTTTGTACAGACAAAACGGTCACTTTGTGATGGCCGACTTTGTTGACATCATGTTGACATCCAAGTTTTCAGGTCCATTTCAAGATGCGTTGGACGCCTTTATTGCCTTGGAGCGACCGTTTCGTTGGTATGGTACCTTCTTCACAAATGCCATTCCTTGATAATGACCTTTTGGAGAACACCAAACTCCATGTGGCACCACCTTGCCATCAAATAGGAAGGCACGTCCACCAGCAAGTGGATAAGCCTTGTTACCCATCACAAAGAAGGCCATTTCATCCAACACTGGGTTTTCCTCTTGAAGACCCAAAAGGATGGAAGCAGACTGGTCATTGTCCACGTGCACACAACATTCACCACAAGCTTTGCATCCCTGTGACTTGCAAATAATGCATGTCTCTTTGCAGGACTTTACACCCAACAACTTTGCCACTGGAACAGGTGGCCCATGGCTCTCACTAGCATTGTTGAAGACAGCCATGTAACCTTGACCCACATAGCTTTGAACTGCTCCACCATCCACAGGATCCCGAGCTGCCACTCCTGGGTCTGCTGAGGGTAAGGCTGGAGGTCGATACCATCGGAAAGAACTCCAGACGTCTTCGTTGCTCGCATTCTTCAAGATGTCCACCATGGCTGTGTTCAGCATGCTCCGAAGCACCTCGTTGCAATCTTCTTGCAGTTGTTCCGTGCCAGGAAACGTATTGTTTCTACTGAGTTGAAGCCCAACACCATGGAGACGTCCCTTGTGCGTGGGTCTGGAGGATTTTTGCGTCCAAGTGTCCCAGTATCGATTTCCCTTTGCAATGAGGCGTTGAAGCTTTTTTTGAACCTTCAAAGGAACTGCTCCAACTATGCAATGGTAGCGCTTGCCTCCTGTTTCAAAGAACGGTGGTATGCCTCTGCCAAGGTTCGAGCATTGGATGCAGCTGTGATGATGCCCCTTTGATCCGTACATGCTTCGGACTCGGAGAGGCTGGAAGCATGTGTGACACGTTGAAGCCTCATATCTATGTAGTTTGAGATAGATGGCATGGTTGTCCTTTCTTGAAACTGTGACATTTATGCGTCTGCCAGGCAAATACGGCTGATGCATGTCAGCAGCACCCAGGACATCTCCCTTCTCTAAAATTCCATCCACGGCTGCACCAATATCCAAATGCACTGAATCGGCAGAATCGCGCTTCACGACACCTTCAACCAACTCACCCAAAACAAAGTCTGCCAACTTGCGGCGAGGAGCTTCTAGAAGTTCTTCGTCCATTTTTAGGAGCACATCCATGGTCATGGCATGGACTTGTCTTTGTTCTGGTATCTTCTGAGAAGATCTTTGCATCACTGCGAAGTCCCTGCATCTTTGAGTGACAAGGGTCCAAGTGAGCACTGCAAGACATGGAAAGAGACAGCCAGAAGGCTTTCGGCGACGGTGCGACGGCATGGAAGCGCCAAAGATCTTGGCCAAGAACTGTAGTTTAGTCGCCCTTTATGTAACTTATATGTTCACATCATGTACAAATTCATATCAGGTGTTTAGCAGTCAAATTGGGTCTTCTAACAATTTTGTCTTGATCGACAGAAGCTGAAATGGTCTTTACCTTTCATGCATCTTCATCCTAATCGTATATTGCTGAAAGAATTATTCAGTCATTCATGACTCGTGATTGCAGCGTTGGGTTCCTTGAATGCTACGTACAGTCTGTGTTTTGGACTTGTTTCCTGCCATCTGCAAGCCCAGTGACTCAATCAGGTATCTCATGACCACTCGAAGCCTGTGGTTGGGGCATGTCATCCATATCAGAGACTCAGGATGAAGCCTCATAGTATGTTGTAGAATTACTGCACTATCCCTACCCACATATCACAATATTCCTCCTATGATTTCCCTTCTTTTATGAAAGACTGCTTCGGGTGATGCTAGGCATTCCATTTCAGCTGGAGATAGACTTTTTGCTCGCACCGTTGCGCTCTTGGATCTTCACGTTGCATAGCAGTCTTGCTGCTTTCATGCAGGGGTCTATCGGCGCAGGAAACCGATCTGGCACTGGTCAACTCCAACAAGTCAACATCTAGAATCTGGATAGAGCATAAGGAAAGTCTGTCACTTTCAGATCATTCAATCCACGCAACAAGGACAACAAGATACAACAACCAGATGCAACAAAAGATATACAAAGATCCAACATGTTGCGAAGGCTAACAAAGGCTAACCGTTGCTGACCCTCCAATCGGATTAGGTGCGGAACCCTCAGGCTTCGACGTCTTTTCCTTTTCCTTCTGGCGATGCCTCCACCTAGAGCGTTGCATGTTACAGGTTCGAAATTCCATTGAACATCGTTGAACCGTTGAACCACCAAAAAAAAACACCTCATGATTCATGATAGAATGTCTGTTGAGAGTGACAGACCATTTGCGACCATTTGCACTTTGTTAGGCGACGTGCGATGTTGACATGTGACGTAGATCAATCATGCTTGCTTACTTTGCTGGGCGATGTGTGATATTGGGACGGAAAAAAATACCTCTGCTGGGACGGGCAACAGCCAAGAACCTCAACAACCGCAGCTACAGTCACCTCATGTGTGATCTTGAAGACTCCAGCAGCAGCCGCACCACCAACAACTTCAAGAGCAGAGTAAATCAAAGCCTGGCATGATCCACACAAATTTGAACCTCAAACAAGGTGCTCCAGCTGCAGTTTCTGTTTACACAATTCACCTTTCAGAATGTTGACATCATACAACTAGCCTTGTAGAAAAAGCCTCCGTTGAGGATGTTTGCAGCAGCAATGCCAAACCTTACAATATGAAGGGCAAGCAAATTTCAGGCCAAAACAAGTCAAAGACAAGCATACTCATACATCATATACATGCAATATGTGTTCATCGTGTCACACCTTTCCTGCCAAGTCACGACACAGCTGGATTCAGGGAACCGCCAGAGATGCCACCGATGGCGAAGCCACCAACAGTGACGCAGGAACCGATGGCCAGGCCAAACAAATGAGAGGCCTTGGTGCGTTCAGACACGGCCACGCACAAGACCACAAAGCACAGGACAAAGGTGTAGATGATCTCCGCCACAGAGACACCAGTCCAGGTGCTGGAACCAACAGGGCCCAAGGCAAAGGTGCTGCCCTTGTAGATGAAAGCATACGTAAAAGCTGCGGCAATGCCACCAGCAATCTGAACACCAGCATAGGTGCCAGCCTTGGCTGGAGTCAGATCAGCACAACGGCCAGAGGCCAGGATAGCGACTGTCACGGCCGGGTTGAAATGGGCTCCGCTCACATCGCCCAGAGCATAAATCATAGAAGTGAGGCCAGCAGCAATAGAGAACGCAGCAGCCTTGGACTGTCCCAAGACGTTCAGACCCACAGTAAGGACCAACATGTAGGTTCCCAAGAATTCACTGACCAGTTCTGTGATCTGAGATTTCTCGCCGCCAAAGTCTTCTGGACGCACCACCTTGAAGAGAGCAGCCGCCATGGCAGCACCAACCAGCTCGAAGGCAATATAGACAAGGCTCCAACCAAAGCCCAATCCAGCGCTGGACAAGTCAATGCCCAAGGCAACCGCAGGGTTGAAGCAACCACCAGAAACGGCACCAGCGCCATAAGCACCTGCCACCACGGTGAATGCGATGGCCATGCCATAGTATTGGTTCTTCTCAGTTGCATTCTTCTTGGCCGCGGCAACATTCATCACCACAAATGTTAGCATGAACGTATAAAGCAGCTCACAAAGTCCTGCATGGTACCACGAGAATCCCTTGGCTGGTGCCAAGTTGAAAGATTGACCAAAGAGCAGGGAGTAGCAGACACCAGCTGCGATGCCACCAAGGGCTTGCACTCCGGAATAGATACCCACCGTCTGCCAGTCGAGGCCAGGTCCTCCCAAAGCACGAGAGATGCCTAGAGTCACCGACACTGCTGGGTTGAAGTTAGCTCCAGAGATACCGCCAAGGGCATAGATGCACACCATGAGAACGAAAGCAATGGAAACACCAGCCCAGATTGGGCTGCCACCCAGGACATTGCAACCCACCGTGAAGATGAGTAGGAAGGTTCCCACAAACTCCGCGGTGCACTTTGCAGCAATGCTTGGTTCGGACATTCTGTCGGCCTTGGATTCTCTCAAGAAAAAGTGCTTGGTCCGAAGGTGTTGGCTCATAGTTGATGCTAGTTCTTATGTTCAAGCCTAACGCCTGACATGAAGCAGGACTCTGGACCACCATGCTGGATTTCAAGCCCAGACTAAGCTTTGGACACAATGTCACAGGGGCTTCAATGAAGGCAGAGGGGCCGTGAGGGGGCTCAAAATGGCTACGTGAATCATGCGGCCGTGGGTCACCATGCTTCAGATTGGAAACGACGCCAACTTTGCAGCATCTTACAGTCTTACAATCTCCAAGATTCCAACTGCTCGGGTGGCAAGCAATGTTGTAGAACTTGGAACCTAATCCATTTCAGCTGGAGATCGACTTTTTGCTCGCACCGTTGCGCTCTTGGATCTTCACGTTGCATAGCAGTCTTGCTGCTTTCATGCAGGGGTCTAT
>OMLO01002635.1_pt1 | contig 14616 bp, 14 predicted proteins | sample 1674811 | NCBI WGS metagenome assembly OMLO01 (sample SAMN06265003, study PRJEB25207) | coral metagenome | isolation source: Coral host | place: Mexico:La Bocana,Puerto Morelos, Mexico | collected 2008-11-13
ATTGTTGTAAGTAGAGTTATTGTTGTAAGTAGAGTTATTGTGGTAAGTAGAGTTATTGTTGTAAGTAGAGTTATTGTCACGGTTGTAAGTAGAGTTATTGTTGTAAGTAGAGTTATTGCTCTAAGTAGAGTTGTTGCTGTAAGCAGAGTTGTTGCTGTAAGCAGAGTTGTTGCTGTAAGCAGAGTTGTTGCTGTAAGCAGAGTTATTGTTGTAAGTAGAGTTGTTGTTCTAAGTAGAGTTGTTGTAAGTAGAATGTAGGGAATGTAGTTTATTATGTGTCTAGCAATAAAAAGGTACGAGGATGGAAACTAACCTCGAGGATGGAAACTAAACTCGAGCCGTACGTCAGCGTTACTACGACTGTATGATAGTATTTTAGAGACGAATGTAGTTCGCCTTCTCGAGAAAATATGTGCCTACAAAGCAAGCTAGTCCAGTGCTTTTGGCAAAGAGACGAAGATGATTGACGTCCACCAGAATTCGACTTTTTCTAGATTTGTTTCTCTGAACGTTGCGTGGGATCGAAAATCGCGGTAAGAACTGTTTACACAGGAGAGGGAGTCGCAAGGAATGTTAGACTCCATCACCTTTTCTCAACAAGTGTGGAGTGCACGATAAGCATGATTTTTGTTTAAATACGGCAAGATTTATTGCATTGTCTTTTATATTGCTGTCTCGCAACTAGATCGCACCTTTAGCTATTTTTCGTCTGGTCGTTTTTGTTGGAGGTAGTGAAAAGAATTAAGCTTGTTTTGCTCTTTCAACAATGCTTTTTTGATTTGGTAAGACAAGAATATTTAGTGCGATGTTGGGATTATCGGTGGGTAATAAACTGAGCTATTTTTGGGTTCTATTCCCGACATCTTTTAGACATGCTAAAAATTTATTCTTTCGCAGACAAAAAGCGTTGACAGTTTAACTAAACAAGCTGTTCAGCAGAGCATATATCCCACCCAGATTATTTGTCCTCTAACTTGGTTGTAAAACCCAAACCAATAAGGAACTTTCGTCTTCCGATGTTATCACCGGTATGACCTCAAGTTATTTCAATGAAATTAACTGAAAAGTCTTAATAGGAAATTTTACTATCTAAAAAAAAAAGGATTTCTTTGAAGGTAATGATGATCATTTTCTGGTCTTTAAGCAGTCGCTCCTCGGGAAAACGGTCAGAGCCTAAGCATAACTGCTATCCCTCTCAAATGCATAGATTTTACTTAGCATTTTCCGATGTAGCTATCTAGCAGCCATGCATATACGCAGGCAACATGATTCAAGTGTCTAGACAAAAGACTACCTAAAATAGATGTGACGCATTGTCATTTAGGTGGTGATTAAAACTAAGCAACCACTTTAAATATTTGTAGTTTCTTTAATGATTAAGGAAAAATTTGACTTATTTTCCGCAAATGGTTGATGTCATCGAGGTCTCAGTTCAATCACTATATTTAGAAACAGTTTTTCGCGAGGTGTGCACCTTGCATCAGGCTTACACTGATCGTTAGTGAAACTTATGAGACTTAACGTGTAAAAAATGGCCGAACCCAATTAATGTTGTGGTCCTTAAACTTCTAATCACGTATTCGGAATGTCAACGAATAGACACAAACGTATTTACAGTCATCACAAGTTTTATAAAAGAATAACCTTTGAGTACGTTCATCTGTTACAACTGTTCATCAGTTAGGGTCATGCCATGACATTTGGTCGATTTAACCAAGGAAAGCGATTCAGCAGAGGATCAATTTTGTCATTCAACCTCTTTGTGAGTTTATACTAGTAATGTCGAAATGGTTTTAGTCGATGTTCATTGCTTCAGAAGATTTATCCTGTCAATCATCTTGAAGAAAACCAAATATTTGGGCCAGATACACATTTTACCCGAAATTTTATTTGTTTTGCTTGCAAACAAAATGTTGGATGCAAATTAATTTCTCGATATTACAAAGTCTTTCCAAAATCTACTCCAAAAACTGTTCATAGCTGAGTAAATTTCAGTACACGTGTAATCTCAATAACAGGTTAGTTGTATATTGTTTTCAGCTGTTTTCGCTCTAGTATGCATACAGTAGCTCGATTAAGTCGATACTTCGTTTAATTTGTTTCGCAAGAGACTTTGCCAAGTGGCAAGTAAAATGAAGAAGCCTACACCTCTAGTTGCTCTGAAAACTATTACATGTAGTATGCAAGGATTGATGGTCACTGAAATATCGCCAGGGGACATGAACATTTCTGAAAGTCTATTTTGGCTAAACTTTCATACAGTATTTGAAAACTAAGACAGATTGAGTGAACCCCTTTGCTTAATCTTACAAGTTCTTATCATAATTGCTTCATGGAGTTCAAGCAACATAGTAAATAGTATTTTTCATGATAATTTAATATTAAGCCTAGATGCTAAGTTGGCAAATCAAGCGATTATTGTCATCTTCTCAGTTTAAACAGGATATCTGAGTGGGAATATATATTTTTTTAAATCACTATGTCCGTGACATAACAATTGCTGCAAGCTACGTGGTAACACTGGAATGCTTGCAATTAAAATTAAACTGAATGTCACTCTGGAGCTGATTATTTTTACATTATAAAATCCACAAAACTATAACTGATTGAAAACCATTTTAATAGGAAACTGAAGGCTTTTCACATTTCTTAAAAGATTTAGTCACGGAATTTAAACGAATTGAGTCACATTTGGCAAGATATTAAAACGCCATCGTTTTCTTTTAGTGGTTTATCTAATCGCCCCCCTGCGGTCCTTTACTTCTAAGAGTCGCATTCGCTTTCTACTCTCGCAGAACTTGTTTATACACTATTAGGGCTCTCTCTCTTTAGTTTGACTGGTGTCATTATGCTATGCTCAAGTTGTTTGTCAATTATGTAATTACAGATTTCTATGGAGTACTGGAATACATTTTTCGTCGTGTTCTTTTGCATGTTTGGTTGTGCCTTGTGTGTTCCTGAAGGTAAGTGCACGTCTTTATGTGTTGAGTTGAATCTATCACTATGTGTTTAACAAATAGATTCCATGTTGTCGTGCGTCAGTTCTGTAATAGATCACAGATGACGTCAAAATGTGGTAAGAAGGAACAAGTGGCACACGTGGCGATAGCCGAGTGTCAGTGATGTTCTTGGTTATGATTGGAAGGTTGGAATCAAGCACTACATATCAGTCCACATTGCCAACTTCTTAGCAACTGTTATGTTTACAAGAAAGTATCAAGTTCAGTAACAGAAATGTGCTTACAATATTCAACTTAACTACAAAAAAGCATTATCTACAATGTACAACTACTAACAACATTACTTATAATAGTAACGCTATTCACAATATGAACATTACTAATTAGCAGTACTACGTATTACATACTCTGAATACAGTAACGTTACAACTTTACTTACTAAACCAAGGTACCTGTCATTTTTTACAACAAGAATTGATCATATCTAACAAGGATACTTCCAATAAGGACAAATCGTAGTTCACTGGAAAAAGTTTCTTTATTTTTCTCTGTTGAAGTTGAGAGAGTTTGGACACAATCCGACAGACAAAAATCGTGAACAAGTTAAACTTTTTAACGCGTAATTGTTCGGTGGTATTGAAAGTACCGAGATACAACAGTAACAATGTACGTGATGTACGTCGCCCCAGAGATTCCATCTGCAGTAAATTTTATTGCTCTTAGCCAATTAGAATCAATAACTTTATTGCTGGGTGTATTTGCAATACTTATGTAGTCCAAGCCAACCCCACTAAACAACAAATGCACCGTTGGAGTTTTGTAGTCATTGACCAAGAAAGGAAAACCTTGTAAGCGTGTGGTGTTTGGATTATTATTTGATTTGATCATTTTTTTGTAGCGAAAACTAAACCGGGAGCTCATCATGAGGAAGATTTTGCTTTGAGCAGGTATGTCTTCCACACGACGCATAGATAACTAGATCTTGCTCAGTAGAGGGGAAGTTGGACTAGTCTAGACATTAGCCACGCAATTTGCCCTGTATTTTAATTGGTTTATTGATATAGATTCTTCCACAATAGTGATGTATTATCGAACAGTTAGTGTTTCAGAAAATATCTTCGACTCTGTTGTCCAGAGAATGAGAATACTTCATTTGAAATTGCGTATAAAATGGGCATTTTCATATAATATCATAAAACATTTTTGTTAAAGGGTCAAATATACGTGAATTATTTTTTAGACGTAAGCGATCAGTACCAATTATATACGACGTCTACACGCTTGATTACTTCATCGAGCTTGTGGAAAAGATTGAGCGCCATACAAGTACCGATGGTGATACCATCAACGAGATTGCAAACTACATCCGTTCTCTTGGTTTCAACACTGATTTGTGGAACATACTGTGTGGCCAGTCAGATCCTTTACCAGCTGGTATCCTGAACTCAGAAGAGAAACGCGTACTTACTAGCATGGTTCAATATAGCTACGACGACAACACCAAGCGGGAAATGGGCGTTGTGCTGACACCTGACGGAGAAACTGTAGCAGTGGGTCGTGTCATGCTGGGTATTTGCGCTGGCTTGAATCGTGATGACAACCTCTCCCTGATCCCATGGACAGCCGGTGCCCCATTACGTGTTGACAATTTGTTTACTGCTACCATTGCTTACAACCTCGCGCGGAGTGCTTTGTATAAAGATAATGGAGACACGTTAACTTTATTTGGTCCTTCTGGATTCTGGCAGCCAAACACTAAATGCCCAGCCTCGTATAGCTTAGCTGGGGACGTTTCCAAGGCTACTGACGCAGAATAACTAGGTGATATTGACGGATTCCTTCTAGGGCATGGCATCCCCAAGTGGAAGAAGAAAGGAGTGCGACTTGGTCAGTTGCTGAGGATGTACTATGGATCAGGTATCTAAAACTAAAAATGGGAACTCTAGATTAAAAGGCAAGAAGGCGCACCAGGTTGTCTCTCTTCTCCCGCTCTTAACTCGTCAGTTACATTCGGCGCATACATAGAGCGGCGTCTGGAACGGACCTAAGTCCTAAAATAACTTGTTAGCCTATATCTTCTTGTAGCTGGTGGTCAATTAGTTTATAGACCTTTGACCTCCAAATGAAACCAAAAAAATACACTGGAAATATGTTAGGTAGAGCGGTTTTCATAGGTTCGTTAAATGACCTGTCATTGTCTTTTATTAGCTTCATAATTTGGTTTGTATTAACAGGTGTCCTGTATGACACATCATATGCCAGATGCAAGAGAAACTCCAAATTTAGAGACTTGGTTGACAAAGAAATACTTCTGGAGCAGATCGAAGGATTCGCTTATGCCTACTATGACAAAAACTCCGGGCAGTTGCCAAACGTCAAAAAAAGCGACATCGTAGACCTGTCCAGAGACATAAACGACCAGTTTTTCACATACCTTGGTGAGTTTCTTTTCCAAGTTCTTTGCTCTTTTTCCCCATTTGAAGTTGACAAGGTAAAAATAACACTTTCCAAGATTTAATTGCGTTCTTATCAAAGCTGTAACAATCTTCTCGAGTTTAAGATCAATGTTTGTCTTCAGGCCCGATATTTATACCCCTGATCGTACCTTTTTAGTACGCTTTGGCGATATATAAGGCGAATTTGATGGTGCAATGAGTCGTATTTTGGCGAGACGTATACCTGTAGTCGATCTAAAATACTCCTAGGGCGACCAAACGCACCTGGCATGCCGCCGAAGCGTTGCAAAAATGTACGGTTTGGTATTTATATCAGTGACTTGATATCCCAGGATGTCAGGACAGTAGACACGGCTTCTGATTGGCTAATTGCAAATTTGTTGACGGTAAGAATACTAGTCATGGGGCATTGTATGCATCGTGGCCCGAAATATATGGACAGTTTGTGATATCTACGCGCAACAGGCTTTTAGCCACGATTTAAAAATTGGGCGTCTAAATGTGCTTTAGGGCCAGCTCAAATAAACAATTTATAAACCAGCATGTAAGAAGTAAAACAATTTTCTTCAAAAAGCGGGAAACAAATAGATGCTAGGACGACCATCTGGCCTCAGCTAAACGTGCACTGTAATAGGACAGTTACTTCTGAACGAACTCTTTTTTTAATTTCAAAACAGTCAGACAAAACTAAACAACTATTTTGTTTTGTGCACGGTTAGAAGCGAAAAGCTAAAAAACGATATACCGCAAAGAATTCTGTCGGTTTTCTTAACCATTTATCTCTATTAACTATGGTTTTTATTCACAAGTATGATTGATCACGAGTATGATTACAGACCGAATTGGACAGCACGAAGTCTTATTACCAATTAATCATAAAAATTACAATTTACGAGAAAAGAAGAATTCCAAGGTGTGAAAAGGGAAAATTTGCATTAAAAACTTTTACACTGTTTCTATGGTTATTGAAACCGAGAATGTGATTGGTTGATTTAAACTACAAGTTTGAATGTGATTGGCTTATTGAACTGTCCGACAACAAACTGTCCAATAACAAGCTGTCCCATAACAAACTGTCCGATAACAACTTGACAAATGAATTAGTGGAAAATAGGAGTTTTTTAAACCAATCACAATCGAGGAAATTGTAATTTTTATGATTATATTAGTAATAGTAATTGGACCGAGTGGAGTACGATTCAGGGAATAATCGTTCGATATTGAAACTACGCGTATGAATTGCACTCCACTCAGTTCAATTACCATTATGAATTGTACGACACGAGGTCTAATTACTAATGAATCGTATCTATAACAAATGTCTTATGAGAATTTCTTTCCAGCGAAAACGTCTATAACGCTGTAATTGACGCGCGAATCACGTGGGTATCCAATAAAGGGTATCCAATTACAAAAAGTTCAAATTGGATACCCACGTGATCGCGCGCCAATTACGTTACAAATAGGCGCGCGGATATCCAATCACGATCGAGAATTTTGTTATGGATACGATTACAGACAGAACTGGACGACATGATGTCCTGTTACCTGTTAAGCAAAACTTGAACAAAATTTATGATCATAATTTTCGGTTAAACGTCGTGATAAAAATTGAAAAATAATAACAGTTGGGTGTGTTTTGTGGGAAAAGGAACCTCTTCAAGACCACCCTTTGAAGAAAGGGAGCGCGCAAAATGTGGATACTGTTCAATTACAGCATGAGGTGTACACTGTCCTATTTAGGCTAAAATAGGGCCTGTCGATAGCCAATCAGATTCGTGAGTTTTGTCGTAGGTTTGACTTTTTCTGAACTCATTTGCAGATGTGGTCACCGGGAATACTTCATGCAGTACTGGCGAAGATAATGAAGGTTAGAAACGTTTTTCCTGTTTCAATCCGGTCCACTTTGAAACAGTTGTCACAGAACCTAGCAGCACTGACGAATTATCTTTATTCGATCTTCAAAGTTTGCTGTATTTCACATTTAACGTTTCACTGTGATTTGTTTCAGACTGTGAACTTCCAGCGAACATCGTGTTTGTTATGGACGAGTCAGGAAGTATTCAAAAGCATAACCATAAAAAAGAAGTTAAATTCGTAAGGTAGGTCTATATATTTTACATCCGCCTGTCCCCAACAAAACCTGAAAGCAAATGTCAATGATGATTTCAATAAAAAGCCTCTTTTTTATCGTGGGCTGACTAATACAGTATTTGATTTTTTTCAGGGAGATTATTCAAACGTTTGACATTTCACCTCTACAAGCTCGCGTGGCCATTGTGGAGTTCTCCGACTCTATTTCTCTTTCAGTCGCTCTCGACAATTATGGCTCTAAAACGAGGCTGATGTGCGCAGTCGATGAAATTCAATACGAAGGTATGGCTTTAACTTCGACGGCCTCTACTCCACTACGCCTAGACCGATCCCCTCCCATCTCGGTTTTTTTTATGTTAATTAAAAACCTTAACCAAAAACCCGGCCAGGTATTTGGATGTACAGAAGAGGCTCAAAAAAGGCTGGTAATGAAAATCTAGTAACAAAAATAATATATATATATATATATATTTTTGCAATGTAGGAACACGTTAAAATTCTCGCGTGCCTTTCACGCGATGCCAGACATCAATCAAAAATAAATCTAAACTCCCCTAAAACTAAACGCTAAGAGAAAATAATAAAACTAAATTTCAGTAGTTCTATTGACATATAGCATATTTATTGCCATAATACTGACTAATCAGGGCTTCAATTCTACGAATTGTGAACCAACTTTCCGCTCAACCAAAGCCTTCAATCGCGTTTCTTCGCTGCCGATCCAGTCTTCCCTTTGTCTCCTCTTTCTTAGTTCAGGCTAGGGTTTTTTTTTATGTATTTTGGTTTTATTCTAGGCGGTTACACGTTCACTGCTGAGGCTCTGAACGTCGTTCACTACAATGTGTTAAAACCGGCAGTGGACAATCCAGTTACCGATACAGAAACCGTTCAGGTACCTTAACATCCACCATTTACAAATACTAAAGTCTGCATACAAGCCAAGTGGCCCATCAGGCCGGAGGTTATCCCGGGTTCTGTAGTATGAAGCTATTAGGAGTATTTCTACTCCCTTTGAAAGGGATGCAAGTCTTTTGTAGGGTTACCCCCAGCATTAAATTTGCTGGTATCCATTTATACACCTGGGTGTGAAGAGGCACTGTTGGAGTAAAGTGTCTTCCCCAAGAATACACCACAATGTCCCTGGACAGGACTCGAACTCGGACCGCCCGATCTGGAGACGAAAGCACTAACCACGAGGCCGCCGCGCACCCATTCACAAATCCTCGAATCTTAAAATAGCAGAAATATTTCCCCGCGAGAGAGCCTCGGAAAATATTGACTGTCGACGAGTTCTTAGGTTTGTGCCTACTGTTCATACTTACTTGGGTGTAGTCTTTGAGTAAACTGTACCCTTCCATAGAAATCAAAAAATTTTAGTACGTTTTATTGTTAGACATAAAAGATATTTATAGACAGTTCATCTACCTTACATATTTTTTTCGTGTGAATTTTAGATAGTCATTGTACTTACAGATGGAAAATCAAACGACAGGAAATATAGTTTAAAACACGTCGTAAAGAATTTAAAGTCAGGCATTAACGGTAAGTCTATTTTGCGTACTCTTTGACCATTAAGAGATAAATTTATCTCTCACTTGAGCCTAGCGCTTAGTTTCATGTCCTCTTATTAGCTTTTCTGTTTTCTGATTGATTTGTTGATTGATTTGTTTCCGCTTCTTTGGCAAATTATCGAAACGCATTTCCATGCTATCGCTAGAACTCTGAACATTGTCAACGAGTTGTAGTGATCTCTGTGCGTTGCACAAGTTCTGGAAAACATGTTGCTCAGATAATTTTCGGACACGAGTGTTTCTTCTTCCTCAGAGTGATAATCTCCTTGGCAATCGTTATTTGAAGTTGTCAAGCAACGCTACCTCTTGGCTTAGGAAACATTGCGTCATGACCCCAAACGGACTGTCAAACTGAAAAGTCTTTTGAACTTATTTCATCGCTTGTTATTTCAGATCTGACTATGATTGCGGTGGGCGTCGCGGATTACTCCCTTTCAGAATTGAATTTGATTGCTACTGACAAGAAGAGGCATGTATTCACCGCCAAAAACTTTGATGAACTTCTTGAGTTGGTTACTTCACTAAGACGAAAAGCCTGTAAGGGTGAGTTCACTTATGAAACAATTCCACTGAAGGGTATTCACAGTTTGAAGCAACTCAAACGGCATCCTTATACCTATTGCAAAAGGCTTCACAATTAGCTGGAACAGGCTTTGTATTGACCGTAGCACAACGTTCAGACATTTGACTAAAGTCTTTCCAGTCCTAAAACACCTGTGTACTGAGTGACACTCGAAGGGTGTTTGCCCTTATTCTTTCTGCGTATTCTTACTGCGCATTCTTACTGCGCAGGTAATTCCCTTCGCCGCGCATACGCATCAGCAGTGTGCACATTTATAGGATATCGGGAATAGCGTTACATAGACAAAACTTGTAGATATGGAACGGTCTTCAGTGTGTTTTCTCTCTAAAAAACAGACAGTGACTGCGTTTCTGAAACTTTTTAAACTGGCGGAACATAGGAAGATTGGGGTGCACATATCCTTAATGCGTGATCATAGAAGTAAAATTCTCAAGAGTGCTCTTTTCTTGAAACCATTACTAGATTCTTTTGTCAACAAGTTTCGACAGAGTTTTAATGCTTGACAGGTTAATTTTTTTGCAGCACCAGTTCACATGGGCTTTAACTTTACCCACGCGGGAGACACCACGGAGGTCGTTGCTTACGTTTCTCCAAACAAAGCTCGATTCTTCACTTTATCCGCAGAACACTTCTTTGGAGTCGGCGATATCTATATTGATGTAAGAACTGTATTTTTTTGTGTTGTGACACTGTTAGTTATCATTAGTTGTGGAATGGATTGGAATGGTTGTCCGAAATGGAAAGAATGCGTGGGATAAACAACACTGGCAATTTTTTTGAGAATTGATGGTTGAAAGCGCTTATGACAGTTTGCCATTAAAAAAAATGAAAATAGGTTTTTTTCATTGAATTTACGATCTGAACTTCGAAACAACGCTCCAGGAATTGTCAATCCTTCAATATATTATAGTCTTCGCTTTTTATTGCAGATTATACCACAGTACGGTTCAGTTTCGGTGTACGCGTCAAGAATAACTGACACTCCAGGTCCTGAGAATTACTCGCAAAAAGTTGGACCGGCAGGTATGTCATTGAAGTTCCCTTGGCGTACTCCTCAAAATGCCGCATGCATAGCGCTCGGTACTTGCAATTTGATTTCTATCTTCTAGCATTGTGCTCTTTTGACCTCGAAACCATTGCACTGTGTTTCTGCAAAACTTAACAGATTCGATTTATTTCTTCCCTGCATTTCTTGGTCACTCATTCAGAAACCTAATCTTAGTAGTGTACAAGAAAGGTTTGTTACATTTCAACCTGGTAAATTGACCTTTGGTCGTAGGTAGAGGGTCTGACCTGAGCAACAGGCCATTCGGTTTCTGTGCATAAGGAGCGAGAGCTCCAGATTCAGTTTTGCTAGGGGCCATGTAGTATTACCGTGAATAATATCTTTCTTCTAGAGGATAATAATCTACACTTTTCCGCGCTGCTCATTAAATTCTTGCAAAGGAAATCCTGCACTGGCATTTTGAAGACCTATCTGAAAGTCTGGTTTGAATTTTACATCTTCTTGCATCTTTGTGGTGTTGTTATTTGTTTTGAACTTTATCTTATGATTTATTAAGGTGGCTCGAAACAGTTTCCAGCACTTTCCTTGACGTAAATTTGATGGGTCATTTTAACCACCCTCTATCGGTTAATGTTTCAATCTTGTATCAAAAACATGCCCAATCATTGGTGAACATGTTGCTGTGGCAAAACAGGTTGGTTTAGCAATGATTTGACCTGATTTAAGCTTTAAGTGCTTGTAACTCAAAGTTCAGAGCCACCTCAAATTTTCGAAAATTTAAGGTGCATCTGAACCCATACTACAGATCATTTTTTAAACTTTGCTAAAAGTTGCATCTTACTATGGTTATCACAATTCGATAATAAAAATGGGGGTCTCCGAGCTCGTGTTTCAGTTATAAGCACCTCAAGCTAAAATGAACTGTTTTTAGCTCGTCATACTGTTGCTATGGTAACCTGTTATATAAAAAAGGGTGACTACAACGTCTTTACCATTTATTTGGCATTTGTACGATACCGTTATTGTAGCATCACTTGTTAAACAGTGGTGGTATTCATTATTCAAAGTATAGCTCTTAGAAAGGTGCTGGAAATTGAACTGTCGTCAGCCTTCTTTTAATTTTTTACTTTTATTTTCTTAAGGACAAGGGGATAACATGCAGATACAGTTTACGGACCTTTGTGCCGGTAAGAAATGCAAGTTATTCTGTTTGCATTTGTGTTTGTTCATTTGTTTGTTTGTTTCAGTTTGTTTGTTCCTTTGTTACTTTTTTGTCTGTCCTTTCTTTCTTTTTCTTTCTTTTGTTCGTTCACGTCTCCACAGTGTAACCCAGCAGCCCATTATCCGGGACCTCCATCCTTGAGTCAACCTTGTCCCATATCTTTTTTTTTGGAACTGAGATATCTGTGTTTTTTTTTAATTTTCCGCGAAAACACACTGACGTTCGCATAACACCCTAAAAAAAATGGCGGCCAAAGGCGAACTAAAGGCTGACCTCTATTTAGATTTATTTTCCGGCAATCTTACAAGACCCTTACAACCGAGGAAAACTGGAGCTAACTGGAATTTATAAAGTAACATGCAACTTAAAGATGGCATTCATAAATATTGAATTGAATTGAACGGTGTTTGGTTTGTTAATCTTGTGGATTTCTGTGCTTTTGTTTGGTGGTTTGTAGTTGTTGTGTAATGTTCATTAGTGAATTCGAACCTTGCCGGAGGACAAGGTCCGACAAAAGCAAGGAAATCTTTGGATCTCGGTCGTCAAGATCGAGGCGATTGCGACGTTGATATTGATAACACAAGCGGTTTTGACAATGGTCTTGACGAGCGGTCTTACCAGTGAAAAAGATCATGAAAAGGCAAATTTGAAATATCACCTGCGAAGAAAACTCCAGGAGAAGCAGTAGAATAAAGCCAAAAAATCTGAAGACTTGTTTAACGAGTATACGTACACGAGGCACTAGTCTAGTTCCTCCTCGCGGGTTACGTGACAAAGCTCGTGTGGTCGGCCATGTTGAAGTTTTTCGTCGTTGCTGTTTAGTGCAATAAATAAGTTTGTTTTGCGGACTCTGTTGTCTATCCGCTTGTCATTACTTGGATCGATCAGCTGGAAAGTTGGCACTAGGAACTTTCAGCTGCCGGTTTTCGTGTGGAGATATTTCATCTCACTTGCAAGCATTGTCCACTTGAAGACTCCGAGCCAGCAACTCGGTTTCCCGATCGTGTGCTCGTGATGTGTCCCTCCGATAGACACATCTACGATCACCAAACAGGTCCGTAATATAACGAGGGACCAGGGGACTGGCAAAATATGTTCCTTATAAGGAAGTTCCGGTTCTTTTCTTTTACCTTGGCGAAGAATATTGTTTGTTGTTCCGAGGACTTGGCTATGAAGAGATTCGTTAAAAAGATGGTTCCGCTGCTGTTTATTTTCTTACTTCCTATCTTTCAACGCTCATTTTCTTTCGAATCTTATCCATTTAACAGACCACAATTTATTTCCTATGACCTAAAGAAATTAGAACCATTTAGGCTGGCGTGTGCAGTTCCTCAGGGCTCCTGCCTTGGCCCATTGTTATTTATACTCTGTGCTAGCAAGTTACTCGAGGTTATAAAACAGTTCTGCCACAGGCACATGCATATGCTGATGATACTTAGCTATATTTATCATACAAAATGTCTAATGGATCGCTTGGGTCCCGATATTTTCTTGGCGTTGTGAACGAAAGGACAAGTTTTGCATCGTGCGCGAGTGCATTTAAAAGTGCCGGGTTGGTCATTAGTTGGAATGAACTTCTGACCAAAAAATTGCCTATGTTTTTGTCGCGTTTGAATGAAATGAGTGGAGGTGGCGAAAAGATAGTACCAGTCTCTGGATCGTTTTGGAGTAATTTAATTAAAGTTTTTAAGAATAATGGATTTAACTGAGTGGTTGTGAGGGTGAAACGTGGGAGTCAATGGAATGCGGTCGGAATGTTCTTTCTGTGACGTTTAGTGATGACTGTCGATCAGTAAGTTGCGCGCGGTGATGACACGCATGAGCGACGGAAACAGGGTAACCACGTTTTTCGAAAAACTGGCACATTGACTCTGATTTGTGGAAAAAATCGGAGTCATCACTACATCAACGACGAAGTCTTAAGAAAGGGAATGGAATTCTTAACATGAGATGGATGCGAAGATGAAGCATTACTTCGCTTAGCTGAACTAGTGCTCACACTCAATTGTTTTTCATTCGGAGACAACTTTTTCAAACAAAACAATAATGTAGCCATGGGTACCAAAATGAGACCCAGCTATGCTAATTTATAATACAGTTGGCCGCGAGCTGTGGTGAGCTATACTTTTCTCGCTGTTGTGCCCTGAAACGGACTGGAACATTCGCGTCGGAAAGTAAGGTTACGTGTTTATTTTAACTGAATTTAAGAAGTGATGATTTTATGTTTCATTCCTGACAACAATCTGTGTCAACAACTATTTTAAGATTGAGAAAAGTTGAATTTTTTTAAATAAATTTATGTAACAAACACTTTGTTTATTGAAATTGTAGCTCGATTCGCATTGAACCAGCGTGTTCGCACCTGTGTGTTTGCCTGTCAATTTCGAACGAGGTGTTCTTTCGACGACTGAGACGTTCTGAAGACTTACGAGAAAAGAAGCGAGATCAATTTTGTGTTTGGTTTAGTCTCGCTCAACTGCCGACTGAGACTGCTAGAGTATTTTTTCTGAGTCATTCTCTAAAAAAGAAACGCTTTTTTCTTACTTTTTCCTGCTTCTCGTATCTGTCAATGCCTTGACAAGACGGTTTTGTACTTTATCTTCAGCCAGCACGTAAAATACTTTATTTTTTTCCAAGCGGGCACGGCAACGAATCCTACAATCTGATTGGTTCTTAGCGCGGTCCGGATTTTCCTATCTCTGACCACGGTCACAGTAACGCTTG
>OMLO01002636.1_pt1 | contig 14616 bp, 11 predicted proteins | sample 1674811 | NCBI WGS metagenome assembly OMLO01 (sample SAMN06265003, study PRJEB25207) | coral metagenome | isolation source: Coral host | place: Mexico:La Bocana,Puerto Morelos, Mexico | collected 2008-11-13
ATCTGATTTTCCTTCAAGATTTTCTGGAATATTGTTGCTTGAATGGTTCTTATTATGTATATTTCTTGGATTCTAGATTTCCCTAACAAACTTTCCAAGAAAAATTCCATACAATTTTCTGCTTTCAAAAGAATTTTTGGTTGAATGGAAAATGCCACATGCATCAGTCAGCACACATCTGGTCATGAGAGTAACAAATGCTATTTACAGTCTATATGTGGTAAGAATGATATGTTACCCAATTTGACTGAAGATGTTTAGGTCTGTCTTTCCGACTTGATGAGAAAAGAGATTTAAAAACTTTGCTTGCCTTGGGGTCTTCTGCCACAGTCTTGTGTTTTGATAGTTCTGGAAGCTTTCCCTTTGATAAAGCTGCTCCATTTATCTTTGCCCCCGATGCCTTTACATCACTAGATTTAGATCCACTAGTGGAGGGCATGTGCTGTGTTTTCGCTCGCTTTGCTGGTTTTTCAGGGTCATCTTCATAACTTGCAACATTAAGACTTCTTCCTGAAAATTCCCCGTTTGTCGAAGTTGAAGTCTCGGAGATCTTTGTCTTCTTAGCTTTCTTTTCCAGCTTCGTTTTCTGCCTTCTTCCCTCCATCTTTGCCCTCATGCTAACCACTTCTTCCTCGCTGCCGTTTATGATAACAATGTCCTCGTCAGAGAAGGGTTTGCCACATTTGTTGCAAACAGTCGACGGAACTTCCTTCAGCGCTCGCTCAGAAAACACGCAACCGCACTTCCAGAGAAAGCAAAACTTATATCTTCCGTTCATCTCAATGCCAACAATGGGGCAAATGAAACGAGACGCTTGAAAATCTAAGTAGCTATCGGCTTGTTCCGAAGACTTCTTTTCGAAGGCTGGGTTGTTGGTCAGTTTCAGCTCCCTCACATCTTTAAGGCTCCTGATGTGGCTGGCGACATCCGATGCGACAGAGGACTTGTCTAGCAGGTACTCTAGCACTGCTTCTTTGTTGTACAAGTTTCCAAGCTCACAACATACAATTGGGCTCTGTAACTCGGCTTCACTTAGAGCACAGTGGAACCACTTTGCGTTCAATTCGTAGTTCTTCTCAACTTGTTCGGGCTTTTTCTTCATTCGAACAAGTTCGTCCCGCTTTGGAATCGTGCCACCATCGCACCCCATTGTTAAAGAACTTCTTAGAGAAGATTTCCACTCAAGATCTTAAATATAAGCAAGCGTAAATGTCTACACATCCACGATCAATCCAAAAACAATATGGAGGAGAGTCGTTTGGTATGACGTAGATCCGTGAGCCATTGCAGGTGCAAATGCTTGGCGCGGCTACGCAGTCGTTGACAAACAACATGGATGCCTGCTTGAGCGTGGAAAGGGAACAAGAGAGACTATCCAAGAAATACAGCAGTATAAAGGAACATACGGACTCTTCTTTGACAGAATTGATCAACCAGATCTCTAATATTCAAGACGAGTTATCAAAAGGTAAAATGAAAGCTTTATTCTTTTACAATTGCAGTTAATAAATTGATGGAAGATAGGCAGTGTCAATGGGGTATAGCTTTTGTCAGTAAACAGCTAAAAAAGCCGTTTAGTCCGTAAAATGCTAGAAAAAATGGATTTAATCAGTAAGTAGCAAAAAGAAGATTATTCAGTCAATTTGTAGGATTTTATGATTTTTATAATCTGTACTAGATTGTCTCCTTTTGCAAAGTTGGCCGTGATTGATGTGTATAGTAAGGTGTTAAAAAGTTTAAAGCTTGTTGAACGTATGTGGTTCAAATGTAAAATGGTTTAAACTTTCATTCAGCATCAGTTCAAAAGGCTGTTAAAGCACTTTATTCAACGATCGTAGAGCAAACACATGTGAAATCAATTTTCTCAGAATTGGCTCCATGTTGGAACCATTTCAATGGGCTCTGCACAACTTTCTTTTGGCTTCCAATATTTGCCCAACATCCGCTCAGCTTTAGTTAAAGGGACATTGGTCAGATATTGATACTGTTTAAACAGGCCTCTATGAGAATATCAAAATATTTCCATATCTTATAGCATTCATATTTACTGACAAGCCTTAGTTATCAAAAGAATGGTGTAAACTTATCCTTTAAAGATGGAAAATCAATGTTTTTTGGATGGTTATTTGATTACTTTTTATACATACACTTTTCACATAAGCCTTTTTAGCATAAATTTTACTTTCCAACATAGCCCAAAATTTACTTTGCAGATCAGGCAATAATTTTATTTTTGTTAATTTTTGATTTTTTACTTCCTTAGCAGTACAGTTAAAATTTACTTTCAAATGAAAAGCATGTTGTGTTAGTTCACTTGTGCATAGGAAAACAACAGAACAGCACATTTTCAAACTGTATAAGAATTACTTGTAGATTTTTATTAAATATACATGTATAATACTTTTTCCATGATATAGAAACCAAAATGGTCCATTGAATCTGTGACTTTCATTTTCTATCTTAAACAGTGGATTTGTTTAACTACATGTTGCTGGAATATTTAAAGACACTGCTCCACTGATCAATGCATTTTACTACACGTTGCTTTTCTGATATAACTTTGAATCAAATACACTATAAATCAAATGAACTCACTGAAAAGTTTACAAATTCAATAACTTTAAATGAAATTTTATAGGGCAAGCCAACATAAAAAGAATTTGAGTGAAAAATGTAATGACCGATTGAACTCCAAACATTTGATTAGAGCGGTTCAATTGAGTGTCAAAAGTAATCAGGCAACTACTTTGGTTTCGGTTTTACTACAGTTTGAAATTGGCTGAGAAGTCTAATTGGTATGAAACGGGTTTGGTTTTGGTTTACGGCATGGGTTGGTAACATATGATTGTGGGCAATGTAAGTAATGTAAATAGTGGGCAATCAGTTGATTCTTTTCTTATGGGCAGTATGCATGTAAATTGTAAACAACCAAGAGAGTTTGAAGACAAATTGCTCTAGATCTTATAAAAAGTGTCATTTGTGTTCACAGCTAGTAAAGATGATGAGGTATCACCCTTACAGTTACATCTCCTGAACCAGTCATCAAGGAAAGTGAAAGATACTGTCTCAAAATTAGCAACAGAGCATAAAGAACTACATGGAGGGATCTCAAAGATTGGAAAAGCTATTGATAGAGTAAGAAATAAGGAATATTATTTAAAGTAGCATATAATATTAATAAATTTTTATGAATCAGATCAATAGGCCACTTCTGGTTACTGGTTACACAAATCATGTCAAAATCAGTCCAAACAGTGCTCCACTCATGTGCTGAATCAAACTGGAGTGACAGCTGATTGAGACTGTATACTTGTGTGTCAAACTTAACAACAAAATATGAATTTGCGCTAAAGCAAATCACTGATACAGTTCCATTTCTCAAAAATCAAAAGCAATAATGGAAGCTCTGAAATGACACAGTTTTTGTTGCCTTTGTTTTAAGTGATGACTTCAAGCTACATGCATGAACTGGTCACACCACTAAAGAGTGAGCCAATCATTAATGCCCTTATATCAAAAAACACATTAAATTATTATTTTATGCATTTGGTTTGGCACATAGGAGAATGCGGTACGAATGAGCCACCACTCCAATGTCACATAGTGTGACAGACCGTGTCAAATTTAGCATTGTTTGCTACTCAAAACCAAACCTGTTGAACCAAACTGATTCAAAGGCCACTCTTCTGCGTACTTAACCTATCAGTTAGGTTCATGCACAAGTGGAGCGGCATTTGGAAGGATTCTTTGGACGAACAAGCAAATTTGAGGGTGGTATAGGGGAGGGGGGTCTAGATCACGTTTCACGGAAAATAAGAAGGTCCTTTCACAATTCACGAAAAATTAAACAGTTGGTTCTTGTTTCACGAAAAATAATTTTGGAAAATCGCGCTACTATGGAAATAATGACTCACCAAATAAAAATTAGCCATTTCAGATTTCACCAGAAAAAAAAGGGCCGATCACGAGTCACGAAAATACCCTTTACCACCCTCAAATTTCAGAGCAAGTAAAACTGAAGTCATGTTGTCATTGTTTTCTTGGACCACACATTGTCAAAAACTCTCCTCCTTCCTTTGCAGAATTTTGTCATAGACAACACAACATGTAGCCAGCCAGGAGTGTTTGATGGTGAAAATGCATCTTTGTTGAATGAGGTTTTATGTGAGCACCTCTTACGGCAAGGGAGATTAGAAATTGCTGAACAGTTAATCAAGGTTAGACAGCTTTAAATGAATTCAAAATAAAAATTGATGGTCTCTAATCTAACATTGTTTGAACAGTCAGTTAAATACTATGGTCTTTTTTTGTACATTAAGAACTTATTACATGTGTGTAGTTTGCAAATGCAATTTTCTGAGTCTCTCTACTTACTACAGTACAAGAGAAAAGGGATGAATGCATTTGTGTCTGGTCAAAGTAATAATTGAATAATTAACAGTTAGACCCACAGCCCGCAGGGGCTACAGGTCAATAGCCCATGAGGGCTATTCAGTAGCCCATGAACTGAATGGGCTATTGACCCGTGGCCCTTGAGGGTGAAGGGTCTAATTGTTTTAGTATCACCAACTAGTCGGACAGACAAAAGTAATAATAAAGTTAGAAAATGCAAGTTGAAGAAAGGATTTTTTGGGGAATAAAACGAAAGAATTTTGCTACTCGATGACTATTGCTAATAGTCCCCTAGTAGCATAGCCAATCAAAATGCAGGATTTGCATTAGTCCACTAGTTAGGTGATACTAATGGTCAATACACACTAGTACAGCAGATAACAGAAAGCTCAGCGAACAAAATTATTTAATTTACAGATTGAATCAATATACTGTAAATTATTGGTAATGGTACACTTTTTATTTTTAATATTGCCTTTTGTTGTCATCAGGAGGGTAATCTACAGATAGATGAAACACGGAAAGAACCTTTCACAGAACTAAACAAAATTCTGGAGGCATGCAGAGAGAGGAACTTAGACCCAGCTTTAGAGTGAGTATTACTTCCTGATTGAGAATATTGATTGTCAATGATTTTGTTTCTTTTGTGATGCACATTTGTGGTGCCAAGTTCCAAGAACACTGCTTAATTAATAGTTTTAGGGGTTCCTGTTTATTGAGTATTTTACCACTTTTTAGTTGCAAACCTTATGAAGTCATCACTGATCTAATTTGCATAACAGAAAAACGTCAATATCTCTGAAATGAAAAAAGATATTTCAAAAGGAAAAACGCCATTCTTCTGTATTTTGAAAGGCCTTTTAAATAAGCAGATTTTTTTTTTATGTCATATACACTTTAAATGGTCAATGTGTCAATAATAATTATTGCTCATTTACTATCTGGCCGTTCTCAAGTGTACCTGTATTAAAGTGCAACAAACACACAATATTTTTTCCTTTAATGAAATGTATTAGTTTTTCTAATTACTTCAACAAAAAATTATCTTGATTGATAAACTCCCTGCATTTCTACACAAAACGTCACAGAAAATTAATGATGATTTTTTTCGTTGCGTTGATCAGAAAAAATGAGGAGATTTATATAAGTGAAATAAAATTGGGGCTTAGTTGCACTTAAAAACTCAGTTGCAATGAAGTTGGCAGTCCTGGAGTGAGGCGTAAGACAAGAGTCAATGGAGAACAAATGGAGGCCCTATGTACCACTCTGGTGCAAGGAGTTAGGTGAAGGTTAAGTTGCAATGCAGTTTGAAGCTGGGTAATAATTAAATCCTGTGGTAAATGTAGCCAGGCTAATGTTTTTTGTTTTGTTGATGTTTCAGATGGGCACAGGCAAGACACATGGAACTAAAAGTAAGAGGAAGCTCCTTGGAATTCAGACTTCATAAATTGAAATATCTTGATCTTCTTAAAGAGGGGCGTCACAAGGAAGCTCTTGAGTATTCAAAACAATTTGCAAGATTTGCTTCTGACCACACTCAAGGTAAGAAGAGCTTGATGTTTTAAGAACAAATAACTGATGTTCATAGTAGGGTAGGTTCTGTTATGTCTGCTGTAACTGTGCCATAGCTAGAAGGTTATCTTCAGCTACACCTTAAAGTTAGAACCACCGAGTGTCTCCATAATAAACAGCACCACTTGAAAGTATTGCTTGATATTGTTAATTTGAATGTTGGTGCAATAGCTAAGGGTTTGACTTACTGGATGAAACATAGGGACCAGGTTTAATCCACATTTGGCTGAACTTAACATATCTCATCTTTTGCTCTTGTACAGAAGTACAACAACTAATGGCCTGCCTCCTATACAGTCGCACGGGTATTGAAAAGTCTCCATATGCTTCATTGCTGGACCCTGTTCACTGGCTCGATATCTGTGATATATTTGCTAGGGATGCCTGTGCACTGCTAGGTCTGTCACTGGAGAGTCCTCTCCAGGTGTGTATCACAGCTGGCTGTATTGCTTTGCCGTCACTTCTTCAGATCAGACAAGTTATGCAGCAGCGACAGGTCACAGGCGTGTGGACATCAAAAGACGAACTTCCAGTAAGTGAATAAGAATCAGGTTCAGCAGGGTGGATTACAATGTATACATGTTCTGTCAAGGCAAACGTACTGGCCTGTTATGGCATGAGAATGTTGTGAGTCTTAAACTAGCTTCCTGTCACATACAGTATCTTAAGCCACCAAAGTATTACTTTTAATCCAGAAGCTTGTTGTTTGTCAAAACAAAGTTTGAGTCTGTATTTGAGCCGAGCAGACAATCCAACTATGTCAAAGGGTCACTTGTAAGGTTTAGGTCAAAGTCTTGATTTTGATGTGAAGATTGAAGAAGACAGAGGGTTCAACAGCTGGGTGCTTAATTCTTTAGTTTCTGTACCATGAAGTGACGAAGCCGCTCCGGGTTGTCCAAAGCCTGATTAAGCTAACGTAGGATTAGCGAAGATTTTTAAATTTTCAGTGAGGTATTCTGTTTAGATTGTTTGACCGTCAGCTTTGAGCTTAACTAATCTCAAAATACATAGACCAAAAGCAGTCAAAAACATTTTTATACCGTCGAGAAAAATAAGTTGGTTAACGTTTTATGCTGGGTTAGCATTAAATGGCTTCCCTGGGCTATGTGTCTACTCCCATCGTATAGGAACCTTTTTCTTCACAATAACAATACCCCTTTGTTTAGTTCTACAACTAAACATTTACACTCCTATGTGCAAGGTAGCATTTAGACTCGCAGCTCAGCTAATAGGTGAAAGATTCCGAGCATAAATCCAGTGGAATGAAAAGTCATGTACGTCCCTCTTTGAGTTTTTGAGTTTTGAGTTTGCGTACTAAAGGACATCTCCGGGGAAGTGTCAAGAAGTGAAGAATGATTTTATAGGCCAAAGAAAACCTCTTCACAACATGGTAACTTTGCTTATTATTTTATGTTTTCAGGTTGAAGTGGATCTTGCTCCACAGTATCGTTATCATTCACTGTTTGCCTGTCCAATTTTACGACAACAGTGTACGGATACTAACCCTCCAGTTAGACTGTCATGTGGTCATGTGATCTCCAGGGATGCTCTCAATAAACTCACAAACGGAAACAAGTAAGTTACGTATGGCCTGCACGCAGTGTAAAGTGCTGTCAGTGGAACTCTCTGTTTACACCATGCACATATACTACAAGTTAAGCCTAGCGTGTTCCTGGCTCTCGCTTAGTGGGGACGGGAAGCGGGCGAGTTACAAGCGGGGTCTGGTATCCCGCTCGTCGCCCGCCCGCGTTTTCTGGCGATCGTCCCCACTGACCGAGAACCTGGAACAGGCTAAAGTAAGCCTTGTTAAGTCAGTTGCTTATTGAATTCACGTTGAAGGCAAGTTGGTAATATATCACTGCCTCAGCAACTAAGGCAAGTTCATGAAAGAAAGGAAAGGTTACCCACAATAGGCATTTATTTGGTGTTATGACTATATCTAACCTCACCCCCTCATTTTTCCTTTGAAAAATTCAAAATGTCACAAATTTCTGTTTGACAATTGTAAAGAAGCAAATCGCCCTAGGTTAAAGCGTTTCATCCAAAGACTTAAGAGTTAATTATTTTCTTTCACCAGAGTGAAGTGTCCATATTGTCCGCTGGAGATGACTTCAAGCGACGCTCGACAAATCAATTTTTACTGAGGGATGCATCACCGGAACAACATAATATATGTCTTTCCCACTCCACCCTTGTAATCCGTCATGCTGTATGTTTTCCGGGACATTTGAATATTTCCTGGGGACATTTACTTGGAGGTTGTGGGTTGGGTTGTGACATACTACACTGTATATTTAGTAACATATGATCAGCTTGATCTGTGACAATCGCGTGAAAATTCGAAAACTTGCGCCAGACTCGAGCTCTTTCAACGCCGTCAAACTCGTTCCCTGGGTTTCTCCCTGAATATTGGGGATTTGACGGATCCAAAATCTCCCTGAAAGAGGATTGGTACGCGCACATACATGCATGTATCATAACTGAGCAAAGCTCAATTTGATATACGAGTATGTATATATATAAAACTTTGTTCTTTCAGTATTGAGAAGATTTTCTTCTTTCTAGCAATTGGCAAGTTAGCATTTTTTTACAAGTAATATATGTTTTATAACGTCGCATGTGCGAGTAGCGTGGGTTGATGGCTGGAAACAGTTTGGAAATATACAGATGTAATTAAGGAAAAAATATTTATACTAGAGAAACATGAGGCGTATTTTGCGGACAGCGTTGTGATTGCATTTTTCAAGCTGTGCTCTCCCAAAGCATATATAGTAATGAGATGAATGTATATATTGTACAGATTTAAAGAAATAAATATTCCACGAAAACGTACTTGCATGTATCGTTCAAATTCTTTCAGCGACACGATTCGGAACGTTGTAAACTCTCTACTCCCATCGTCGTTTCTTAATTTAATGACTCGTGTTGTTACACATTTTTATTTCGAAGAAAAGACTAAGCGTATTTTTGTAAAAATATAATTATAAATAGTCAATTCAATTCAGTATTTGCTGTTTACATATAAATTGCCTCAAATGAACACATATCGCAGGGCATATAATATGTACAGCTAGCTCGTTGCGTGCACGCTATCGGGTAATTAGTCCAAGATAAACAAATGGGGACCCTTATGAATGTATTGCGGTCAGGGGATTTCCTTCAAATGGTGATGGAAATATCTGTAAAAAAACGCTACCGAATATGGGGTTATAACTTTGGCCAGTTTTGTTTCCTTTGGGTTTTAGAGGCTAGCAGCATCCTTAGTTCCTTTCAATCATTTTACTCAATGCATACTAGGAAAATGAGAAACTAACTGGTGAATATATATCTTGCATAAAGGTTTTGTGTGGCTGTTGTATATGCTGTTCGTATACAGCAAATTGCAAAAAAAAAATAATAATTTACTGGGCAGAAAAGTTGACCGTTCTCTAACAATTTAATTTCCTTAAAAATTCAGTAACACGGCTATGCTGACCAAGCGAACGTTCAACAGTGTCAATATGCACAGAATTAACGAACATAACAAACTCGGTTGCTTCGTATTTAGTGTTAAACAATAGAGAGGCGAGATCATGTCAGATCGATTCAGCTGTCCTAGCAGGCTTGTCAATTAAAAATCATCCTAAAAATGCTTCGACCATCAAATTGCAGTCAACTTTCCAAGCGTAGCGTTTGTTACAGCAGTTGTCGACCACCAAATCTGAATTACCCTGTAAGGTAGACGTAGTTGTCCCGAAGACGTTTAGATATGCGCTCTCGAACTGCTGTCGAAACACTCTGTTTTCTTCATCCCATTTTGCAAACCTTTTCAAGACTTGTCGTGTTAGGATCTTGGTCTCGAACATGTGCTTGACCTGGATATCAGATAGGTAACACACAGCAAGTTCTCAGATAGTGGCCGTTAGCAATCGCTTTTGAAGTGCTTGAAACACAAGTGCTTTGAGCAAGATGTCTTTGAGCATAAAATCAATAGATATCTGTGTTGTTGAGGTAATCGCCGTGCCGTTTATTTGAAGATTTCAATCGCTGCACATTCGTCAGTTCCTTTTAAATATATATAAATAGAACAAGGTCCATTTAAATAACTAAGCCATTTAACATTAATTTCCATGTTGCGTGAAATCGAGCTGGCGAAACAACAAGCTTCTCACGCAAAGTTTAGAGTTGTTTTTTTTAAGCTCGTATTTTAATTTTCACGGTTCGCACAAATATTTTTACCCATAAAGAAGAAACTAACGTGATATATTTATTGTTTCTACACCTATTCCATGCAGCAGTAAAGTTTTCCTCGCTAATGCCAGAGTTTTCGTTTATTTTTTTGTTTTTTAGTTTTTCTCGTGCCTGACGTGAGACATCTGTTGTTTCATCCAGTTTGCACAGAGTAACTGTTTAGTAACGCGTAGTTAGTGGCATTTTTCAAAGGAAAGATGCAGGCGTATTTATTGCCAATTCTTAAACCTTTTTTTTATGTTTGTATCGATTAACGAATCGATCATATCCATGCTCTTACTGATCTATTTTTTATCTTTTATTTTTATTTCTATTTGCCAATTTTTGTATTTGTGTATTGCTTGGTGCAGCAACTAATAACTGTACTAGCCATAATAAAGAATTAAAAACCAAAGCAGTTCGCATGTTTTTCGTGTGCAAGCTATGTGGCCCACTGCTTTGCGATGATAATTATCCCCAATGGCTCCCTCTGTACGGTTATGACGTCATACCGATAACCGGTCTGTTTTCTAAGAAAATTCTTGGAACAACTTCACTACGTTTTGTCCTTTCTTGTATTTATAAACATAAACCTTGAAAACTCCAAAACATTGCTTTCTGTAGAAAATATTAACGCCGAAAAAGCTCGAGAAACGTATCAGAACGCGTTCACCGAGTGGCAAGTTCCATGTGCCTCACTCTACTTGTTTTGTTCGCGTTCTCTCGGAAGCTTGTTGTTTTGCGGCTTTTTTTAAAGGATAATTTACTCTTTTGTTCCTCAATCCCCTGCAAGACAAACGGGCTATGATAAAGAGAGGTGTCAACAACACGTACGGAACTTCCAACGATGGCGGAAAAAATTCGTCTCTTCTGACTATTACTTCACCAGTTGCAAAATTCACGTGGTCGGCAGCAGAAGCAAATCCCATTAGACACATGTTGTGGTGGATGAGAGAGAGGTCCTTTATGACTGAAATATTTACATTCAGATTTATTAAAAAAAAAATGATAAATCAACTGATTACATTTCAGTTAAAGGAATTGACTATCTGTCATTAAACTCGAATCAGTAATCTTTTGAAAAACGGAAACTTCAATGTTACAGCTAGCGTAAAAATATATATCTTTATTAGTGATCAGGACTTCGTATAAAATTTCAGTTATGTCATTTTGTGAGTATTCCTCTTTCCACGTTTTTTTTCGAGCACGGCTAAATTTAGAAGGAAGTTGTGATATTTGCAAAACTGTCACGTACAAGTAGTCCCTTCTGATTTCAAATCCTGTTTTTGTGAAGTCGCTCGCTTTTATCTTTCGTCTACGAAGAAAACAATAAATGTTAATAATAGGTGAAACACCTCAGGGTAAATCAAATACATACAAACTACCTTTGTTCTTTAAATCCTTCAGTTTGTTTTCTTCGGTTTTATGAACGTTCCACAAAATTCTATAATGTTCATGTTCGCCAGTAATAATTATTTTTGGTGTAACCAACTGTTTGGAATATTTGCTCTTGTAAAGACTGTTGCATGAAACTTACTCCCTGTCCTTTTTCAGTTGGTTGATTATCTGAATTACACAGCTGAATTATTTATTAAAAAGACAAAGCAGTTTATAACGTACTTTCATCCAGTACATTTTGATCTAGCCTTTCTCGTTTGGTTTCGATTATTAAAAGCCCATGTAATACGTTTTGCCGAGGATTTTTGGTGAAAACAAGTTCGCATGACCTTACAATAAAGATACTATCAGCCTTGTCTGTGTTTAGTCTATTTTGCTATTTGTTGCGTGTTTTGAGGAGGCCGGTTGGACTAAGCCTCGGTGAAGAAACTCATTTCCAACAGGTCTTACACTGATTTTCATTGCCCATCATCGAGTACTCCATCAGTCGCATAGATTCTATTGTGTGTATTTTATTTTGAACCCCTTTCAGCTCAGTCGGCTAAGCAATCAACGCCTGTAGCCAGAAATAGAATCGTGACGTGTTTCGTGTGACATCCGCTAACTCAACAATAGAACTGAGGTGCTCCAGAACCTCCGGTAGGTGCTACTAAATATAGACCTACAAAAGGAGTGGCACCTAGGACTCTCCCAGATTGCAGTAGAGCGCCCGACTCTAGTCACGTCTCCGTCTAGAGTGACTCGAAACAGATGTGTTGCGAATGATATGCTCTTGACAGATTGTCTGAAAGAAATTCCTTGTCAAAAAGACGTGGGTATTGTTTGGAGTGTCCATAAAACAGTAAATTTTCGGAATTCTGTCTAGAAGTACCTTGCGCTGCGAGTGGCATGAGTGAGCAGAACTCTACTCTCCAAAGCAACCACGAGGACAGCGCGAAAACCATGCCTGAGAAAGCCGACAACAGAAGGAAATCAAGCTTAAGTCTTTTAACCCGCTGTCTTTTAGAGGAATACGCCAAGCTAGAGACCGAGGCTGCGGCGTGTAAGACGCTTTACGAGAAGGCTTACGTCGGTGCGTACGGCTCCAAAGATCCCCTCCTAGGTCAAGTGCTGCGCGATGTTTTACCAAGAGACTCAACGGTAGACTTGTTTTCTCCTCATAGAAGAGACATTTGTCAAGCATTTGTGAGCTTTTTTGGTTGATTTTGTTTAAGCCGAGAACAATCGACGGAGAACACACATGAGTAACTTCCTTGTGACATATTCTTGGCGCGTCGGCAACCGCGTAATTGTGGAACGTATTTGGTTCACCGCCGGCTGTGTACAGTGAGGAGTACAAGCGAGGTTCAGCAAAGGAAACAGTTTGTTCCATCAACAGAAGCCTTTAAACGCGTGGATTTATTGACTGAATTTTTTTTGGCTGCGTTTTGTGAGACTAATTTATTGAATGTAATGAGGAAAATTGGCATGATTGTATTATAAATCACCGGTTTATATTAACTTCACTCTTGAGTGACTTGGAAAAACAATTTGTTATTTTGATACAAGAACATGTGTGTCAGTTTTGTGGCACTACTATCTTTTTGCCCGACGGTATGTTAGCCTGTAAATAATAACTATTTATACTCTAAGTTAAAATACCATTAGTTGAAATAATAAAGCAAAGTGTGATTTTATCTGCTGATTGTGAAATGACCAATAAATCCCTGAGGATTGTAGAGCTGGGCGTTTATAATAAGTCTATGCCGCGTTGTTTTTCCAAGACGAGCTTAAACATTCTGATAAGCTCGAACACGCAACGCCAGATTCCATAGTAGAAAATTTATTTTCAATCTGACTTCCCCGACTTCCGCTGTTTTTGCTTTGAAAAAGGCTAAATGTTGCAGTAGATAGAAGTAGGAAAAACGGGCATGCCAGTCGTATACTATGCTTCGTAAATACCCGCTGTAAACGCGCTCGAAATCCTAAAATTCGTATTGTACTGAAAAACAAGAAAAAAAACTCGAAAACCAACAAAGGCATTTGTTTTTTCGGTGTCGCTTTTCAACGAAATTAAAATCACTTTACACCTTGATCTATGTAAAACAGTCCCACTGTTTGCACTTGCCGGGCATTTTTCTTTAACACTTCTGAAATAGTTCTCAAGCCTAGCCACACACGGCGACTTACACATTTTTAAATTGCATGACTCGTTTATATATTTTCTCTCTCAAAACCTATTAATGCATATTTGTGGTTTTTATTTATAAGTATTCGTTTGGCTGTATATTTATATTTCTAGCACCAAAGGATCGTTGTGCGACCTCGCACGAGACTTGAGCGAGAATAAACATGCAGTGTGGTAGTATGACCCATGTTGAAAATATGAGCCCACTTTGAATAAGAGAGTCTTGCATCCCTAAGCGCATTTAATACAGGACCCAAGGACTTGGCATTTTATCAAAGAACTGTCTCCTAAATTCCTTACTACTGCGACGAGACAGAGGAAAAGAGAACTGTGCAGTATTACATTTTCCATGTAGTTTTAATACTGAGCTTATTTTTAGTTCAAGTAGACAACTGTACCGCTTCCTTCCTACTGACTTCCTCTTGTGAAAGCGATATGAAACAGGAATGAGTGAGGTGGGCGACCCCAGTAATGACACTTTTAAAATTCGCTGGACTGAGAAAGAGGCAATACAATAGCTTATTTCTGTTAAATCTTCTTTGCTCTCTTGAACTGAGCTTAACAACCACTGATGATGATTATTAAAAGAACTAAGAAACGTGAGTAAATGCAGTGACATGCTGTGCATGCCTGATGTGACACTTGCATTACACGTGCAGCCCTGTCACTGGGGACGACTCTCTCTCCAGTCCCTTACATCTGAGCGACATAGTTACGCTAGTAGAGATACATATTTACAACACCTAAATCCAACTTCTTTCAGAATAATTCATGGGTTAGGACGTTTTGCCCAACTATTCAGTATTGGATGCTATTACTGGAATGATATTCCTTATTAAACTTTGGTTAAACTAACTAGAAAACTATTCAAAAGAGTT
>OMLO01002639.1_pt1 | contig 14602 bp, 9 predicted proteins | sample 1674811 | NCBI WGS metagenome assembly OMLO01 (sample SAMN06265003, study PRJEB25207) | coral metagenome | isolation source: Coral host | place: Mexico:La Bocana,Puerto Morelos, Mexico | collected 2008-11-13
TCCATCACTACAGCCTCAAGGTGTGGTATTAAACTTAGTTTATACAAGGTATTGACTAATTGGGTGAATGCTGAATTGGACTTGAATTAGCGCATACACGGATACGGCAGTGAACGGTTTTGGAGAAACGTTTTAGATAGATATAGGCATTGCGCAGATAAGTAATTAAGTAGTAGTAGATATACAAACATGAATCCTATTTCAAGCGAAAACGCCATGCTAGATGGATTAGTTGTGGTGTTATCTTGGAATCTATATTAAGAATTGAAAGAGCAGTTCAGGTTACCAAGACAAATCTTAGTCCGGCTAAAATGTTTTCATCTCGGTGAATTCCGTGGAGGGGTTAATTGCGTAAAGACTTCAACATAACAGTGAACTAGTTTAATACATAGAAAACAGCACGATTTCTTTTCTGTTGAAAATTGACCAATACTCTAAAAAGAAACAATAATATGAAGTTGAATGCTGCCTAGCTACTGCTGGATAAGATACCCTTTGAGTACATCTCATTCTGGAAGGTGAATTACTTTTATGACAAAGTCACACCGTCCGTAATCACAATTTACAACGACAATTTACACTCATCGTGTTTCTTTGAATTATTTATCGCTGAATTTAGCATCTTTTCAGTGCATTTTTTTTGATTGCATGCATTGAAAGTTCAACTACAGTTTAATTACAGAAAATTTTCCAAACGTATTCAATTAATCGTATTCATAATGTTTGCGCAAGGGTTTAGAAAAGGCAGGATTCCCCTTAAAAGTTCTGGTCAGATACGACAGTGTTTGTCGTGATCATGAATGACATTTTCTGAAATTCACAGAAACAGAATAAGGAAATGAAATATTTATAGACATACAAAGTGCACATCTCTGCTGGGGACTATGTTTATATTTTTATCTTTTGTTTCTTATCGGGATTGTAAATATAAATCAAAATTTATTAAGGATATAGTTGCTGTACGAACACTAGAATTATTTCACCTCTGCATCGTTCTTTTCCTTAGGTAAACTCCGAGTAAGTCTGTTGTATTTATATAATACCTTATATATCCTTTTTTCTGACTTCTTGCCAGACTCCGTGCTTGTTTGAGCCTTGCCAGCATAACAGCACCTGCCATGCATTGTATGAGCAGGGTGATTACTGGTGCGAGTGTCCACCATCCTATGTTGGAAAAAACTGCGGTAGGTAGTTGTTTTATTAACCTCTAAAAATCATTCATTTTTCAAGCGTGAAAAGGATAGGTAGAGCCCTGTATGCAGGCTTTTGACCTGGCTAATTAATTATTGAAGTGTCTTTATACTCAGTGTTGAGAAAGCAATTTTTTTTATTTTCTCTTTCAGAGTTAGAGAAAGAAGTTTGCATGTACGCTAAAAGCGATTCTCCTGGCGTATTCTATATGCGCAAGGCTGGTTTAGTTACAGCAATAAAATTGGTCTATATTTCTGGTGAGGTAGGATGCACTTTTCATGCCAGGAGTAAATGGGGTTGCAGCGACCCTAACATCATAGCAACAGTCATCACAGACGATCAAAACAATGTTGTTTTTCCTGAAGATCGCATTTTTCCATACCAAATTGATGGATTCGGTTCTAACTCCCCTGAGCTGATGTTAAGCTTCTCCAATCCTCTGTCAGTTGCCGCGGGTCAGGAGTTCAGGGTTTGGTACTCAGAGGATTTACATACTGGAGACGCTGACAACTATGCTGGACCAACTTGTATGAAAGTTATTCCCTACTTTGGTTAATTTACCAACAATCACTGTCTAATAAATGTGTTGAAATCTATCGTCCCAACTTGTGGGACAAAAAAATTTCTGTAGATGTGATCGAACCCATGGCCTTTCGTGCAGTGGTCGATCATGGTCCATATTAGTAATCCCGGTGTTAGATTGGAACTAGCTTGCTGATGCAACCGAGGCTAATGCGGGGAGACTTATCCAATGCAAATAACATTTATCTCTTTAATGAATGAAATCACAGCACTGATCCTTGAGGGACGGGACGGTATACCATATATGAACATATAGCCTGCGACCCAAGGTCTCTTGTAGGTCAGTGGTTAGAGATGAGCAAGATTAAAAAAAAACACAACAGCAGAATAAGAATAACAACTTAGAATAAACTTAAAACTTCTGATAAGGAATATCACAACTACAGCGAACTACTGTTTAACTGCACGAACCACAGTAGACAAGAGTTGTTACTTAATTTGCCCACTGCTAGTCGAGTTCCAGAAGCCGAGCTTGAACAGAATGGAAAAATGTCCGAGACGCACAAAATTCGAGTGCGAGGAAGAGAAGACACGACAACGGAATCAGGAGAGAGAGACCCTGGGAGCGAGGTTGCAACGGAATCAGAACAACTTACTAAGCCTCCTTGGTTCTGATCTCGGGTCCTGCAGCGCTGCAAACAGTTTCAATTCTTTAAATTTTAAATATTATACACAGTGAGTAACTCAGAAAAGCAAGCCTGTGCTTGTCGAACCAAAAAATATCCGCTGTACTGCCACTGATTTCGCGCCAAATTCATCAGTGTGGACAGGCCTAACTTCCGGCCTCCCTGTACTTTTCTTTCAGATAGGACCAAATTTAGTGGGCTTCAGTGATCCGTTACGAGCTTTTTTACGTGCTAATGGTAATTTAGGAGTTAGTTTTATGATCATGTGTGTAAGGCAGGCTTGCATGAATGAATAATTATGTAGCATGTTAAAGTAATTTACAGTGTGTAATAATAATAATAGTAAAGATGTTGTTTTTAAATGCGTTCACAAAACTAGAAAAAATGAGGACGCCATTATACGGCATGGTAAGTGCCTATTACTTGACTCGATCCAAATAAATACATTTCATGCTGTTGATTGAGGCGTTTTTATAGACCACATAAGCACATAATTTCTCGTTTTATTTTTTTCCAAGCGGGCACGGTAACGAATCCTACAATCTGATTGGTTCTTAGCGCGGTCCGGATTTTCTTATCTCTGACCACGGTCACAGTAACGCTTGCGTGAGGTTTTTTTCGTGTGAGAGTTTGGAAAAAATAAATAAGTTATTTACCGGTTTAGGGTCGGTCCGTATAGTGAAAAACTGTGACCTCGGACTTGAAAATGCTGCCTTCGGCCTGCGTCCTCGGGCAGCATTTTCAAGACCTCGGACACAGTTTTTCACTATACGGACCTCCCAGCCGGCAAATAACATATATTTGTGTACTCCTTTTCAGCTGAGTAGCCGGCTTCTTCTGGAAACCAGCGCAGTTGAAATTTCAGAGTTATGGCGGTGCGTGACATAAAGCTACGAACACGTTTGTCAAAGAACATATTCTTATCTTGTGATATGTAGGCATCTTGGAGGTTGAAGTCCTAGGAAAAGTGCTTATGTAAATGCTTGTTTCTTCAGTACAGATAATCAGTCGTCTAGATAGCCAAAGTTGTGGCCGCCATGTTGGTGTACCACAAAGGTACACCAATGTGGCTGCTCCATACTGAGCTCTATAAATTTGTGCAAAACATTTCGACGAATATCTGAAGTGAAGAAAAATGCAAAGACTTCAAACTTGGAGAAGTGGCTTTTTTATTAATCTCCCATAACAACAAAATTTCTTGACTTTATCTACTGAATGGTTTTCGAATTATTATTTTTTATTGCGTGACAGTGCAAGCCAAGAATGTTCACATCATCAATACTGATATATTTTCTGTAAATTACGTAGCAAATTGCTTTAACCACCGAGCTAGGCAGGCTATAAATTACGTGTCAGTCCTCCTTTATAGGTACGAAGAGATTCGTGTAATTATTCTGATTAATTAACCAGCCTAGAATTCCAAATATAATCGAATCAACTTGACAAACATTGTCACAATTTCATGGGCTGAGTTTTATTTCGATTCTCCTACACCTTACACCGCGTCTTGCTCTTTATTTTTCTTCTCTTCATGAAAAACATCATATCCTCGGTCATACGGGAATGGTAGTGATATTGGAATATTCACCATTCGAGGATAGAAAGTTGGTGAACCACGCACAATCGTGGAGCAGAACCGTTCCCAATCTACGGGGCCCTCCACCCCATACCCCTCCGGTCCAACAACACCAATGAGAGGCCAGGCGTCTGTTGCGCAATATTGAGTAAAACACACTCGCCTGGAGCGAGTCGAATTATTAGGGCCTGAAGCATGCGCAGTACGGACGTGATGGAATGAAGCGCCACCGGATGGCACTTCAACATGTACTGCTTTACTGGAGTCAAAGGTAGGGTCCGTTATTTCTGACACAAATGAATCATCTCTGAAATGAGAGAGGGTTGGCTCCTTGTGTGTCCCAGGGACGACTTGCAGGCAGCCTAAAGGTGAAAATAAAAAGATATCTAGGTTATTTCCGGGCGGGAGAGTTCCATATCGAGAAAAACTTTACCGAGGTCTTAAGAACGGTAAAAAGTCATGACAGTTTATATTTGAAGGCACAAGAGCAGAAACCAAAGAATTCAATAGTTTGTTGTTAGATGTTCTAAGACCGCCTAGACTAGCACTAGCTGTCCGCTGGCCAGTCTAATTGTAAAACTGAGGAAGTGGAGAAGACCTCATACACGAAGGGTATTGCAACTTTTTTAAACACGTGCACCAAGCTATAATATGCATTCTTGACACTATTGATGTTGAGGTAATATTTTGTAGACACAAATCTGATTACAAAGGCTTCTTCACTGGTATGGCATGTTTCAACCGCATCTCAAGTTCTTTACTGATATAGGCGTATGGAGCTGGCTCAGGTGTGGTCTGAATCAGCTGCGGTCAGCAGCCAGGAGACTGTGGATATTCCACCTCAAACACCACAATCCGACCTTGAATAGAAATGAGAGTCAGGACCTCTCAAACTGACGACACGTGACGACACCTGAGGCAGTTCCATTTGCTGAGTGAAGACAGTGAGGTGCGGTTGACAGCTCAGATGCCAGCAATAAGCAGACTTTTGTTTCATCAATTACATCTACACACCATTTTCCACGGTGGAATCATCTACAGCTAGACCAACAGTAACAATGCTATCGTTTGTGTGAGGAAGGAAGGCCCAGTCCTGGTGCCACTTGATTCCCATCGAGCCGTCTTCACCAGGGTATTTCATGTGGATTTTCTCCTGCATTATGTATCGGATTGAAGAGCTGTCAACCTGACGTTTAAAAGAGGAGAAACAATAACGTAATTGACTGGAGAAATAGACTGCTGCAACTGAGGATCACATAAGGAAACTCATACAATTTGAACGTGAGCTGCCCTTCGTCCAAGTAGACCTGTCAAGGAATAAACATTAAATATATTTTCTAGTCTGTACTGCGCACTCTCGAAAGTTTGTTTACGTTTTTTTGTTTTGTTTCATGCAAGACATCACAAGATGCAAACATCTCGCAAGTACTTACACGATTCATGTCAAACTCCATTATAGATATGAGATTCTTTCTCATATCACTTGACGAAACAAATTCGCAGCTCTAAAAATCAATGAATTTAAAAGGCCTTACAGACAATTTGTGGTTGGAAATGGTTCCTAAAATAACACATATAAAATATAAATTACCAGTTGTGAAATAATGTCCAAAAGGTTTGGATGCCGTAGAGCTTTGTGCCACACAGGATGTATAAGAGATGGACAGATAACACGTGACCTTTTGAGCAGCGCCTTGGCGGACGAATTACTTTCTTTAAATATGAAGTACTTGTCTGATCTTGTCTTACCGGCGCTCCTAAGAACAGAGATGTGTCAGCATAATTGCAGCCAGCGAGCCTGCCAGCGAGATCACCAAAGTACCGACAATAACGGAATACTTACATTTCAATCAGCTCATCCATAGCTTCAATAAGTTCTTTCTTTTCGTCTTCGTTGAAAATGTCTTTAACTGCTAAGTAACCATCTCTCTCGTACTAGAAAAGAAACACAGGAAAGGAAAACAACGTACTAGTGAAAAGTGAAAAAACGTTCTCTGGTTAAAAAAAAGATTAAAAACATAACGTTACCAAATGCATACAACATTATTACTGAGGGATCTACATACGACATCTGGAACTTACATTCGTTATCTAGACCACTGATTATCTTTACTGAACAGAGGAACATTTCGATAACGACTCCTACTACCTAAACTTCTCAAATGGTTAAAATCAAATGATGAATATTTTTTCCACAAGCGCCATCTTGACTTTGGACTGAGATTCAACTAAGGCGCAGGTTTCCAAACAAAAGGAAAAGGTTTTCATTGGTAAAAAGCCATCAAAACGCATAATTCTATCAAATATGAAGTAATGGAAACTTTATCAAGGAGCATGCATCTCATCTGCGTTTAATCCTGGACATTAGTGTGTCGCTAGGGAGCTATAACACTGAAAAGTTGTAAACAAGTATAAACTTAGCGCCTCTTATGCCTGTAGAATTCACTCTGTAGAATTTTAGCATATGATGACGTCACGTGAGTACAATCTATAACACAGTCAGTCTCGTTCCCCGGCTGTCTCTTATCTGCCTCCCTTTGAGGTTAAAGGGAGGCAGTGGAGAGAGCCTGAGAACGAAGTTGTAACACAGTCACAGTTCAGACAGCTGTGATCACCACTGCTATTTCTTTAGAGGTGAGAATCTGTTAGGGTTAAATGTCAACGCTTGTCGGGGAATGCAATAAATGACTATCATGCTATTAGTTATGCTGTAGACTACGTAGCATGTGCTCTAGTAGTGATAAGAAACGAGCTGGTGAGAGACATAACATTAGCGCGAGCTCATTACGCCGCGCGCGTCACACCGCGCTAACTCGAGCCGCGACTTGAAGATCAACAGTCACGCAATAATTCCACATCACCTCACAATGTTAGACTGGCGACCTGACTGGAGAAAATTCTTAAACTATTACTGTGACCCTGGGAGTAGCGTTGGTCATGCTTGCACGTCAACCCACAGAAGGAAAGAAGAGGAATAACTTGTTCTTTCCACTGGCGCAAAAGAACGTTTCGTTTTCGGTGCCCCCCCCCCCCCCCCCCCCCCCCCCCCCCCCCCCCCGACTCCCCCCTCCCGGGCATATCGTAAACCAACGAGTGTCTGCATAATCTTACATTTTCACCTGGGGAAAGCCGAGATAAATTTACCTCAGTTAAATTCGGATTAAGAACTAGTATTTTGGGGTTGAGCAGGACGTTATTTCTACCTTGGATTTCATTCTTTTATAGGTCATATGCGGACCCGGTATACGAAAGCATTATTTTGCGTGTCACGCAATCTGGATCCGCTGGTCGGAAGCTCTTTTGCTTCTGCACCTAGAAAGAGGGATATTTGCAACAACAAAATAATTTGCTATGGCTGCATTCGCGCCGGCCTGTCATCATGTCTTCATTTATTGATACTGTTGGACATGTATTACCATATGCTTGAGCCGAGCATAAAGGGCGATCCCACACGTGCACACACCCGTCCTGGTATGGCTTTGATAGCTCAGTTGGAAGAACACTGTACAGGTAACGCAAAGGTCGTGGGTTCAAATCCCGTTCAAAATTAACCTGAAATTTTTTTCAGGCCATTTTTCCAGTAGTGTTATGGCTGCATTCGCGTCTATCATCGTGACTTCATTTATTGCTACTGTTAGACATCTATTTGCCTTTTACACTCCGAAATACCGAAGCTCCTGCACCATGTATCCTTTCGCACGTTGCGCAATTTTTGTTAGCAGGAAATACTGCGTGACGACTCGAAAAAAACAGGCAAAAAAGCGATACATGTATAGATTGGTTTTTTTTTTCCTGTAACCATGTTAGCTCAAGCGAAAAGCGTTCAGATCAATCAATCTTCATTTATAAAGGGTACACCTAATAGTTAGACAACTAATAATATAAACTTGTCGCCCTCTTATCGTATATTTTAAACTATGTACCGTTGCGCTTTTCTTTAAAAAATTGGGAATGGAGTTCCAAAGACTTGCTACCCTTACGTTGAATGATCGCCCTGTTTCTCGCTTGAAACGAAGACAGATCAAGTTTATAAAACCGTGACGACTTTTTCGATCATTAATTATGTCAGAGTTGCATATCAAGAGTTCGTTCATGTACAATGGGCTTTACACTCGTATGCATATATTATTTCCACTTTAAGATGAACAGGGGGCCATTTTAATTCTTGAAAAGTTCGACACTGTTTTCTCGTATCACCTTGAATTATCTAAAACGGTATCATAACTACATATACGTTCCCTACCACTATAGATAAACGCAATCGAATAATGTCAGATATCTAATACATTTAGCGTGTAATGTTATTTATTACCTGTGATTTCTGGTCTGCATCAAGCTTAAAGAAGGAGCTGCTTTCTGTTGAACTACTTCTCAAGAATTTGCCAAGACTGGCACACTTGAAACGCCTGAGTAAGGCCATGTTGCAGTCTTCAGTCGTGTGCAGAGTTCTGAGAGAAATAAAAATATCACTAAATAAACTGGTAACGAGTCTTTAAGTAAAATTTAGATCTGATGACGTAAGGAATCAGGACTCATGGGTCATGGATCAAAGATCAGTAAGGAACCCACTCCTCTCCAAGTTTGAAATTATGTGCAGTGTGAAATTATAAGTAGTGGGGATGTGCAGTGTAATACTGACTTTCTTTCTTCTGGCTCTTAAACCTTTGTGAAATTCTGTTCGCCGAAGCCAAGAAAGTTTTGCTGAACATCATAATGATATGAGAAAATCTTATCTGCATTTACTTTTAACACACTAATACGCGTATGTGTTGAAAGCAAATGCAGATAAGATTTTCTCATATCATTATGAGGCTCTTGAACCTCTAAGGCAGATTAGCGCGGATCTTATAAAGAATCTTATCCAGGAGATTGTTTTGGCATAATCTTTCCTTTCTTGATGGACATCAGCTGCGCCAGTCTGCTATGGTATTGCAAGCACCGCATGTTGACGTGAAAGTTCCTCGTTCAATAGCCTAAGCCCTCCTTGAATGTGATTGCGGTGTAACTGATGGTGCTCTAGGTCCCTGTACGAAACACAGCATTAGAGTGACAGTCCCTCGCGTCAAAGGAGGTCGAGGTTAGGATAGAAAAATCGGAAGGAAAAACCCGACAGCTAGAGTGCGCGCGATTTTGTCAATCAGATAATCAGATTCAAGGACATAGGATTCCAGACCACTGAGAAGTTGGACAAAAAAATCTGCTATTTATCCGTGTTTATCAATTATTTACCATTTTTGGGCGCGTGATCGGAAAGTGCCGCATAATCGAAAATCTTCGGTATTTTCCGGATTTTGGTCGCATGAGACGGGGTTACCAAGCTGCACATGGCGGCTGTGATGTTTTGGTGAGGTGTGTGGAGATGGGTTCGTATTCTAGGACGTTTCAGCGGAATTTACCTGAGTTAGCCTGCATCATGACAAATTGGGTAAGATAGTTTTTTAAGACCGCTTACAAACTTGGCTTTATTTGCCTTTCACACAGCCAAATCGTATATTAAAATGCAGAGTAAGCGCTCATTTGCGAGCGAAAAAGTGTATAAGCTTAAGTAGCCTCTATATAAGCTTTCGGCGCGGGAGCGTGAACGGCGAGCAAACCCGTACAAGGCAAAGAAAAAAAAATGGGAAGTGACTGCTAATTTAACTGCAGACTTTTCTCAATATTGCGAGGGATCTATGACTGACAGGTACAAGTCCGTGTCTTTCCAAGGCTTCCACGTAATCATTTGCGGCACGTAAACAATGCTCTTTTCATCAAGCACGCTGATTCTCTGATGAACGGAACCTATTCCCCTTAAACAGGCAGGATTCATAACTGTTGATTCAGGCATGGAACCTCTTACGACTTACCTTAAGACCTGCCAACCCCTAATAAATCTAGTCTAGGGCCCACTGAAATTAACAAACTCTTCTTTTCCCCATTTTGATCCAGTTGAGATAATTTTCCAGAGACACATTAGGCACTATTAAGGTAGCCTGCATAGCAAACGTTTCCATGGTGATGAGAAGCAAAGAAAGACAGCCGAACGGCATTTTCAAGGTTTTGTCTTTGGGAACAATGGGGTGAGAGGGAAGGCCTTCCCCTAACCCTATTTCCTCTTTTTGGCTCTCACACCATTTTTTGTGCAGGCAAAACCAACCTCATTCCCAGGGCTTGTCCCTTGAAGTGTGAGGGGCTGGAAAAGGCCCTGGCATCAGCTGGTCACGTGTCCATCTTACACCCTGAAATCCTGGTTGTAATAAATTAGCAACATTTGCATATTCAAAAGTGGCAAAATCAAGATGGCGGAGAAACTGTCTGTGTTAAGTCAACTTGGATATGCCACCCCTTCTATCATATCACAAAGGAAAATCTCTAAAAGACATTCTTGTCAAGGCTAAGCTTTAAAGGTTTAACAGTCTTTTCATTACAAAGTGTAGGAGTCATGCAGCCCGTCAACACTTTTTAAAACTCTCTTCTAGCACTTTTGTTCCAGCTGCTTTTGCATAATTTGCACAAGTACCTCGCACTTCCTGCATATCAGCGTCAAAAGGGATCACAAATATTTAATATGAACATGTGACCAGCCAATGCCAGGGCCTTTTCCTGCCCCTTCCACCTTCAAGGGAAAAGCCCTGGGAACGAAGTTGGGGCTGAACACTAAAAATCCCATTCCTCTGTGTTTCTTTGTTCCCCAACCCCCACATAAAAACTTGCTACACAGGCTACTATTAAGGGTGTAATTAAGATACTGGAAATTTTGGCCAAGAATCACCTGGATGCAAGATGTTTTGGCAAAATATATAAGAAATCTAAGATCTTAGATCAAATATAATGGGATATTGAGTAGAAAAATCATACATTTTTGCGTGACTGGAATCTGTCTTCCAAAAACACTTAACACAAGGTTTATCACTTTACTGCACTGGCAATTGCCATTAATTTTCCATGTTTACACAAAAAGGTACTTATTCATTTGAAGACTTTTCCCTAGTAAGAACAATGAGTTTTGGAGTCTTCTTTTAAGGCTGTGAGAAAAGATAAAATATTGTGAGACTTGTGGTAGAAACTTGAGAGGTGGCAGGTCTGTGATTTTCAACCTCGTTCAACTTTATTGTTTTTATGCCTAGCATACATAAGCAGAAATCAGTTAACAATTAACAATTTTTCCATGCAAATCATAATTTGTTTAAAAAGACAGTCTTTTTTAGGGGTTTGGGACTGTGGGAACTCGAAATATTGCGTACTGTTTCTTGAAACCTAAAAGCCAAAAGATTTGTTTGTATACCTGTCAACATTTCCAAATTCAATTTAGTGTGATTTTTTTTTCCATATTATCCAAATTATTGAAAACAAATCAAACAACTTCTGAACATTACAAAGGATGTCCCCATAACATTGCTGAAGATTCTAAAAATGTTTTGATCAATTTCAAATGTGGCGGTGTTAAGTACTGTTGATAGAGACGTCAAAGAATCTTTGAAGTTAAAGATAGTTTTTGTTATGTTTCCATACCTTATGCATTTGATTCAGTAAAGTTTAACCTCACAATCAAAGTTGATTTTTGCTGTTCTATGTAATTGCTATAGTTGAATCTGTAGAATGGCAATGTTAAGCCAAGGCAACATTAGTTTGCAAAGTTCAACAATTGTGGGCCTTAAACATTTTCCTAATCCTTTAACTTGTTCCCCTTCCATGCAAAAGTCTTACATTGTTATCTCAATATTATTGTTATAGTGAGCCTTCACAAAAATGCCAGGAACCCACCATGAACGTTGCTGATTTAGATAACAGACCTCTCCCAGCAGGTTGGATACGTCGACAGTCTAAATCAAGAAAGGACAAGTATTATTATTTTAACACTGTTACAGGAAACTCAAGTTGGAAGAATCCTCTTGATATTCTAGATCTAGGAGGTCATGACGAATTGTCATCTCATGTGAGTTCCAGTTTTTTGCATTATAACCTTTAACATAATGTTCATCTTTCTTTTGCAGGGTTCATGTATCACTCAAGTGCACTAAGACACCCTTTTTATTAGACTTTCCTCTTAAGATTATACAGGATCAAAATGAAAGTCAACATTCATTTTAAATTTACTTGCTCAGCTGCTTGCTTTGCCGCTCCCCAAATTTGAGTATGTCTACTCGCCCACGGATGGGATGCTAGTCCAGGATTAAATTCAGTGGCATCCATTAATACACCTGGGCAGAGAAAAGTACTATAGGTCTCTAGGAATTACAACTGATTAAGGTGAAGAGCCTGGAAACTAGTTTTTCATTCTTCGATGTAATGCCTGGTTACTAAGTTACTGATGTTTAAGAACTTGATGCAAAATTTCACAGAAAACATGTGTTGATATAGAAATACCTGTCTCAAATACTAGAAACAGATCACGCATTTGTCAAAGTAGGAAGACATGATGTCTAATAAGTTAATTCTATTGTAGGGCTTAAATTGTGGACAGGACTTTGGAATGCTTTCATCTCACCGTTGTTCTGTACATTGAAAACGCTTTATTATCAATTTTGTTAACTGCTGAAATTTCTGCACAATCCATTGTGTTTTCCGTGTAAGTGATGCAAGCATCCACATTTTTACCTTGAAAATATCCGCCTAACTTTTTTTTCAGATGGCATGTAGAAACTTCAAAGAGAGGCTTTTGTTTATACCTTTAACTAGTTACCTTGTAAACTAAAATAATTGCTGACTGTTTTATTTTATGGGTGTGTGTATGTTCTTGCAGAGCAAACAAACTGGATCAAAAAGAGGCTTTGAAAGTGATGGGTCTAGTAAAAAAAAGAAGAAGTCTAAATCCTCTAAGAAACACAAAGTACACAGTCCAGCACACTCAAGTAGCAGCAAAGAACCACAACCATATAAAGAGACACAAAGAAATAACAAGATGCCTCAAATGTCAACAGATGATGTCAATGGACAACATTACATAAGTGGTGATTCTAAAGTTCACCGTATAAATGCTTGGGTTAGATCTGTTGATACATCATATGTACCTAGTGAACAAGGGAGCTATGTAAGTCATGCTGAAAGTGATGAATTGAACCACAGTGTTGTTGAATTTCCAACAATGCACCCTTACTGCAGTCCTGCACAAGTACAGAACACTTCAGGGCTTGCATCAACTCAACAGTGTAACAGAACAGGTAGTAGTAGCAAATGCAATGACAATGCAAGAAATCGTTCTGGGCCATTGTCACAACATAATCAGAAAGGCTCATTTTCTGGTGATGTTCATCGACACGCCCCTATCAGAAACAATGTTTCAAAAAATCTGAAGCAAAGTAGTAAAACAGCAGCAGCTAACAGTACTGTTCATACACCATTTAGTCCTTTATCACACCACCCAACTGTCCTTGGAGTAAACTCTTGCAAGACTGACATTGGACAAAAGGTGCCAAGTGCTACAGCCTATCAAGCACAAGTAGAAGAAAACATGCAGTTCGACAGTCAAGTGTCTTGGCATAGGTTTGAAAATGACAATTACGAAAGTCAGCATGAAAAGACGCAACTTTCTGATAATAATGAAATTGCTATGGAGATTGATAACTATGAAGAACTTGAAGATCAGATTAAGCTTGAGGTAAGAACATACATGTATCTATGTCTGGTTGATTCCATTTGTGCTTCACTTTTACTGTAAACATGTGAACATGTTCTCGTCTTATATTGCCTTGGATTGGACTTCAGTCTTTATTATTATTTTTTTATTTACACATAATTCACATAAATGTAAGTGCAATGCAATTGAACCGTGGTTTACTTTCCTTTGAACAGCTTCAAGGAATGAGATCAGAGTTTGTCCTTGACACATCACAGGTCAGTGAAATTGCAAATAAAAAGCCAGTGACAGTGATAAATGGCTGGATAATTAATAATTAATGTAATATATAGATTTAGCTAGGCGTAAAAGTGGTGCTCCTCCTGGGCCGGGTTGTTCAAAGCCCGACTAAGATAACCCATGATAAGTTTATATAAGTTTATATACATGGACATGTACCCCGAGCAATACTGCTAACAATAATAATTATGAGAAAATTCATGGGTCACTCTCCTACATTGGGTATGGGGATCTGCTTGGTGGCCCTTCAGGCTGCCAGAGCTCTGCTATCAAACATGAAAAGACCATGTTTCACCACATTTTTAACCACCAAGAAGAGGTTTTAAAAGAGTATTTTTGATGAACTACGAGTCTTAAGTTTTTCATATCTCTGATCATTTCTCAAACTCATTAAACAATTGAGACACTGTTTGACCACATTTCTAAACACCTCCAATTTTTGTCAAAAATACTCTGCAGCATGCCTTTTATTAAACATGCTTCTCTGTGTTTGGAAATGTGGGCAAACACTGTGTTTCATGTTTGATATATTACATACAATGTATATTATGTACAATGTATGGCCACAGACGTTTTATCAGTCAAGAGTATCGACATGGTCACCACTTGTGTCTTGTTTACTATGGATACATTGATATATTCAAGGAATGAGTGCCATGTTCTTACTAATATTATCACAGGTTGATGTGACAAAATCAGCTTGCAGTTTGTTAATCAGGGTTGTCAGCAGGTTTTTGAGTAGCAGGCTCCACCCAAAAAGTAGGCGGCTGGGGTTTGCGTGGAGTCGCAAAG
>OMLO01002640.1_pt1 | contig 14601 bp, 4 predicted proteins | sample 1674811 | NCBI WGS metagenome assembly OMLO01 (sample SAMN06265003, study PRJEB25207) | coral metagenome | isolation source: Coral host | place: Mexico:La Bocana,Puerto Morelos, Mexico | collected 2008-11-13
GAAACCATCGTAATGTAGCTGATCTTGGCGTGACACTAGTTTTGCGCCGGTTTTCGGCATGCAAAAGCACATTGTAATGCAGCCACCACCTAATGCAGGTTCATATTTTTACAAGTTCAAGCACACCCATTCTGTTGGCTATAGCCGGTCCAGACTAGCAATGCTTGTACGTCCTTCGGGGAGTCTTTTCTCTCTCTCCAGGTGCCCTCAACAGGACATAATGCAACATAATATAATTTGGTATGGATATCTATTGAGTGTCGTCTGGGTTTCTTTCTAGACTACCCGTAATGTGTTATGTAGGAGATGGAATGTTCATCTGCCTCTCTTACTGGATGTGATACAGAGTTATATTTCTTTGGAAAGGACAACAAGACCGATATTTAAGCATGGAAGTGTTATCCTGAGGCGACGGAAGTTTTTCGTATTCTATCATCGACAGAGACGATACTCTCCAGCAGCAATTGCGAGTGCTGGAACGATTTGTGGTTATAATGTATAATGAATAGCTGAACGAGCCCCCATCATGATGTCAACCATGTACGGCAGTCCATGTTTTCTCAAGGCACTAGAAGCATAGAAGGTATTCCGCCAACCCAAGCGGCCTCGGAACAAGATGTCAAGAGAGCTGCATTTCAAGCCGGTCATGGGGATGGCATCCATGTTCGGATGGTTGGATACCGACCCGGGCTACCCGGCCTACCTGAAGCATCAAAAGCGTGCATGAGCTCATCAAATGTGGATGCAGAAGTAGATGTCGGAGACATCTGCAAGTGCAACAAGGCAAATCTGCCCTGCATGGTACTGTGTACGTATACCTGCAATGGCAATTGCTATCAAGAGTGAAAAAAGGATAACCTCCAAAACGCCAGAGGATACTTACTTGCATTTCTTATTTTCGAATAACTAACATTTTGAAATTTCAAAACGTTAAATTACATAAAGCTTTCTGTGAGATTATGGTATAAAGATGTTACGTCCAAGACCCCATAGGATTGGGTGCCCTGTCATTTATATAAAACATATCGGAACTTTTCAACGGCCAATAAAAAGTGAATAGTTTAGGTTCCTTCGTGATTCCTATAACTCCAATATTGAAGGAGTAGTATACATGGGCAGTCATGGCACCTGCATGTTGTGGTTTAAATCTGTCATGATCAGACTTTTGGATTTCCAATTTTTTGCTAGCAGGGTTCAATTTTAGGGATGCAATTATTACCAGGCTGGTTATCGAAGTTTGTGTGCTGTTGTATCAAACAAGGTGCAGGCCCTTCTAATATCACACCAAATTGGTGAAATGCAACGGCCCTTTCCTTGTTTTTCAAACCAAACAAATAAAAATGCTATATATTAGGAGCAACAGTTTTGAATTTAAGCTGTTACTCAAGTTTTCCATTCACAATCTATGTTGCCGTTCCAGTCTGTTATATAACCAGACTTTTGTTTAATTTACTGCTTGGTTTCAATCAGACAGATGCTCAAACCAGGCTGATTATTTAAGTTTATGCCCGCTGTTTATTCTACTTTGGGCTGCCCTTACGGTATTAGGGCAATCTGGTACAATGTATCGGCCCTTTCCTTGTTTTTCAAAGCAGACAAATAAAAATGTTATATATTAGGAGCAACAATTTTGAATTTAAGCTGTTAAGCAATTTTGTCTTCTTTTACAATCTATGTTGCTGCTCCAGTCTGTTATGACCATAAGCACTGGCCCTTCCTTTGGTTTTCGAACTAAACATGTACATAAGCTGCAAGCTTCGTGTATTTAGCTTCTCTGACCTGCATGAAATTTAGCCAATTTACAATTTCTAAGGGCCTCAACAGCTCTGGATTGCTCAACCTGTGCATTTTGTATGGCGATCTTTTTGGCATGTTCGTAGGCACCAGTATAAAATCGACGTTTTCTTTTCACTCCACGCAGTATGCTGAAACACCAATGATATATTTTTTTCATTTAATGCTATTTGGGATGTAAAATCGAACCTTCTAACAGAGGAAGAGTCGAATAAAATTCTAACATTTTATTTTTTTCTGTAAACTACATATAGCCCAAAATATTTAAAAACTTACCTTTCGCTGCCCACTTCGACAGATATATCGTCTTCGTTCACCATCCCAAGCATGCTTCAAACAAGGACACTTAAAGAATAACCCTAGCAGTTTACATAATAAAACAAAGCTTGTCTTCTCTGGGAAATGAATTTACCCGCCATTTCTCTCTTAGAGGTACCCAGTCTTCACACGGCGAGATTTTTCTCGACTGTTCTGGAGGGGAAATTGAAGAAATTCAGGCCAGAAGCCTTTGCGTGCATTTTGGCCGCCATATTGGATTTCTTTTGGCCCCGGCGTGGTGTTTTCGCTTACACCCCGTGTTTTCCACACCCCGTACTTTCCACAACACGCGACTCCGTATCCTGGAACCCCGGCCCCACGGTTTCCACTAGTTAAACATGGGACAGGCCTTCTGCAAGTTCAGACAAGAAATTCAGACAGAAGTTTAGACACGGAATTTGTGAGTAAGTAATACTCTTTTATTTGCCAAATCGCAATTACAGAGCTATTGGCTGGTACTTGTTTAATGTCGCCACTCAGTTACAGACGTTTAACGAATATTGACGTTTCTTCTATGCGTGGTCATATAGCAGACGAATTCGTAGCCGTTCATGTCACAATTCTGTGGGTTATTAATTAAGGCACCCTGGTTGTCTCTTCGGGTGACAGCGGTTTTGCCAGGCTTATGAGACCATTTACCATCGCTATCTTTAACGTACCAGTGGAAATCGACACCTAAAGATAAAACGAACAAGATGCGGTGAGTATTAATTTGTGTAATTTGGTTAATTATGGGAGTTAGCCTGGTACCCGAATGAAATTGGCTCTCTGTCAATACATGTGCAGCAATTATGATCACGACAGACGAATTTGTTTCTTATCGATAAGCGTCTATAACCCCCTAGTAATTAGTAAATAAACGTCCACTGGTATGGCCAGGAGGCCTAAACATTTAATGGCTGCTTCATTTCTGTCAGGTTATGTCGGCTAAAAAATGTTTTTTTTTGTTTTGTTCTTTTTATTTGCTTTAGATTATTATTATTGCTATTATCACTATTATTATTATTATTATTATTATTATTATTTATTGTTATTACTATTGTTATTATTATTTACATTTTTATCTTTCTTAACTTTAAAAATTGGTGACGCATCTAATAAGCACCTTTTTACACATGTAAGGCTTGTAAAATCTATTACCTCATCTAATCAAATTGTAGTCTTTGTTTGAGATTATTAGTATCAGTTTATTAAAATCCCACTACATGGGCTTTGTTGTGTAGCGGCGGTGACCTGATCATGTTTAGCGAGTGGTCCTCGTTCGATCCCTGGCCGGGGACTTTGTATTGTGTTTTGTTCTTGGGCCATAGACTTCACTCTTGCAGTGCCTCTGTTCATCCAGGTATATAAACGGGTGCCGGCAAATCTACCGCCGGGGGGTAACCCTCCGATTCACCAGCATCCCATCCAGAGGAAATTGATTAGAACTACTCCTAGTCGCTTTATGCTAAAGAAATTGTACATGAGCTCGGGCCTGATGGGCCCTTTGGCTCATATATAGATTTTACCTATATGGAATCTATCCCCAAAGTCATAAAAAGTCTTGAGAATACTGTGGATTGGTAAATTAAATTGATACTTACAATCCTCAACCACAAGGGCCACCACGTGTCGCTCTCCTCCAGGTGTGTTGCCGTTTGCAGCATTTTGCAAACCATCACTTAGCGAAGCAAGTCGAATTCTTTCTTTAGTTATTGCGGCGTACATGGCATTTGAACCTCTACCAGGCTGTGCAAAGGTGTCGGTGAGTTTTTGGTTTGCGTAATTGTAGCAGTTGTTTTTCTTCTCATGCTGACCCGTCCACGGCAGTGCGTTAAATGGAGGTGCATATCGCTTCCTTCTTTGCATGGCTTCCACTGGTAGCACACTTCCTTCTTTGATCGTTTTCAAGACACGATTGTAGACTTTATCTGGTACCAAATTTGCTGGCATGGACAGGAATAGTTGTGTTTGAAGCTGTACCGTTTTCGGACCCAAAACCAAGAACTCGTTCGACTCTTCTTGCACGATGAGTCCCTTGTAACCAAGTCGTGATGGCATGTCGTCTACCTCGAGCAACAAGTTTTGCTTGGACGCTGCTCCATAAAGCTTGATTATTTCATTGGTCGGCTGTATCACCCAGTGTGGATCGCTAACGCCGGAGAATACTGCCAACGTCACCCCAATTAACCCTAAGAACAACAAAAAGTAGCAATAAGATAAGCTTCGGCATCATTGCTCCAGTCAAGGTTAGGCTGTTATAATTTCTTTACACGAAACAATGCGTTGTGCGCTGTGCTGAGAAAAACCACTCAGAGGATTTTAGCTTAGTGATCATTTTGTTTGGTATAAGAGCTTTCTGCCTTGCATTGCTGAAAACTCAAGCAATGAAAAATCAGCTAAGACCCATGATTGGCAATACCTCACTGGCATGGGTTCGTCACGCACACATCAAAATACCAAGGTTTTGGCCTATGGATAACTGGCAATCTCTGATCTCTGAATTCTGGTGGTTCAATCAATTTTGGTTTAATCTTTTCTTTCATTTTTTTTTGTCGCTCCGTGCTTCTTCAATATACTCTACGAATTTGGGGCCGGTTTTCTGTAATCAGTTCTCTTTCCTGTCTGCCTGTTAGGTTCTTCGCGTTTCGCTTCGGAGTATTGTATCAAATCAAACTTACATGTTATGTATAACATCCAGAGATGATAACTTTAGTGACAATTATGATCAAAAGATCTGCCTTCTTGGATTTCACAAACTTACTTTTTTGTACAAATATCAGAACGGTGTAGAATTTATTTTTAAAAGAGCTTGTTAAAATATCAGCAACAAACCTGAAATTTCCTTCACGAAGTACAATTGCAGAAAGGCAATTGCCAGCACCCGATACACAAACATTTCTCACGATTTCTGTAAAGGAAAAAGAAAAAAAGCGTTTACGATGGTCAAATGCATTTGTTCGACGAAGAAACTTTATGAAAGATTAAATAAGGTCACGTATTGGCTGTATTTACTTGGAAAAAATTCATTTTTAAACGAAAAACGTTACGTTTTAGTACTGTTTTCAGCGGGAGCATTTTTTTTATTCATTTATTTATTTCTTCGTCAACTAATACACTATATATCTTGGCCTCGGCATATCGATGGCCAAGTTATATTCAATCCCAGTTAGCCGACGAACATTGACTTTGAATTAGCGTTAGCGAATAAACCACTTTTTTACCTTTTGCCTCATTAGAAAACAATTTCATACTTTTTTTAGAGTGGGGTGATAATTGCTTTAATATGAATTACGCTAAAAAGAAGATTCATTATCTAAATGAACAAATATAAATCAGCACTTTTGAACCTAAACTGTTGTCCACAATACGAAAGTGCTCAAATACAAATTAAATACATCGATTCTATCTCACCTGGCAGATTTACTTACCGGCTCTCCAAATCCTTGACCTTCTCTAAACGTTTAGTTGTTCCTCTATGGCTATAGAACTGGAAATGAAAGCTGCCGCTCCCTTGGGCAACTATAAAGGCACAGATATCTCATTTATAATTGATAATAAGGGAGTGATCCTATTAGTAAAGCATCTTCCTTTTAATACTTAATTAGCCCTTAATGCTCGGTACTGCTGCAATAATCAGAAGCCTCCACTCCGGGTAGACATTTGAGTTTAAAGTTTAGAAAAAAATATTTTCTAGCAGATCCTTTACACAGGGTAAAACTGAAGGGACCAAGGCGGTAAGCCGTCAGAAGTAATGTAGTACCTGCTGGGGCCTTTCTCCTTATTCATATCTTCACCCTTCTCATGTTTACCAATGAAACAATGGGAGAGTTTCACCTGTGCATTTCAAACATAATTGGCTAATACTTGTTGCATTTACAGGACAAATAACGCTAATGGCTTTACCTCAGCAGTTCTCATATTTCGCATTGATTTTAATAAACAGTAAAATTCGGTCAAAAATGACCTTTTTGGCATAAAACATGCAAATCTCAGTTGAAGAACAGATCGCATGAGTCGTTTTATCTTTTGTCTGAAAGGGATAAGATGGAATTGATGGAATTGTTGAATGGAAACCCTTGATAATGATCGATAATGCTTGTGTTAATGGGTACTTAATCTAATGAAAACGAGAGTCATGATTAACCTGGTTCATATGACCTATTGAAGGAAAAATAATGGAAATTTAATCAGAAATCTTTCGGTTTTTTTATTTTTTTTCTACAACTTATTTCTCTCTTCTCGTTACGAATTTAACAATGGAGGTGTTTTTGACCTGCACAGTTTAAACACAATTTGCTAGTGATGGTTGTTTTTTTCTTTTGGCATTATCGGGACAATGCAAGGTGTCAGTTACTCCAGTTCTCGTGTTTCACGACGTTAGGGAACTGATAACTAACTCAACATTCCAAAAGACAGGAAATGAAGGGAAGGAACGTTTAATTATACAAGGAGATCCGGCTCAACTGTTTATTTTATGTTTAGTTGTTATTAGCAGTTTATTGATGAAAAAATCTTTGAATGCAAAAAGAATCATAAACTCTACCAAGTCGATAAACAGGAAATCAGCCAAATCTAAAAGAAAATTCTTTTTACTCGATAGAAAGTTGTTAAATAGTAAGTAGCCAAACTCGCGCAGTCAGGAAACCAAGAGTATTGGAAACATTCGAACACCTGTTTAGAACCTCTCTACCACTCGCCCTCACAACGATTTTCCATCAACCTTTAGTTACGAGTCAACAAATGGGGGCGTTGTACCTGTCCATTTTTAACATAATTCGCTAATGGCTGTCTCTATTGTTCCATTTTCGCTAATGGCTTTTAACTTTGCAGTTCTCGCATTTTACACTGATTAATTAGATTAAGAGTAATAAAAGATGAACTTGACGTTTGAAAGAGCAAAAACAGGAAACAAGAAATCAGTTTAGAAGTTTCTTTGTATAACGCCTGTAGATCTCAGTCGAAGAATAACAGATTGCGTGAGTCTAATGATTTTTGGAAATCGAATGTTCTGTCATTAGTTCTTTTAACACTTAGGTGTTGACTGGAAGCCCTTGGCACTAGTTCATTGAATTAAAATTAAGTCCAGTGGGTACTTAACCTTATGTGGGGGATCAAATTCTATTAAGGTATCAGGCAACATTTTCCAGTAATTTCCAAGAGTTTGATTAACGACGATGGTATCAGCGCTTGAATGTTCGAAAATTTAATGTGGCTTTGAACCCTCAATTTTTTTTAAACCTTGCAAAACTTTGCCCTTTTTATGCTTATCGCAATTCGATAATAAAAAATAGGTGTTACCGAGCTCGTCTTTCAGTTCTAAAGTCAAAAAGTTAAAACTGTAACTATTTTTAACAGGCCATACTCTTTCTCATGTAGATGTAGATCTCAATTTAAGTGGTCATGCACTTAGCTATGCAAGCACAAATCTTAGCTAGTTTACAGACATGCCACTAAAATAAAGGAAACAAATATTTCAAAAACACTGAACGTAGTTAAAAATATCTGTTTGAATTTTCCCCATCAATGAATTTCTGATAAACATAACCAGATTCAAGTGGTCATCTAAGTTTTGTTCAATCTTGTTTTTGTTATGTGATATAAGACGAGATTACTCTCATCATTTTGAGGAAAACCAAGCTAGACTTACAGGAAACTCCACACGCTGTGTAAAAACTTGTTAAGCCAAAACAGTGCATTTAAATCCAGAAATAAATTGACTGCCACTTTGCGTTATAACGGTTGTTTACCATTTACAAGGGGAAATCGGTTCGTCAACGGTTTTGGGGGGAAAATTAATTATTGGTAAGCAAAAATCCCCGGTGGTGTGTTCCGTCCGAATTTTCCATTTACCATTTACCTAACAACCTTCAATTTACCGAGAGAGCCCAGGATGATTTTGACCAGTTCATTATTCCTTGATGACGTTTACTTCACACACTAGAAGGACAAACCAAATGCCTTAATTACTAGTTTGGCCCCTCTGAGGATAATGTTTCAAATGTATCAGTTTGCGGAAAGAAAGCTTCAAACTGAGCAAATTAACAAATGAACATAACAGACAAGATAAGGAAAAACAACCGTCGGGAGAACTTCAAAATTTAGGGGAGCAGAGTAGGGATAGTAACGAAGAGAGATAACCTCCCACCACTTTGGCCTGAATTCGATTCCATGTGTAGGTCGAGTTTGTTGTTGGGTCTAGCCTTTCTCAAGGGTTTTTGTCCGGGTACTCACCTCAGGACCTGCAAGGAAAGCAGCCAAAACCTATGTGGCTTCCTCGCTAAATAGTGTGATCTATTGCGAATAAAGTAGTGCATGTAGTTCAACGGAAATCTAGAAAGATTGCTTCAGTCATACTAACTATGCTTGAGTCAATTATGGCCGTATGTGAGATCACTCGACATCTCGTAAAGTTGCATTTTATTCACGGCTACACCACAGCGCTTTCCAAATGATTTCCACCTGTCGAACCGGAGAGCCTATATTCCTCTTCCTGGACATGAAGACTTCTGCAAAGCTTTAGGCAACACAACAGGAGCAACGCAAAAGATGGACTACTTTAGCAAACAGCATCTTTTAAAAATATTTGCTCCTTGGTTAAAAATACGACACGGTCAAGTTGTTTTAAATATCCATCATTTTCGTTGGACGAAAACTACCGTAATGCCAAGAAGTAAGATATATAAGTAAACGAGAGTCTGGTCTGCAAGAACGATCCAACTTAAACAATCCAACTTTTCATATTATATTATCATAGTTAGCATCAACTAGAGCGCTAGTTGTCTCCAGGCTGGTACCTGCGAACATGTCTCTTTTCCTCTTTTTGGTTGCGTTTTAGTATTTAATTACAACTAATGTTTTGACGGCTGTGCTATTATAGGTTTGCATTTTAGTTCTTCTTTGTTTTTGTTTTGTATTGATTTATTGTTTTCTTGCTTTCGCTGTGTTAAACCAGACGGGATGTTACGATTATAAAAGCTTTAAAATTAGGTTTGTAAAACGAAGAGTTTGAAGGAGTGAAAATTGTCCTTTTAAACAATGCTTTCTTTCCTTAATCGTTTTCAGCTTAGCTTGCTCTCTTTAATCGAGTAATTATAAAAAGAGAAAATATATCATATTTTTATTCGTTTTATTCTTCAATCCCTCTATTTCTGTTTAATTTTCATTTCTTATAGAGGAAAGCGTGGACCAACTCACACCAAAAGAGGAAATTATTGAACTTCGAAAACTTCATGAAAAACCCGCTGGTAACCTGCTGGCTATCATGTTACCTCTCTTAGGAATATTACAGTGTAGTAGGGTGCAATATAATGCCCCGCATTTACTGAACGCAAGTAAAATCCGTCATTTGTTACCATTAAAAAATTACTGAATCAGCGAGCCTCGAAAACAGATTTTATCAAGTCATGAGGTATGTAAAGCTCGACGGACTAATAAATTTCAAGTAGTCAAGTGCAGTGCCAAGAAAGATCTATGAACTAAACTATTTTTCTTAAACAAAATTTTCAAACTTGTAAGTTCTCCAATGGATGGCTGTCAATTTATCAGAAAACGTGATGTCTAACACTAGCAAATGAGAATTCAAGAAAATCCAACCTTTTTTGGAAAAGGTCGGTGACCGCGTGCTCAAGATATGTATCCAGACTCTTTATTCTGCTTGTAAAGGGGGGTATATATCACTGAGTCACCCATATCTGAGAGGACATAATTAAACGCATTTATACGTCTGTATTTATACCAGCTAAACACTTTGCTTTTCTGCTGGTCTTAAGGCCTACACATCATTCCGAGCGATGAAAAAGAAAAAAAAAACATATATTAAAAGAGTAAAAAAAGAAAGATGACAGAGTGGGCACTCCTTTGAATTCTTAGATGGTCTACTCCGAAAAATCTTTATTAACACCATTCTTATTAATCCAGACGTTTATACAACTTCATCTTGTTCTAGAAAATCGTAATCTGAAAGAGAAGTCTAAATGCGAACGGACAACGAAGTGCTTTGCTGTATATTATATTGTTACTCACTCTATTGAGAAATCAGACCAAACTTGAATTTTACAATCTTTATTTTATGCATTGATTCCTCTACAATTTATCAACCTAACAGGTGTTAACGTTACAGGTCTTCTTCGCTCTCTTCATAGTCAAATGATACTTCTTGATCTTGATAAGCCTGTTGAAGATAAACAAATGTTTCTCTGTCAATATGTATTGGTAAATTACGGCCGTTTTAAGAGAGAACAATAAATAAATAAAACACAACACGAGATGTAGTTATATTTATGCTTGCAGTATGTGCAGTTACAAATCTGGAGTTCTTGACAGGCACTCGGCGCTACCTTGATGTAGAGCGTAAGACAGTGTGCAAGACAGATTCCTGAGTCGAATTACCGGATTCGGCTTCCAGTGTCCGCCAGAAAAAGCAATTTGTTTTTTCTTATTTGAAATATAAAAAGCTAAATTTGTATAGCCTTCATGAAAAAAATAAGTAAGTGTGTAATCTTGTTTATGATTAGCCATTAGCGAAAGTCCATCATCTTGTTTTATTGTGTCGTGGAGGTATCGAACGGGAAAAAAGGTAAGTATCCATCCTGCGCATGCCTACGTGCTTATGCCTATGCTGTGGGCGTGTCCATTTCCGTTGTGCTTGAGGTTGTTCTTGTGTTTAAGTGGTAGTGAAAACCAGGCTTTTCAGAGAACGATTTTCTCGAACAATAACGACATTTGCATAAGTTTAAAATTCTACAATTCTATGGGTTTCTTTTCCTACTTTTTTTTGAAAATTCGCGTGGTCCCTTGTGCTGATTCTATTGACGGAAAAAATTACGACAACCGGGTGCAGCCCTTACAACGTAATGCCTAAAAGGTAATTTTTACTGTTTGCGGTTCGTTTCATGGTGGCGGTGTTTTTGTATTGTTTCCGGCTGCTTTGTCTATCATGCTGAATGACTTATGGCTTATCGGTGTGGCTTAATTTAACAGATCCGTTTCCCGCAATAAAAAGAACCGTTTCACAGCCATTTCAAATTAGATAGCTCATTTAAAGGTTTTATGACATTTGATCGCTTGGAGGTAATCACGTTCGTAGTTAACTTCCAGATTACTCCATGATTGAAGGCTATCTTCTCAAATACCTTTTACTCAGCAATGCAGTTGTTTTTACAAATATATATGTATACTGTAGGAGACGTCTTTGATCATATACAATAAACAGAAAACGCTTTTTCGTTCTCTAAGTATGAAAACTTAAATAAGTTAATATCATCGTTTTTTTAGTATGCCTTATCTTGAACGTGAATTTCCGATTTCCAATAAGTTGATTTCTTCGATCTCCGAATAACTCAGACTACTGTTATTTTATCCCCAATAACAAGAAGTCCGGATTTCTCGAATAGATTCTCGTTTTTTTCTAGAGGTCAGAAACATCGGGAGTTCGATGAAGTATATTTATTTAATTTATATCCTCCCTGAAACAAACAAGAACTTTTTTTTTAACTATGCATGGTATTCTCTCTTAATTAATGTTAAGCTTCTGCTTGACTTGTAGTTCATTGCACTAGTTCATGTAAAAAGTGTACATTATCCCATATCAGAACTCATGTAGGAAGCAATACTTTACCTGAACATGGTTTTTCTTTCGACTTGCATTATTGCGCCTTCTTTTACATCTTCCAAACCAGCATGGTGGTCGATCTTTATTTCTTTTTATTTGGAATGTCTCGTCGGCACTCGTGGAGAACTCTTCTGCTTGTATACAGCAACTGTTCATCGTCCAAATTACTACACATATAACACACAGGACTGTCAGGCGCATTATCCAAACTGACTGTAGCTAGCGCAAGCTTGAGCGACTTTGGTCAGAATGGGTTTGTAAACTGCAAGGGTTAAAAATCAATATGAACATTTATATTCTCTGAACTAGGACATTAATCAACACTCGGTATCTTAACTGCCTTTTAATTCGGCAAATGTCAGCGTGAATTGGCTCGTTTAGAACAAAAGCGTGTCCAGTTTTTTTATTGCAATGGGAACGATACCGGTTGTGTCAGAAATATTCCACCTGTTCGCAGTGGTTTATCGCGCCTCCGAAGTGTAAAAGTACTCGAATGCGGAAAATGAGCATCATTTAATTTAGTAAACTGCAGTTTCAAAATTTTAAGAGCCTTATGACTTACTTCGATCACGAATCAAAGGTTGGATGGGTTGGTAAACGAAACTCGCCTTTTGCCTCTAATATTGTTTCGCATTTAGGCACTTCTGTAAACATATTCAGGCATAGACGATGGTTGTTTTTGAGAAAAGTATTCAGTTATATGAGTCTACTTTGTTAATATAGATATTGCAATTGTCGCAAACATCTGCCTTAAAACAAGAGAGATTACATTAGGGATAAAGTCTATATCTCTTTGAAATTTCCAATACGATATGTCTTTTCTTCTTTAAACACTGGCAAGATGTCTACTGTTTTTTTGTTAATTCATATCGGTCTTCGCCGATCAAGAGAACGAGAAACCAACGGCTAGACATAAAATAAACTATATATAACCAAGAGACTCGCAAACGCCAAATAACAAGTCAGTACACCAAAACAAATTGAAAGACGGAAAAGTTGTAAGGAAAGAGTTTAGCTGAATCGTTATATTTTAGCGGCATTTCGCCTAATTGAAATGACAAAGAAAAATGAATGTCTAAATTCTATGTTTCATTGATAAAACGCCGCTTTTTCGAATTTGCAAAAGAATAGGAAAAGAAATTTAATTAAAATGGAACATTTCTGTTTCAAAAATAACTTATGGAAATCATAAATACTCACTTATATTTAAATGAATATAACACACTTCTCATTATTAACTAGTTCACTTTGTGTTGGTCTTATATTTGTGTTGTTCATGTATTTGTTGGTTGTCCATCGTACTTAACAGAAAAAAAAATTCAAAGAGAGTGGATGGGGAGATATTAAAACTTCATTAACATTACGAAAATTAAGTGACAGAGTGGTCATGGTTTTTTCATATTTAGAAGAAAAATAATATTTTAAGTATTATATCATTGCAATATACCCTCTGTGCATGTGTTTAATTTATTAGCTGGTCTTAGATATATGCCGATTTTGTTATTGAAAGGCAATCATTCAACAGCGGGGACTTGCGTAAGATCATTTCGAACTCAAGTAAGTTTAAACGCCATAAAATCAATAATAATTCTATTACAGCCCACGCATTTAAAACTTCTAACACAATGCATTCTGATAACCAGAAATATCTAGCATTTTTGGATACAAGATATAAGAAATATTTTATGCCTATAAACACTATACCACAATATTTGTAATACTATGATTTCGTAAGTTAGTATTATTTCATTTTTTTTCAATCTTTGGTTGTCGTTAAATTTTTACCCCTTAAAGCTAAAGCAGATCAACATCTTTTACGCCCTAATGCCAAAACATCTAACTAATCTTACTGTGCATTGTAAGACTTGTCACATGTACGTGAATTTCGAGGGTGTTTCGTTTGAAATTGTGTAACTCAGGGAGGTGTTTTGTTGATGCTTGCAAAACAGTTTTGGTCATATTAGTGCGCGCGATTTGTCCGTCAATACACAATTTCCACCAATTACAACCCAGGGCACTTTTAATTAAAACTGTGGGTGCATAATTTTTCTTGTATACACAACGGAAAGACCCTCAAAATCACTGGCACGTTGGTCAAAGTCTCGATTATTCCATGCAATTTTTTTTTCTTTCATAAAGCGTTAAGAGAAATTTACAATCCATTTTTAAACTTTCGCGAAGCAATTTCCGTCCGTATAGAGCAAGCCAAGCGGTTTCTATTAAATGCAAAATAATTTGTCCTATAACAACAAAAACCCACGGCAGGTCGGTTTCTATTATCATTGTTCCTTTTCTTTCAGTACCACAGTGGAGGTGTGAGTTTCCTTGTGCGTCAAAGGTTATCCTATCTTTATTTGAACCAATGACGTCTAGAATATTACTACACAGTTCAAGCCAAAAGAAAACTCAAACGTGAAAGCCGGAGAGCAGCTGCTTTTTACCTGCGTATCCGCCGCACAGCTAGTGTAAGTAGCAAGCGTTCACGTACGAATAACATTTTCGACATGCTAACTACGCGCGGCTGTTGGAGTGAGAGCCAAATTTAGTCAATTTTATTGGGCCATTTTTTTATGAGGTTTTAAAGATCGGAAAAAGAAAATCACACTTTGTGACGTCATTCCAGGGCACTGATCACTATCTTGTTTGGGACAGTGTCTTTTTTCCGCTTGTTAGGCCGAAAATGACCGATAAGTGTGTTGTTTTCGGACGCAACAACAGGCCAAAAACAGAAGAAAGAATATCCCTTCACCAAATTCCTTTTGACGGCTGTGATATATAGCACGCAGAAACGCGAAAGAAAAAAGTGATGAATCAACAATGTTAACCCTTTCACTACCATATTTTTCACAAAAATCTCGTTTTTTAACCCTGAAATCCGATTTTTGGTTGTCACGACG
>OMLO01002641.1_pt1 | contig 14597 bp, 11 predicted proteins | sample 1674811 | NCBI WGS metagenome assembly OMLO01 (sample SAMN06265003, study PRJEB25207) | coral metagenome | isolation source: Coral host | place: Mexico:La Bocana,Puerto Morelos, Mexico | collected 2008-11-13
GCATTGACTGTAGTAACGGATACGATTAAAAAAACTGATTAACAGCGGGGGCAGCTGTAGTGGTAACTATTCCTAGTGTATGATTAAATTCCAGATTCTTGGCTGTGAATCCAGCAGTCAAGATATGGGGCCGGAGAAAGTATACGTTATAAGTAGGCGCAACTGAACTCAGTATGGGGGTTACCTTTTAATGGGGCGTAGAGTGCAGACGTTGTAATGAATTGAAATATAAATGAAATTAGTTTCAAAATAGATATAGATATATTCATTGCATTTGTAAATCCTGTTAAATTTTTTCATTGTGTATAAAGAAAGATTAAAGATTAAAGGAAATATTGCCAGAACATGACAGTAAACGGGATTTACAGTACAGTACAGTAGAGTTACCTTTTTCAATGGAAAAGGCACAAGAAGGAATTATTACATTTGCTACTTACAAAAATTGCACGAGAATCTGCATGACCTCTTCATCTTCGCGACTTGGTTTTCACACGCATCTAGCACCACAATATCAAAAAAGCATGAATACCTATCAGCTTCGTCCACGCAAGGTATCAGGTCCTCTAAAGATTCTGCAAAAAATAGCGGAAAACAAGGCTGGATCAGTTATTTCACGTGAACTTTCGGGACTAGTTTCTCAGGGAGTGTATAAAAAAGAGATGAAGAAGAAAACGCGCATTATAAACTGTACTGCATATGCAGGATTTGCTACGACAGCAAATTTGGCTATTCGCGACGCAAAAAAGCTTCCTAAACAATTTCTGAATTATTTTTCTGGTAGCCTGCGTGGCAGAAGGAGAGGAGGCAAAGTGCCGATAGAATGAGAGGGACTGGGAGAAAGAGAGATTCCTTTCCCTTTTTCCTTGCGCATTTTGCTTCCATATCCCTTCTACGTTTCTGCAACGCAGGCTATGTTCTTGCGCGTAAACGAGGATTTTTTTTTGCACGGCAACAAAATTTTCACATTTCAGCTGCAAAACGGAAAGGTAGAGTATTTGCACCTACGTACTATACCTTGATTTGTTTCAGTTCCTAAATCATTTCGCGTCTTAATGGGTCGAGCCACTATCTGGCCAATGGGTGACCCCATAGAAAATATTCTTGCACAAGACGCGAAAATCGCAGCCAACAACAACACTAAAACTAGAGTAGACGTTTTCATCATCTTGTTTTGTACTGAAACAACTGCCAAGCTTGTAGTTACGTAGCCGCGGGCCTGTGGGTTGTAATGAACTTAATTAGTGTGAAGAACGAAGAACTTATTACAGTTTCCAAAATCCCTAGGAACTGAAGTCAGTTCGATACTCACTAAAGCAACTAAAATCTACTGAAAAAAAAAAACATGGCATTCCACAAATAACTCAGAGATTAACCAGGCTTAAGAATAACTTTCGTATTTCTCGGCTAGCGTCAACACCGGGTTTTACTGTTTCTCAGTACGTTGTCCTATATTAGAGAACCATCGCGTGGAGCCGCAACGAAAATGAAAGCGCTGATATCGGATTTTGTAAAACACTGAATTAAAAGACACTCAACTCAAACCTCTTCCGGTGCAAGTTAAACCTATTTTTCTTGTTGTTTTTAGTGAAGGGGGATATTGAAACTCGAAATGGATACTTCTAAAATGTACTGTGGTATTAACGAAACTTGTCGTATTGTAATCAGGACAGTTAATACTTTCATTTGGCCTGGAAAAAGCGAAACCGGAGGGTTTTTATCCATAAGTAGCTGTGTAAAAACAACAGAGAGCACGTTGCCCTAAAACTGAAAACAATCTTGCATTTAAAAAGCCATCTTGTTGACGAGACGTAGACAATCTGAGGACGGTATCGAAGTTAAAATCAGCTAAGGTCGCGCAAAATGTGTCCGGCTAACTGAGACTTCTGATAACGTATGCATTTACCTGTTTAGTGTCACTGGCCGCGGAGATTTCAGCGTTCAAAGATTCGTCAACTGCTACGTGACCTTTCCTATGGAATCTTTTTGTAAGTTTCGATCAACTATAAAAGCCGGAAGTTAACTCATCACTACTTACGACGGTATATCATATACCGGACTTTGCCCCGGCCCAGTTTCTTGCGGCTATTTTCTTCAGGCGTCGTATTAAAAGGCGAATGTTACACCCTAAAGTATTTTCTGTTTTATTCCAACTGTAAAATTATTGAAGAGGAGAAAACGTTAGGTTTTGGGCAGTTTCAAGAAGCTTACCCCTTTCACATGCACGGGAAACTTTTTTTAATTACTGAGACCATGATTTTCCCAAATAATGAAACCGCCAATTCTCTGAAAAGAGTTAGCAAAGGTGAACGTCATTTTTTTTTAAACTCAATCGATTGCTGAACATTGAACAATTAGCAAAAAATTATTGATCGAAGACAAACTTCATCAGCCGAAACTGCTGTTTTCAACTGTATTTCTGCCAAAGAAAATCAGTCATTTTAACTAAATGTACCTGGCCTATTGATTTCGTCGCTAAGCTTGTTCGAGTCTTATCATCAAGCGAAGGTCGACTTGTAAAGCTATAGGCGAGAAAACTACGAAGCCCGCTTGAGCTTTGCCAAGAGACTATAAAAATCAAAGTCCGGGTTTTGCTAAGCCTGTTATGTTAACTTTACCAAGTTTGATATAAAAGCGAAAACCTACCAACACTGTACCTGTTTTGTCCCGTTAGACTTTCCAAGAAGCACGACAGGTCGATGTGAAAAATTACTAAACTAAATTGGCTATATATGCCTTTACAGAGTTGTGTTGTCATATAGTATGGCAATCGGGAAGTCGTTCATAGCTATAACTATCTCGTTACAGGAAATTTTTGCGGCAAATGATTTTTGTTCCTTTGATAATAAGGTGCTTCGCGACAATCAAATTTTCTGAATTTTGCATAATTGCTCCAAACCATCAGAACCAAGGAATTTTTGCTCAATGTGTTTTTGAAACTGAAAAAATTGAAATTGAAAGTTATCACCATTGTAATAGAATTTTTATCGTCCTGTTTTGTCGAATTTTCAAGCCGCCCATACAAAATATTCAAAGCCAGCGGGAGTTGTCTGATTTCCGTGCCACGGTGTTTGACATCTCATGGTGAAATGCATTCATTTTTTTGTTTCTTGTTCAGTTCTGCAGCAGATTTTTACTAGAAGAGCGAAGATCCTTTTTAATTTCGATATTTATTAATCCTTTAAGCCCTAAGAGTGTCTTATAAATATTACTCTGTCTAACGCCAGACGATTTTAATCGTAGAAAACCTTTTTTTTTCACCGATTGTCACCAGAGCTCGGCATGGAGCGAACTCCCAAATAAAAACTAGGACGGGGGTGTTCGGTGGCACCTGTTATTAAGAGGTTCCAATTCTAAAACACCATCTTCTTTTCATCTCTTGAATGAATTATAGTCTTGGACTCGCATCAAAGCAGACGGGCAATAAATTACGTTTTTGTCTTTTTGAAATTAAAAAAATTGAAATTGAAAATTATCACCATTCTAATGGCATTTTTGTCATCCTGTTTTGTCGAACTTTCAAGCCGCCCATACAGTCAAAGCCAGTGCGTCTGATCGCTGTGTTTAACATGTTCAGTGTGAAATGTATCCATTTTTGTTCCTCGTTTAGTTCTATAGCAGATTTTTATTTATCTAGCCAGAAAAGCAAAGTTCTATATTTATTAAATGATGGAAATCTATTTTGTCACCATTGTCACCAGAGCTCAGGGTGGCGAGAACACCCAAATAAAACCTAGGGTGGAGGTACTCACCCCTTAGAGGTTCTAATTCTAAAACAACACATTATTTCCTGTCAATTTTTTTTTCGGCTCAGTACCCTGAAAGGCACGACGAAAACTCCCGCTGTCGACGTTTTGAGGCTGAGCGCTCTACGAGGTAACAAAACCGGTTTTTTAAGCCCTAAAAAGTACGACGAACACTTCCGTTCTCTTTATACGAGAGTCCCTCCCCCCCCCCCTGGTACAGAGCTCAAATAATGGCTATCTACCGTTACCTTACTGAAGCAAAGAGCCCAAAATAATTTTTTACTAGACTTAAATGTCTGCAACAAGCAAATCAAAACACGTGAAGTACATCTTGAAAACCTTTTTCCTTAAATGCTCTCACCGGAATTAATCTTCTCCACATGAACCGAATGAGCTCCGTACGAATCTAAATGGCAAGGAAGTTGATATTTTGAGGCCATAAAAATAGAAAAGAACGAGTAAATAAGTCTTCAATTTCCGCGATATACTGATATTGATACTCAGATACTGGTTCCCTTATGCTGCTGTAATTGATGAGTTACAGCTGTTTTTACTTGTCAATGAAACTTTCTTTTTTTAATCTTAGTAAATTTAACTTCAAAACTTGGTCCGTGGCTATCTGCCTGAAATCTGTTGACGTCCATTCCTCGGTCTGATCTGTTGACACATCACATATATCTGGTCTTCCAAGAAAACATTGATTTTGAATAGTTTTGACTGACATGTTTACATTTGCAAAGATCAGACCGAGCAATGGACGTCAACAGATTTCAGGCAGATAGCCACAGACCAAGTCCAGTAAGATAAAAAAAAAGAAAGTTTCATTTAATTGACAAGTAAAAACAGCTGTAACTCATCAATTACAGCAGCATAAGGGAACCAGTATCTGAGAGATTGTTATGAGAACTCATCATTGGCACGTTGTGATCGTCAAGTTTGGGAGAACACTTGTTAATAAACAATTATTGGATGAGGTTTTTGTAATATCTAGAATAATCAAGGTCGTAGGGGTTATCCGCGGAAGAGAGTTGAAGGAAAAAGAAAAAGGATACTTTATGTGAAAGCAAGTTCAGGAACGTGAGCCGTAAAACTACCAGAAAATCAGTTTTTAAGAATGATGGTGCGGGATCATTCGGGACTGTGCCCGCTCCAATATTGGACCGATAATGCTGGAGCAATCTGATAGGTTAATTTTGTGTTTAGGTACATTAAATGGCAGCGCACATACATGATTTTTTTTTACGAACGAGCGTAGTATTGCTTTCAACTTGAGAAAATAAAATTCACATCTTCAAGCCACCTTGTATTTTGTTTCCGAGTTATATGGACAAAATGACTGCTTGAAAAAACAATGGCTCCTTCTTGGCGTAGAAAACATAAGGTTCGTCACAATAGAATAGCGCCTCACAAACCTATTTTTTATTTTTTTCTTTGTTTCTGTTCTTTGCCCTCTCTTGTTTTACACCAACTGTGTCTTTTACGCCAAGTAAGAGCCCAAACTGCTGTGAAAAAGCGGGGAAATATGTGGAATATGAAAATAACGCCACTCGGGCTTTTGAATGTAGTTTCGTATGAATTTTTACGAGTGGTGTATCGTCCAGTAAAACACTCGTGCCTATACAATTAGTAGCATTATCTTCTGGTAGCTTGCATTACCTTTTACCCAAACTAATATTTGTTGTACTTTGTTTGTTTTTTACCAGCGTAAGTGACGCGCAATTTTAAAAAAATTTTCTGTAAGATAAATTTAAGTCAAAGTCCCTCTAGCTCGTCAGGAAAAGGAGCAGTTCCGAACCTATTGGGTTAGTATTGGTTCCTCTGAAAAAAAAATAAGTTTGAAGACTCTGAATGACATGAGACGACCCGAATTTGCATATATTTAAATGAATATAAACAGGAATTTTAAACGACAGGTATCAAAAGCTTGTACCAGCCGAACAGCTGAAGTGTCATGACATCCGAAACAAAAAGGAAGTGGCAATCGAGTTTGACGTCGCTTCCCTGAGCTGTATTTGGTGGAAAGTTCATAAACACACAGAGCCTTGTACAAAATAATATTCTACAGTCCTCAAGATAGTGCGTGACCTTGCATATAAAGCAACAAGATCACTCAACACTAATCTAAACCCCGTTGTGTTGTGACAAATTTTACAATCGACACCCGGCTTACGATGAGCGCATGTGATCAACAAATCGACGAATCTTCGCGTCTGATTGTGAACTCTTCGCCGGAAGATATTGATCGAATGGCGGACAGCAGCATTAAAGTTTACAAAAGAAGATGGTATATTTTAATGCTTTTTACGCTTCTGAACGCAACAGGGAATATTCTGTGGAATACTTGGCCTCCTGTTCAAGAGACGTGCCAACTGGTGTTCGGTTGGGATAAAACGAACGTGTTGATTATCGGCGCTTTACAGGCGCTTGGTTCAATTATCAGCATAGTGCCGTCCGCATGGCTTTTGGACACAAAAGGTGAGCTATAAACATGTTTATTTTCATTTTTTCCTTTGTTAAGTCTTGTGTAAAACGACAAAGATTTGGAAGAATCGTCCGAAGCGATCGACGGGCACAGTTGTTAATCGATATGGGAGGATATGAATTTGTTCGCTCATGTTACTTTGTCCGATGGAATAGTCAACTTGGATTTTCATTTTTCAAAACAACCTCAGGTTTTTAAACGGCGGTCAACTTGGAGTGATTATAAACTAGCGTGTTCTTCACCGTCATTATCAATCCTAGCTAATTTACATTAAGTACGAATTCGCGACGTGCCGACTATACGCTTGAGTTTAAAAGCGAAAAGACAATTTTGGGGTCAGATCGACTGCATGCTTCCCCTTTAACTCGATCCATCGAGTATGGCCCTTAGGAAAGTGTGTGTGAGAGAAATAGCTATGTTTGATCGTATACTGTCTCCCTCGGCCATTATTTCTGGTCACGCTCAACGGACTAAAACACTAGCGACACAACGACAAAGAAGAACGTTGTGTCCTTAGGCTTGAAGTGTAGCGACATAACAGCATGAACGTAACGACATTAGGAAAAAGATGATCCTTTATATTCATTTTCGCCGACGTATGCCTTTCCACAAATATCTGGGTAAATTTTTTGCGATATTTACTAAATATCACAAAAAAAATTACCCAGCCTCCCACGCAGACGTTCTTAGGCTTGTCACGCGTTCCTCCCCAAGAAATATTTAAAAATATCAGAAGCCATCTGGGCTCCTGTAAATATTAAAGGTTTTCTTGGCTGAGCTCTAAGTTTTCCTCGCTATTTTCTTTATACAAATTGATACTGGAATAATATTTTTCTAGTGCTTCCCCACTTGAAAAATATATTTCATACCATACCAACTCAATAGGCTAGTTTCGAAAGTGGCGGATGCTGGTAACATCTATTAGTGATTAATTACAGGAATATCTCCAGCCCCCGCCGGAATGCATTGGGAACGCGTATGGTTAGCTATTAAACTACTGTTTACTATGGTTAGCTTACTCGGTTAGCTCTTGTAATGGTAACTGAAACACGATATACACATAATTGCTTTCCGGCAGACAGCTTCCTGGTTGGAGTAGTCATGAGACCTAAATGACCTAAATGACTCGGGTTCGATTCTGTCTTTTTCTTATTTCCTTGTTTAGAGAAAAAAAAACTTAGAAGCACCTGAGTCTTCTTCCTCGTCTGCAAGAAAATTTTGGTATAGATGAAACGATTCAAAAACGGTTCCCGAGATATATAGGGGTTTCCGAGATATTTAGAAGTTTCTTTGACAATTAGAATTTTTTGCGAATTTCCGCAAAGATATTTGGGCGATTTTACTTGATATTTTTTAAAAGACCTATATCGGCATACGCGGTTGTGTCTTTATGTCGCTAGGTGCTTATGTCGCTAGTGTGAACTTAGGCTCGATTACCAGCCGCTGATTACTTCAACGAACTTTTCCCAGATGATTGACTTCATATTACCTTTTCTCGTGTTGGTAAACTAAGATATGATTTACCACAAACAAGAATCTCAAATAAACGGGGCAATTGAAGATTTTTATATGAAGACATGCACCTCGTGATCCGGTACTGAACCTGGTGCACGTAGGTTAGCTAACAGTTCCGCTCATCAGAATTGATGTATGATGCGCATTCCACACAATAGATTCATTGTCACAGCCTAGTAAGCCTCACAGGCCGTAATCTCGTTTCCAAGAACAATCTATCTTTTCCGTGAATTAAAACATTTTTCTTGACATGTGTTTTTTAGGTCTGCGGTTTGCAGTCGTCTGTTCCATGTCGCTTCAGACCTTCGCTGTCGTCTGTGAACTCATCCCGTCCCCTCCCCATGTGAGGACAGCACTCATCACGTTTGCCGAGTTCTTGATTTCAGTGGCTGTACCCGCTGTGCAAAACGCGGGCGTACTTGTGCTGTCCGCGACCTGGTTCCCGCCACACGAGCGCATGACAGCCACGGCCATCGCCACACTGGTTTCGTACCTTGGGTCAGCGTTTAGTTATATCGTAGGTCCAAACCTGGTACCCGATGTAGATTATGGCAACTTAACTCATTATCAAACAGGAAAAGGCATCGATATTAATAAGTTGAGGAACAACACCACGCCAGAACAAATGAAATTTCTTTTGACAAGAATAAATGACTACTTGTTCATCGAGGCAGTTCTAGTCGGCGTTTTATTCTTCGCGGTGCTGATTTATTTTCCCGCCAAACCGCCCAGCCCGCCAAGCTTGTCGTCCGCTGCCGGGCGCCTGGAGTTTGCTTCTGGCGCCAAAACTCTACTCACAAACCGGTCATTCTGGTTACTGTTGTTAATCTTCAGTCTTAGTAACGGAGTGAACTGGGGATGGTCTAGTGTCCAGGATCTTATCTTCTCTGGCGTTGGTATTGATCAGAAAACCGCTGGCTGGTTAGGATTTTGGGCTAACGTTGCCTCCCTTCTTGGTATATCCTTTTCTTGGTAAGTTTTTTTGAACGCCGGAATACCCCAGGGAAAATCTTCGGGTATCTCCCCCTCGGAACCAGAGGATGTGAGAGAAACACTGTCTAATATGCTTCGCCTACGCACTTTTATGTTTAACTAAACTTAAAATGATGTTTTCTCTTCACAGGTATGCCGATCGCATTAAGAGCTTCACAAAACCAATCTTGGTGTTCCTCTTTGTCGCCACAGCCTGTGCTCAAACAGTCCTCTCTCTAGCGTGCGAGGGAGTCATACCTCTTACAAAACCCGTCTTTTATGCCTCAGGCGTCTCACAGGTAGTTCTGTTCTGTGGAACTGTTCCCCTCATCATGGAACTCGCCGCCGAGTGCGCATATCCGGTCGCTGAGGGAATCACTTCCGGTGTAATGATCTTATCTGTGTACGCCATCAATTTTGTCTTCTTCATTGCTTTCATGTTTCCGCAAGCAAGCCCGCGATGGATGAACTGGTTACTAGTCTCCTCGACCGTGATTTGCACTCCGCTTATAGCGCTATACAGAGAAAGGTATAAACGGCTGGATGTGGACGAATCAAAACAGAGTTGATGTTTATCATAGCATCTGTATAAAGTTATCGCTAAACAATGCGTTTAGCCTGCGTAGAAGGCGTTTCCAAAAAAGCACGTGATGTTTTGCTCACACCGGGCCCGCTCCTTCGCGAGGAAAGAAAAGGAAAGGAAACGGTTGCTACGCAGGCTACAATACGGTAGAACGCAAGGTTAGAGATAAATGGAAGTTGTTGACGCTAAATATGACATGGACTCTCTTTGCGCAAGTTTTTTTTTACCCAAGATCAACTCTTAACACTTTCTGTGAGTCCCTTTTCTCCATGTCCTTCTCCTTAGATCGAGGCTCTGGCGAACAGAGAACGTGCGCATGACACAGAGGTCTAAAGGCCTTACGACACTTATTTGGAGTGAAGGATTTAGAAGAGAAATATCCACCACATTTTCAGAGTATTTGCCGTAGAGGGTAATAAAGTGACCTTTATCTACCAGTCTCCTGTCATGTAACCACTTCTTCTCTATCCCTTTTTGTTGAGCTTTCGTTTGATCTTGTATAACATATTGCTGTCTCGCGCAGTGCATGCGCAGTGAGACACGACCGGAAGCCTATTATTGATGAATTCGGTTGGTAGGCGTTTATGCTTTCCTTCAAAGTTCTCAACCGTTCTTTATTAACCTGGTGTTAAACTTTTTATTCATCAAGGCTCCATGTTCGGGCCCCATGAGAAAAAAAAATAAAAGGCAAAAGGTAGAGAAGAAATGAAATATCGTCAAAAAGGGATGAATTTTTGCAACAACCGTATGCGCTTTTATGGATATAAATAAGGAGAGCCAGTGCTTTTTTTCGAGCTCTCCGGTCACCATTAGTTTAATTTTCTTCGTTCTTCGTCTAATTGAAAGGACTTGAACTTTGAATCAGTGGACGAGAGTGCCCTGGGCACAAGAGCAGGTGTATTTACAAGAGAAATGCTAATGTTCAATCGTTGTCATCGACTCAGCATACCGTTTCCCGGACAATCCTGTGATTCTACAAATATCAATCTTTCGCATTATCTTCGGTATATCTCGCAGCTTAATCTTCTTTATGGTTAACCATTACATGAATGAAACATTTCATGCAGTTTTTGACGCGCGAAGCTTGTCTTAAAAGGTTCAACCATGTAACTGATTAATTTGCTTTTCAAAACATATCGGCGAGCACAGCGGCGTTCGAAAATACATTGAACCACAAACAAACGGTGAGTAAATAATTGAGTTATTTTTTAAAGAAAAAATTGTGTGGAAATACAGAACTATAGATGGCGAAAAACTGGAATTTGCTACGGAAGATTTCGATCATGAGGGAAAAGAATAGAAATTCTTATTGTATTAATATCATATGTATGGAATATATTCAGCATATCTAGCACAATTACAGATTCAACTTGTCTTCTACTGTCTTCCAAAACTGCGCCTGACAAGCCGCTTGTAGATGCAATTTTCAACTGAACCGCTCGACAGTGATTTTTCAGACAAGAAACAAACAAAAAAAAAAGAAAACACACTGTTCATCACAGTTTCAGGAAACAATATATCCTAATTAATTGTTAAAGTTACATATGTAGCAAAAAGATATAGAAACGAAAATCAAGATCTTTACATGTAAACTGACCTGGATTTTGTTGCCGAAATTTTCACTGATTTGTGTGGTTTACAGTGGTACGTGTACGATTAAGTGAAAAGTTAACACTTGTGTCACTGCCACAAAGCTGAAGTAAATTGTTATTTCACTTAAACACAGTGAAGTGCATCGGACATGTTGGAGAGCTTTGATTCCCTATTTTCTTCGGTTGCACGCGTGAACACTCTTACATACTACTGAGAACTATATTACACTTGATATCATCCTCTGAGAACTATATGCTGAATGCGCATAAAAGAAAGTACCTCTTTTATCGGATCCTTCACATGCAAGCAGAAGTAGTTTTCAAGCACAACTTCGCAAAAGTTATTATCTGCTAGTTGCGCCCTTTTGTTATCAAGCACTTAGCGCCACAGCTTTTACACTTGTTACTCCACTTAAAACTCGTTTGCACTCAGATTTTACAAAGAAAGGTTTCGTACTGTTTTGATCACGACTATAATGCCCTTTCAGTTTCAGCGGAACTCAGATATCATAACAAAATGTTAACGAAGCAGACCATCATAAAACACAACTGCACTGACAGAGATAAACGAATTTTACAACGTTTGTCTGAAGTAACCAATTAAAGATTAAAAAAAATCTTTTTTGTCTAAAGCATTGCTCAACTTTTGAATAAAATTTATTTGGGATCGTTATTCATTGGGGTGTAATTCCAGTGCCAAATTCGATTGTTCATGTTTAAATTTTGCATCTTACTCTATATAGGTTTAATTAAAGATATCCTTTAGATTCAAGTTACCATGTCGTGGAATCAGTACACTGGCGACGGAATTCACTGCAGAGGGAAAGAAGCACAAATCAGAAATCGCACTGGGTCGAGAAACAGTAGTAGACGCGTTCCATCATCTTACCACAGCAAACCTTGTGAAGGTAATCTATCGATCTCATCATAGTATCTGTTACTGGGGGAGCAAGCACTTAGGTTTGTTGCAGTAGTCAGAGCACTCACCTCCCACCGATGGGTTCAGTTTGGTGTTGCTTGTCGCCTTGCTCGGAGGGTTTTTTCCGGGTTCTACGCTTTTTCTCCCTCCAGAAAAACCAACATCTCCAAATTCCAATTTGACCAGGATAGAGAACTCGCATGAAAACAAGTTGAGTAATGCTGATGCAGCTTAGTCTCTAAATATTGTTATTTATTGCAGATGAGTTCTAGTTTTGAGATACGTCAGTTCCCAGTCAAGAGGCGTTTCAAAGGAAGGCCCGATGTCGGTTAAAATCCTCCATTCCTAATACGAGCTTTAAAATGGGTCACCGTCAACCATATGTATCATATTTTCCGAGAGGTTTTCAAAGTTGGCTGGTATCAGTGACCGGGCCTAATGATATGTTGTGCTTTAATTCAACAGTCTTTTTCAATGCTGCGGAAAACTCACCGGAACAAGAGTCATCGAGAACCCCGTGGGGTCTATGCAGAATATCTCAATCAGGATACTCATACAGTTGTACTGATATGACCTTCCCTCTTGGTTTTACGAACGCCGAATGCCAAATGCTGGCCACTCGACAACGTGCTACAAATTATCTTTTTCACATGTATACTGACAGAGGACGTCCTGCACAGTCAGTACGCAGATCGAAGAGTTCAAATTCCTCGTCTTGGCGAGGCAAAAGCCCCGGTGAACAAGACGCAATCAAAAAGGCTCCAACCTTAACGAGAAGGCAAGATATTTCGAGACTGTTGAATAATGTCTGCTCGTCTTCCCTGTCTAAGAGAGAAGGACAGAAAGCCAAAATCACACCCCCTAGAAGAGAAAGCCTGGCACAAGAAACTGAGGCTGCTATCGACGATTCTCCAGCTAGGATACTGATCCGCAGCTTGAATAGAGATTTGTCTCCGTCCGCGAGATTAGAGCGTTATTTAATTAGTCTGCAACAGGCGGGATTTTTAACTAGTGCAAGTAAAGAAAAAAAGAAAAGCTGTCAGATTGAATTAGATAGAGGAATTACGCAAAACGCTCGAGAGGTTAGTTTAAGGTCGAAGTATTTACCTCATCCCCCAGTGTATTTATTTGAAAGAGCAGTTGAAAATTCTCCTTTCAATAATAAACAACGATGAAAAATATCTAGCTTGTTATGTGATTTCTTTGTTGTGATTGGTTTGTGGACAAACTGCTGCTAACCAATCAGTTAATATGTTGTCTTCTTGGCCAGAGTCAGAACCGATCACGTGACTTTTCTTATGTTTGCCGACTGCAGCTGTTTGAATGCTGTATTTTTGTCAGACTTCTTAGTGCAAGAGAACTCGTAGGGAAAGGAATTTTCTAAAATCTCTTGAGCCTTTCAACATAGTATGATAGTACAGTTTCATCGTTATTAAACAGCCACCCTCCGAGAAATGCATACTGGCCACATAAATAACCAGGTCAAGACAATAGACTGTTTAGCAGCCGTTTTGCTCTTCCTTTTCTAGGCGGAGAGATCGAACAAGCGATCTCCTGCTCGTAAATTAGTTTCTATTAGAACGCGCCGGGAAGCATACGAAAGTTTCGCAGTCAACGAGTTCGCACTGTAAGAACGTACCAGAAAAAAAAAACCCTCCCCTACCCCCACCGGTATTCTAAGAACGAACTTTTGTGCGGCTAAACAAAGAAATTCCAAAACAAAAGAGTTCTTGAAGCATCTTATGCTATTACACAGAAGTAGCGTGGCGACTTTTTGCAGGAGAAGCCGAACTTATGCTTTACAGGTAGCCGGATGCTGGTAAAATAATCGTCCCACCCGGACAGTCACAGGTCAGTCATATGACCAACCAGAGTTAAAAAATATCCGCGCGCGGCCGGTTTCCGTTTTCAAGGTTTCTCACCGAGGTTTCTCTTGGAGTCTTGCTCGGGCTTTTGAGCGGTGAATATCTAAACAGGGGTTTGATTGTCTACAAGAGAACAGACAAACAGTATCTGCTAAAATCCAAACACCGCTTGATATGTTTGGGATACCATTTTAGATCTTCAGTGCGCTGAAACCTAAACACTGAATAGACCGCGTTGAAGCTTCGCTCTTCGTCAAGGAGTCGGTGAAATTTCCTGAGTGCTTCGAGAACGTATCTACAAAAGAAAGCCTCATGAAGAAAAATCAATCCTTTGAAGAGAGAGCGGCGTTGCTTCGTTCAGGAGATCGTCGATATCGTTCGCTTGGTTCCGTTCACCAAAACAAATGCAAAGTCTACAAACGACGATGGTACATTCTCACTATTTTTTCAATCGTTGCGGCGCTGAACAATTTAATCTGGAATACTTGGGGACCTATACAAGGTACTTCACAAGTCGTGTTCGGCTGGGACGACACGACCATTGCACTGCTGGCTGACTGGGGCCCGATATCATTCATTGTTGCTGTTGTCCCCATGTGTTGGTTGATGGATATGAAAGGTAAAATTTAAGTTATGTCCAGTATTCAGATGAAGCTTATTGTGTTACTAAAAGCTAAATATTTTTATTTGTTTTAATGTAATGTCGTGACAGGGGCGAGTTTCGATTGATCTAGAATTTCAGTTCAACGTAGAAATTGTTGCTGTGCGTGTATAATTGCATGATAGAGCAGTTTTCAATTTATTGTCGAAGTAATCAGGCAGTTACTTTGGTTTTGGTCTTACGACACTCAATTATCATCAATATACAAGGCCAAATAACAAACTGCCCTCATAAAAACGCGCGCCTAGCGGGCGAAAATGAATTT
>OMLO01002643.1_pt1 | contig 14597 bp, 6 predicted proteins | sample 1674811 | NCBI WGS metagenome assembly OMLO01 (sample SAMN06265003, study PRJEB25207) | coral metagenome | isolation source: Coral host | place: Mexico:La Bocana,Puerto Morelos, Mexico | collected 2008-11-13
TTACAAGGTTTATGCAAGACTTATTGAGTCTTCTAGTCTGCAGTAATGAAAAAACAGGTTTGCAGGTTGGTATAAGAGTTTTATTTATTTGTTTTTTTATTCATATAAAACATGTGGAGTAGAGGAGGTACCACATACAGTAATTAGATTCCGCATTATCATATTAAAAAGAATTTAATTACAGCAGTTTGAGGATTACAGTAGATAAACAAATAAATGCTAGATACTGCTGATTAGAAATTTTAAAACATGGGTCAAAGAAGGTAAATTCTCACAACGTGACCAGCTCACAATGTGATAAGCTACCAGATGGCTTGATAGCTCAGTTGGTAGAGCACTGCACCGGTATCGCATTCAGGCCTAAATTTTTTTTGGCTTTTTTTATCATGACTGCTTAAGTTGTGTGGATAGCTGCATGCAATGATCAATCATGTCTTCATATCTTTCTCAGTAGTTCAAATATATGAACTTTCATATATATTCTCTTGTATTTGTGGATTATGTTGTCATGCTCTATTGAAGAGGTTTGATTAAGGGCGAGGCACTGGGCAAGTTGACCAGCTGTGAGGATGATTTTGCCCAGCTGGTGTGACCATCTAAAAGAATTTTTTTTTAAGAAGTTCAATTCAAAAGGTTTTGTCCACCCTCTTGCTGAAAACACTAACGAAACCCCTGTTTATTGTATATGTAGATAGTTATTACTAACAGTGACTGATTGCGGCTAATCAAAACAGTGCTTATTAGCATACCATGTATGTATATTAATACTACATTCATTGGTCATCCTTGTGGTATTTTATTAATTAGTGGCAACTTAATCTGTACAGATACGCAGCACAGTTAATGAGTTGGTTGGTGTTGAGCTCAGTCCAAAACTTTTCCCCATTCTGCTGACGCAAATTATGACAGTTGTCAACAGCTTCTTCACACCTTCTGGCCAGGTTAGTGTTTTCCTGTCAGTATAAAACCTCATTGAAAAGCAGCCCTCATAGACCAAAAGAGGTAAAAAAATAGTCAAGTCTGCATGCAAGCTAAGAGGCCCATCAGGCTCCCGATCATGCTGGAGCTTATCCCAGTTTCTGAAGCATGACGTGACTAGGAGTATTGTAACTTTCCCCTTGGATAATACGCTAGTCCATCTCGGGGTATATTGTAAGTAGCTCATACCAAGTCCTTCTATTACTTTTAGGCGGTCATTCAAGACAAACACACTCTCTTCATAGAACAGGTAAGAGCATACTCCTTAATTCCACTGTGACCTCAAATGAAAGGCAAAGCAAAGACGCGTAAAGTTGACGTATTACTAATCTTCCTGCTGAAAATTATAACTTACCAATTACATAATCACCATAAAAGATGATTATTTCTGATGTTTCGGATACTAATTTGAAATTTTAGCCTTATTCAAATACCTTCCAATGTAGCAATGAGAAACAATTCTTGTTCTGATTTTTCACAGATTATTGTGATAATTAAGCACATCTTGGAGAATAAACTTGGACGCAAAGATTGTTTTCAGATGAGTGGAATCGATGCCATGATTTTGTCATTCGTTAGGTCAGTAAGTGTTCTTGTTGCCATGTAGTTAATTTTTTGCAATGAAACAAGAACATTCGATTTTAATTTATTTGGCACAGTTAGTATTGACGCTCTTTAGATCTTCAGTGAAAATGGCTCTTACTTACAGAATTTTTAGACTTTCTTTGGGAAAATCCAAGATTGGATTTTTACATCCAAAAACGGATGTATTTCATTTCTTTACCAAAATGATTAATCCAAGATCACTCAGATCATGATGCATCAAACGAACTAAAGAATCCTCTATGGGCAAGTAGGATCTTTGGCTTTTAGCCCCAAGTGAATCTTCATTATATGTTGAAGTGATCTCCCTCATAACTACAGTTTCTGGAAAGGTTCCATAACACGTAACACTGCCAATCCTGAAGGCAATCATAACCTATTGTTCCTCATGCATGTGTTTTGAGCTTACTGGTAATCAAGTCTCCCGCACGGAATTATTTTCAGGTATGCAAGAAACCTTCCCATCAGCCGTCAGTCCCTGCAGATTAAATGTAAACTCTGTCAACTAATTGATGTGGTAAGTATTTTGATAGTGAGGAATAGAATTTAACCTTTTGTGCAAACAACTGAATGGAAGTTGTATCGATAGTACCTGACCTATTTTTTTGAGCAATCGCCGTTTCAGCTCCTAACAATATAACCAAGTAAAGACAAAAGAGTAACAAGCTCAAATTTACCTGCCTAGAACAAACATGGGATTAGGTTGAGGTTAAGTCATGGGTTTAGGTTGAGTATACTAGTGCACTGCACCGTTTCTGGTTCGAATTCCATTAAAACCTAAATTTTTTTCAGGCTCAAACTTCACAGCTGCTTAAGTTGTGTATAACTGCGATGATCAATCATGTCTTTATATCTTTCTCCGCAGTTCAAGTATATGATATTTTGTATATTCACTTGTAGTTGACTTTTTGTTTTGGTGTTGATGACAGGTTATGGCAAAAAGAGATGAGCTGTTACTTCACCAAGAAGGAAAGCTAAGAAACAAGCTAGTCGAATACCTCACTGACTGGGTCCTTCCATCTGCTGAACACCATCAGGCCGAGGGCATCCCTGCAGAGCTCTCTGCCTTGTCTAAGTTAGTAGCTTTTTTAAACTCTTAATTTCGTATTGACAACCTTTTAAGACAGGTTTATTTATTTTTATCATGATTTTGTCTCACTTTAGCAGGCATACTGTTGCAACAGGAATGAGTGCTCTTCATAGAGAGATGCCAACTTGTGAAAAGTCAAAAAATGTATTGCTCGTGTGTATCTGGGACCATAGCCCAGTGTCCCTCTTCCCATAATTGGACATACAATGCTAGTAGAGGTCTAACTGCCACATCTGTTCTTTGTTAACGTTTGATAATCAATTGATCGGCGAACCTTTTTGTTTCTTAGAGACCTTGATGCCACTGTCATGCGAGCAATAGCCTCACTACTGTCAGGTTTACCGCTGCAACCCGAAGGAATGGAGACAGACATTGTGGAAGCTAAGTCACAACTGTTTCTCAAGTGAGTCCTGACAATTTACGACATCTAACACAGAGTTAGGAAAAATATTTTAGTTTTGGAAAATATTTGGATCTCAAGAATCATCTCGCCTGTTAGTGTGTTCATACATGTGTGTGTGGTTTCATTTGAGCATTTTTGCGTGTGGTTTCTGTAACAGCTAGCTTTCCTTACGGGGGAAGCTCAGTAGCCCTGCACTTGTCCAATACTTCCTCAATGAGTTTGCAACAATGGATATTTAATTATTTAATGACAAACTTAACACGAGTCTTTCAACCAATACCATCATGGCTAAACTGACCAATCACTTTCAAGGGACCAGACTTATAACATCATCGACTGACAAACACTATTCACTTGACTCTGGAGATGACTTCCGCTCAGGCTGTCGAAACGTCAGTCACCAACAACTTCTTTTCAGAACTTGCCTCAGTCGGACGATCACACTATACGAACTCCTGGGTTCAGACCATTTACAATGGATATTTTCCTTAACATTCTTCTCAGTCCTCACTTAGAATTCCTTTAAGTGAGCATATTTTCACTGTGCATTCATATTTAGGTACTTCACCCTGTTCATGAACTTGATGAACAGAGAGAAGGGTACAATAACAGCTGAACCACAGCAAGAAAAAGGTGACGTTAATCACAGCGCATCTCAAACACTTCATCAAAACACCGTCCTGGCCATGTCCAATCTGCTGAATGCTAATATTGATACTGGGCTCATGTATGCAATAGGTAAGGATTCAGCGACGTGGATTAAAGTTTAGAAACATAGTTGCATTCAAAGTCACCTTGTCATTTCTTTCTACGATGATTACAAGAAATAGAAAAAAAAAACGGATCTGCACTAGCTGAGGAAATAATGAGTGTTAGAAAGAGACTTTTGAGCTATTTGAACCGCATATTCCTGATAACCAAACTACACAATTATACAATGGGAACGTAACAGTAATAGTTTAACTGCAATGGTAGGAGCACGTACTTGGTGATGGGTATTGCTGGTGGAGATGGAAATGGAGAATTACAACACCTTCGTTAATTCACAGCAGTTATTGGATTACACTTGGTAACGGGAGGGGTGGGGGGGCTCCTCATTCACAGCAGTTATTGGATTACACTTGGTAACGGGAGGGATGGGGGGCTCCACATCTTCCTTTATTGCGATCTCCTAGTAAATGTAAAAGTGGGTTTATTTCTTTACCCTTGTAGGCCTCGGTTACCATGACGATTTGCAGACCAGAACTGTGTTTATGGAGGTACTCACAAGGATTCTTCAACAGGTTTGTAACAAAGCTTTATGTTGCTAATACCCGAAGCGATGATATCCACTTTTTTACGATTTTGCAACAAAATCACGCTTAGACTGGAATTCAAAACCCTTATAAACCCCGAAGAAAGGCCAGATAGCGAGTATAGGTAAAGCAGACCTGCCTTGAACTGGCCAATGACAGGCATCCAAAATATAGCGATATTAAAGAAGATGGTTAAGGGGCCATGAAGTAAGATTATTATACCTCCCAACTCAAATACGTTTTTCCATTAGAGGAGAACATGCCACGTGTCGTGGGTCTAAACGCACAAACTCTCTAGGGAAACGGAACTTTAACTTTCGACTCGCACGTGATCAGGTCGTTCACCTTAAAACCCCGGCAAAGTTAAGTGCCACCTGGCGTCAAGAAAATAATTATTTTGCAGTTTTTTTTCTTTTTTTAAGCTGGGAGAAAATTTATGTTATATTTTGTAGGGCACTGAATTTGACAATTTGGCAGACACAGTGTTGATGGACAGGTTTGATCGGCTGGTGGATTTGCTGACTCTAACAGGAGAAAAGGGCAAACTGCCTATTGTCATGGCATTGGCTAGTGTGGTACCAGCACAGCAGATGGTAAGCTATATTTTCTACGAAACATTGTAGATATAGCTAGTCTCTTTCACGCGTTCAGTTAGTTCGGATGCAGCGCAAAAAAAAAAAAAATTGCGCACAAAAAATTAAGGGAAAAGCGAGGCGCACAAAGCCTCTCTCTCCATTTTTTGCTGCGCCGTTTTTTTCTTTTGCGCTGCCCTCCAATTAATTGGCCAAGGTACATTGTGTTGTGTTCTTGGGTGAGGCACTTTACTCTCACAGTTACTCTATTCGCCCAGGTGTGTAAATGAGTACCAGCGAATTTAATGCTGGAGGTAATTCTGCGGTGGACTAGCATCCCATCCAGGGGGGAGCAAAATACTCCTGGTTGCTTCATGCGCAGAAACCAAAACGAAACACCAGCCTGATGGGCCACTCGGCTTGTAGGTATTCTTTACCTTGACCATACGTCGCTTTTGTATTTCAGGATGAACTGGCCCATGTTCTGGTCACACTGTGTGATGACAGGCAGATTCTACCACAGTTGCTGAATAATCTGTTTGCTATGGAGGTTTGTTCATTTACATACTACTTGAGAATAACAGCTTTGTTTGTCCAGTCTGGTTAGAAATCAGACGATGGATTATTGCTATTTGCAAATGCTAGAAGAACAAAATACTGTATGGAAAGGAAACTTAGACAAGCAATGACAGTAAATTTCCGTCGTGTCTACAGTTATTTAATTCAAGTTATAATGCTAATTGTATTAATAGAAGGTGTCTGCTAAGAGAGGTCGTCCTCGCACCTCACCCATGTCAGACTAAGAAGGTCTAAAATCTTCCAGTCTAAACAGGATCAATGAAATAAATTCACCGTTGCGATGTCTGAAACATGAAAATACTAGTTTACCAAGATAGAAAAACGCCAAAGAGATTATAATAAACCATAAAGGAACAAGGATGGCTAAGGATGGAGAAGATTAACACAGATTACAAACGACGAACCAGGCTATACTTTTCAAGAAGCGCAAACTGGTTTCAGAAAACCACATACACTGTAATCACAGACACTGTAATTCGCCCAGGGGGAATAGTCCCCAAAATGCATGCTTAGCGTTATGTTTGACTTTTTTAATGCTTACTTGACATGCAGGTGTACAGTACAGAGGGGATGCAGACTCTGTTTAGAGGAAACAGCCTCTCAAGTAAAACCATGGCGTACTGTTTTAAGGCGTTTGGTGGCAATTACCTTCATACACTGTTAGCACCACTCATAGCTCCGATGTACAAAGAACGGATCTCATTCGAAGTCGATTCCACAAGGTAGAAGACTACGAGTACTTCCTTATACGCGTAGTCTGTCGTGCGTGACGCGAAAGAAAACCGCGGGGAACAAAAGGCCGCGCGAAATCCTGGGGACGAAAAGCGTTCCAAAAGATTTCAAGCGGCCATTCGCGGTTTATTTACGGTCTCGCTCGGCGACGGATTTAGCAAAAGAGGGACTGCTTTTAGTCTAACAAGATAGTAGTACATGTAGTCTTACTACCTGTTGTGTTCAGTATTGCTTTGTAACTAGGAATATCCTTTGGTAGGATTCTACCATGTTCAGAAAAATGCACAAATATCACTTGTGTCTGTACTGGACGGTTAATGTATGAGTCAGTAATTGGGCTAGACTTATGTTGCTAGTTATATTTTACAGACTCCGTTTGCAATATAAAGTGTTAACGGTAATATAATCGGAATATTTTGCGGAAGGCCACTGCATTAAAAACGGTCACTAGCATTCTAGCATAGAACTGTCATGACAGTTTGTTGTAATTCAGCTTCACCATGCCACTTGCCAATCACGGCCTTGTTCCATCCTTAGAGACGAAATTGTGGTGCAAGCTGTTACCCCAGTCTCGATTCTGTGCGGGAAAGAAACCTGCGCTTCTTTCCGAAGCCTCCTCCCTCTTCTCCGGGAGAAACACTGACCGGACTCGAGGAGCGGCGGAAATCCAGCCTACCTTTACAGACCCATAGTGTAAATGAACTGAAATGAAATGAAATGAGCATCAGACTTGGTGACCATCTTATTGAAAGTACACAGCACATCAAAAACGAGTTTCAAACAGATTTTACTAACTAGACTTGTTACAGAGTACATTTCTCCAGAACTATCAAAGTGAATAGTTTCAAACGTTGTTAACTTGCGGGTATCTTTGTGCAGCAAATTGTTTATAGTCTCTGATTGTACAGGACTCTGTTATCACTTATGTTTTTGGTTTTTGTTTTGTTTCTTCAATACCAGGCTTGAAAAAGGCCAAAATGTGGAAGAGAACAGGAACAATCTGATTAAGGCAGCGCAGAAATTCATCAACGAGATTGTCATTTCTGCTGAAAGGTAAATTGTATTATGTATCTTGCCTAACGATTAGACATGACTGCGTATATCATGATTTTTGACAGGACCTCTGCTTTAGTAAATCTGAAGGCTAAGTTCTTTTCTTTATTTAGTTATACCCTGAGAACAAAGAAAAATAAAATTTCAGTGACATATTGACAAGTTTATCATCCTAATACTGTTATTCTTTTAGCTTCCCCATTCAGCTGCGAAGTCTTTGCAACTGTCTAAGAGAGGTAAGTGCTTTGTAAGAAGTTGAACAATTCTTGAGACAGCCATAATATGAGAAGGATTTGCACCATTTTTTGTTGGATTACAGTATTAGTCCCAGTACTTTATGTTCCCTTATTACTTGTGTTCACTTTCAGTGTATATAGCATTTACTGTCTACTTTCGATTGGCGATGATGTTCATTAAGGTTACCTTCCCATGGTGGTGAAGCTTCCATATACAGTTAATTATGTTAGAAGGGAGAAAAGCGCCGGCCTGATGGGCCACTTGGCTCGTATGACAACTTTACCAAAAGACCTCATGTGCCAATAGGCAGTTAACAGAGTTGCAACTAAATGATACACGATTTCCCTTTCATAGATTGTTCATCAGAGATTTCCAAAGCACAGCTTAGAAGCAGTGGGCAGTGCGTTCTTTCTGAGGTTCATCAACCCAGCGATAAGTATGTTTGTCCTTGTGCTAACCCACTAAACGCCTTGGGAATTTTAGCTATAATGTGCCATATTTGTTACACAAGTCAAATGATAAGTAGTTCAGACCAAAACTTGTTTAAAAAAGCTGTTTTTCTTTTGTGTAGAAGACTACTTCATGATAAGCTATTTCATTACAATGTGACGCAGATGTCACTTCTGCAGTCTATAGTAATTAAACACGAAAAGCAAACATGTAAAACCATCAAACAGTTTGATATTTTTACGATACTTAAAACCTAATCTGTAGCACAAACGTAAGTAAAGGTACTGATAAAAATGTGCTTGTTGGCACGAGAGCCATAATTCTTGACTTAACGTAATTCTCTTTTACCTATCTTGGAATACAAGAATCGCATTTTAAGAGCCTCTAGATGAAGTTGTGGCCGGAAGATAATGTTACATATTGCCCAATGTTAATGACTGTTTTATCTTCAGCGTCACCACATGTGACTGGAATTATTGATCAGGTTCCTTCAGAAGAGCTGGGAAGAGGACTTATGTTGTTGTCAAAGGTGGGTTTTTTAGTTGTCATTCTCTAGTTTGTCGTAGTGGCACTGTTTTTAGTTTGCCGTAATGGGGCAGGTCTGTAGATAATGCGCCTCCAGTGTCATGCATGGGTTTGTTATTAGTTCCCGTCTTGTGCCGAGGGATTTTCTCCAGGTACTCCGTTTCGCCCACGACCCCCCCCCCCTAAAACTAACACTTCCGAATTCCAAGTTGACCTTGAAGAAGAGAGTGGTGGAATAGATACCTTGTTTTCCCTTTTTTGCGAGGTTGTAAGACGTGGCCAATTCATGAGAAGATAATTTAATGTTCGTTATCCTTTTTAGGTTCTGCAGAATTTGGCCAATCATGTGCTGTTTACTAAAGAGAAACACATGGAACCGTTCAACGGTTTCCTTCAAGCAAACTTTGATAAGGCGAGAAAGTAAGTGCGTTTCCTTCACGCGATAAAACAACCTCGTTCCCAGGTTCTTTCATACGAAACTACATCCAGAACTCAAGTGTCCTGAGATGACTTCATTTCCAGCTCTTTCACTGTTGTTTGCGCCAAAAGTCAAATTGTCGACTTGAAGATATGACTTTTTCGGTATTAAAACATTTTTTTTTCGCTGCGCAAATTCATAAAATATTTATTTATCTTTAACTACTCGAAACTAAAATTCAGATCTTGGCGCCACTGTCTAAAATCGTCTATATATTTGCCTATAGGCTCTACCTTTGAGAACTGGACACCCTATATGTATCGCTGTATCGCTACATGGAGGTCTTGTCCTAACTCATGTAGGATTGAAAAATCGCTGAGATTAAATCTTAGAGGAAAAACACATGTTTTTCACTTTTCCTCAGAGGATCAGAGGTGAATGGATTGTTTACCCTTGTTCATTATTTTGTATTTTGCAGATTTTTCAGTCTCATCTCATCAAAGTGTCCCTCCAAGAGAGACGAAGACAGTACTAGTTACTCTTTCATCAGTGACAGCAGTGTGTTAAGTCTTCATAAACTCTTATGGGATCACCAAGAAAAGATCGGCACTTATTTGGCTACGAAAAGGTGAGCGGTGATCCGCTTTGTGGAAATAACAATTTTCTTAGAATTTTTACAGGGCTCCAAAAACTTTACTTGGGCGGAAAAGCAGCTCGCTCGAAGATAACCCATTCTTCTCTTTCAGTGAATTCAAGACGTTTGGCAGAAGACCGTTTGAGAAAATGTCCACCCTCCTAGCTCATCTCGGACCACCTGATCAGCAGAAAAATCACTTTTCACACGTGTAAGTTTCAGGCCCTGTTTACAACATTTATTATTGTTCTAATTATTTCATTCCAGCACCTAGCGATATCGCAGACTAGAGAATTTTTAGCTGTCCATTTATATTTGACCATCAAAATAAATCCATTGAGCCAAAACGAGATCATGCAACATTCAGTTGTAGTCGTGAATGCTGGCCCTTACTGTAAAGCGAGTGTAACCTTGGTTTGGTTTTCTTTCTGTCATTTAGACGGTGGCAAGACGGCGCACGTTTTGAGGAATTCATGGCACGACACGCTGAAGAGAGTCGCGACGATTTGCAGGCCATGAAAGCTTTAGATGTGTTTTATCAAGTACGTTTGGTTTTGTGTTTTTTCGAGGTTCTCTTCTTTTGTTTACTGAGATTGTTTTGAAGTGATTGGTTGAAAGTTTACTGTAAAAAATTAACAACTCTCCAGGTAGCTTGGAGAGAGGAGGGTCCCGCGAACAGAACCTCCGATCAATTTGCAAATGGTTAAATTGGGTGCAAATCACAGCGAAGTGAAATGGCGATTTAACGGTTGTGCGGCTGAAAACATTCAGTTTGCGGGTACGTTGTGGCGTTGAAAGCGTCAATAAATACACAAGTGACACATTGTGATAAATTCGTAATTAACTGTTATAAAATGGCATTGAAATTGCATTGTTGCTGAACTGCACTTGCAGTGTTGCCTTATGTTTGTCATTTTGCAAACCAAAATACTGCTATTCAACTTTTAAAATAGTGTGTCTTAACATGTGAAGAACTCTTTGGGAGGGGGCTTTTGCTCACTTAAAGTTTTTTCTTGTTTAAGGGTGGAAAATCCAAAGCAGGACATCCAGTGTTTTACTACATTGCCAGGAGATTCAGGTGCTGTGTTATACTTAAGAAGAGAAAATTGAAGTCCAACTCCGTACAACTAATTGTCCATCGCAGTAGAATAGAGGACTGACCATTAAAATGATTGCAAAATTACTCGCTGTATCGTCAATATGCCGTATTGTTCGTTTATTATTTGCAGGGGTGACCAAATAAGCGACGAACTTCTTATTTACCACGCCCTGCTTACACTGGAAAGCTGCATCGATAGGCCTTGGGAACTAGTGGTCGACTTTACTCACACCACATTGGAAAACCGATTTAGTGTAAGTAAAAAGTAGTTTTTACAACCGGTCCCAAAGGCTGAAGGAGGTGTGGTCGAGTGGCTAGGGCGCCAGACTAGAAATTTGGAGGTCGCGGGTTCCAGTGCCGCTCTGACCACTAAGCCAGAGTTGTTCAGTTGTCGGTAGACCCTTGTTCAACTCCTCGGTCACGCTTGTAAATAGACAACTGGTTTGCCTCCCACCAGCTGGGATTTTTAAGCCTATTATGTTTAGTTGCTATATTTGCTTCTTTCCGACAGCATTTGAGAAACTTTGTACAGGTATCCACGTATAACAAGGGACACAAGGCTTATTTGTGCCTGCTAAGCTGACTTGTTTGTGTTCGTCTGTTGCTGCGATGGTAATACTGCGTTGTTGATTTGTTCTAGCCAAACACAGTTGTAAAGCTCTTGACAGTTGTCCCTGACGGTGCAGTGAAGAACCTCATGGCAGCGTACTTGTACAACTGCAGCAGTACGCTAAGGCAGTACGCCAAGTATAACGAACGGCACCTGTCTCCACTCAAGGTACTTATTATAAAATTGATGCTCTTTCTGCCTGCACTCAGAGAACAGAACATCGTGAAAAACGAAAGACTGGAGCAGTGATATATAGACAGTACGGTGAATATAAAATTAAAGTTTGTAACCAGAGTGAACATTTTCTTTTCTTACTCAAATTCCATCTCCATTAACCGACCGAACCTGCGATTTTAAGCAACGACGACTTGGCGTGTCTTGCTCTGCTTAAGCAGACGTCACAGCGTATTAGTGCTCACGCTGTAGTTTGATTGGACGGAAAGATGCGGAAACTCTTCGAGTGCCCCTACAAAGGGTTTTTACAAATGTAATACTTAAATTCCACATGATAGGACTGTCTTGTTACTGAGCCTGTTGTGAGTCAGGCATTGTAACCTCTTGTGCCTTCACATATGATATACGCCTTGCATATTGCTGGAGTCAGTAAAATCAAACATGTTACCCCTGTACATAGGAACAAAAATTGCTTCTGGGTAAATAGTCCTTGCACAACACTACTTGGTCATCAAGGTTGCCTAGAAACACCTCACCTGAGAACTTAGTTAGAAGAACAGTTGTAAAATACCAACTATAGCTGACTAAATTCTTAAGTTTCTGATGCCACTTTTATTTGTTGAATTAGAATGACTGAAATGTGTCTATGCGTCTCATACAGGGCCGTTCTGTAGTGCGAGTTTGCGAGTCACTTAGTAAACTGCATGAATATGTCAGTCCGAGTGAACTCAAGCTACCAAGCTCCACTGTGTCCCTGGAGGAAGACTTGAAGGTAAGCGATTTTAAATCATTGTTTCTCCGTCTATATTGATTGATGTAATTAAACTTAGGCCCTATTCTCCCAGAAGAGAGCTAGGAACTATGATCATGTTGAAAATACTGATTTTATTGTGTTAGATAAATCAACGTTCAATAGCTTCCTGTTATCTGTCAAACTCTGCAAAGTCAAACTACTGTTATTTGTCAACTTCAGGTTTACAATGACGATGAACGAGTGGAAAAAACGCGGAGGGGTTGGGACGAGAAAGGCGTCTCCTTTCCCAGACCCCTTTTGGGCTCACGCTACCTCGTTCCCCTTCGCTCACCCACACAGACACCAGGCGATACGAAATCAAGCTTTAAGTATTGCTTTATTTTGGTTTGTTTTCCACAGGTTTTTCCCGCTTTTCGCGTGTCAACGAGAAGTAGCGTTTTAGTCAAGGTGATTAACGGTTTTATTTCCTCGTTCGGTAAAGTGGTATTTATTGTTTGAATAATCCTCTGATTTTGGGAGGCGCGGGTTGACGGTTAGCGAGTTGCGCTCTGGACGCGTTCGAACTCTTGCTGAGGTCATCGTGATGTAATTTAGGGAAAACACGTTAGCATTTTTCTACGTAGAAGAATGAATAGATTTGCATGTAAACAATTTATTACTTTAGAACAAGAAGAAACCTAGGGCGTTTCATGTCGCAGTGGCTTGTGGGACCCTTACTGGGGACAGAACAAAATGACGTGGAGACATATTGTCCTCAGTAAGGATCCCACAAGCGACTGCTATATGAGACTCACCATAGATTTCATCTCGATTCCAAAGAGGAACCTGATAGAAACACTGGGATTTAACTGGGGTGGAGTACTGCATATCATCAATGCGGGTTGGGGGGTGCGTTGGGGTAGTAAAACATTTAGCTTCTTTATGTTTTAAATGCCTCTCTAACTTCTTGGTTTTTTTATTTCCAGGTGGGACCAACGTCAGTTCAGATCACCACTCCAGAAAGACATAGAGTGTTGGGTTATTCTAGCATTCTAAATGACGTGTACTATGCTTCTGAAGTTAAAGGGGTAAGATACGTATGTAAGGAAATATATTACTGATATCTTTCCTTACACCTGTTGCTGAGTCAAGGCAAGGAGGAACTTTAAACAAATGCTGATGCTTGCATATTACAAAAGTCTCTTCGTAAAATTTCTTGAATTCAAATGGACGTATGTTTAACTGGCTAAATGCTAACTCTGTCGCCATTAAATCTGATTTTGTACCAAACGATTTGTGGACAATTGCTACGTTAGGCAATTGTAACGGACACTATCTCAATTTTCCTGGCTTGCGGTTTCGCCAGTTACCTTTAGTAACTGCTTTTCCCCCTTTTACAGGCCACAGTTGAAGACGAGAACCTGTGTCTGCTAAAGCTTGCAAATGTCGGTCCAGGAATTCTTCTGATGAGTAACGACTGTGAACAGATTGTACAAGCTGTCACGCATGTCAAGACCAGGTGGCAGCTGTCACAGCCTGTAAGTTGACGTGCACTAATTGTTGTTGTTGTTGTTGTTGTTCATTAGCAAGTAGTCATGTTTTTGTGTCTGCTCTTTTTCAGGATTCATCCACAGCCACAAGTAAAAAGATCAAACCTAAAGATGTCCCTGGGACGTTACTCAACATGGTAAGACACTACATGTAGCTTATACGACACGTTTTCACCTCTTTTTTCTAAGTCCTGGTTCACACTAGCAACAAAGCAAGTTAATGATGATGACATCACGGAACAATTGCGTATGTTGTTAATGTGAACATCGACATAAAGACATAACGAAAAGATCAGTGTTTTTTACGTCGTTAAGTTCATCCTCTTACGTTGCCATTACGTCATAATGTCAAGATTATCAAACTGCAAACGTAACGACACAACGTCCTTCTCTGGATTCAGTGCCTTAAGTAAGTATAAGAGGCTTTCGAAACAGTCAACGAGAGAGTCAGGTTGACTTGTGGGCTCTGTTTGAGGAATCTGTCATCCTGCAACACTGGCACTTGGTTTTAAGGTTGTTTCTAGTTTTACTTTTTTCTGTTTTTACTTACAGGCGCTGTTGAATCTTGGTACTTCAGATCCCAGTCTTCGTCTAGCTGCTTACAATCTCTTGTGTTCAGTGACAAAGTCGTTTAACCTGAAAATCGAAGAACGACTTTTGGAAGGAACAGGTTTGTGCTGGAGGTGCTTAGCACGAGTGAGGGAGGTCTGCTTTTAGCTTCAGTGAGGGAGGTCTGCTTAGCTTCAGTGAGGGAGGTCTGCTTAGCTTCAGTGAAGGAGGTCTGCTTAGCTTCAGTGAGGGAGGTCTGCTTAGCTTCAGTGAGGGAGGTCTGCTTAGCTTCAGTGAGGGAGGTCTGCTTAGC
>OMLO01002644.1_pt1 | contig 14593 bp, 8 predicted proteins | sample 1674811 | NCBI WGS metagenome assembly OMLO01 (sample SAMN06265003, study PRJEB25207) | coral metagenome | isolation source: Coral host | place: Mexico:La Bocana,Puerto Morelos, Mexico | collected 2008-11-13
GTTTGCACTCTTATTGGCTTCAAGTTGGGCAATTCGTGGAAAACCTATGTAAGAGAGCTACACAAGTTTCCTTGGACCAACCTCTATCTTACCTCTCTGGAACTCGAAAAGTTTGGTGAGAGAACACAAACGAAACAACTGGAAGACTGCATTCTGTATACCATTAATTGCGCTACAAATGGTCTCAAACTCGATTTTAGTGACATGGAAGTTTATGAAGATCACATCGCTGAAAAAGTTATGAGTGACAGTGTTGTCAGAAAAAGACGAAGAACCAGTGAACATTGATTTATTTCGTCAGCACGCACACACCTTGTTTGTAAATAGTGTTTGGGCGCTAGTTACTCAGAACACGATCTAGTTTGTAACACTGGAATTTTTGGATTTTTGGTTTTAAAATGAATTTTGCGTGACGCATGACACCCTTGAAAGACAAAGACGAATTGCTCACAGTATCATTAAACATCCCAGTACGAAAGCGAGGTAAATGGGAAGGGAATGGGAAGGGACTGGAGCTAAATGCTCTCCTTACGAGAGTGCGACTGGAAAGCCATGACGTCATCGTTGTCTCCGATTGGTTCCCGATGATGTCACCGTCCCATGATGCTTTAAAATAGCCTCCCTATAGGCAGACTTCGGACCCAAGTCTCTCAGTCTTCATCATGGCCACTTGCCGGACGAACCTCTGTCGTTTAGGACCACAGGACACTGTAAGTATCGATTTTGAAGTTGCATGGCATTTTTTTTGAGATTAAAGAGTATATAACTGTGACTGTTTTTGTAATACGTGACACCCTAGCGCGACAAACTTATGACGTCATAAGTAGTTCGACCTCTTGCATGCTTAATTACTTTGATTTTCCTTCTGTTTCGCCCACTCCTGATTGGCTGAAATTTGTGGCGGCCATCTTCGATTTGGAAAACAATAGATTTCATTTTCAATAGCCTATTGTCTTTCTCGGCTCCTGATTGGCTACTGCCAAAACCAACAGGCTATACTACTGACGTCATCACCACAAAGTTTTTCCTTCTGCATTTTAAAATGTAAAGTTTTGAGAAATAAGATAATATTTTATGTGACTGGCTGAAGATAAAGTACAAAAACGTCTTGTTGAGGCATTGAACACGTACGAGGAGCAGGAAAAAGTAAGAAGCCATTTCTTTTTTTTATAGAATGACTCAGAAAAAGTACTCGAGCAGTCTCAGTTGGCAGTTGAGCGAGACTTAACCAAACACAAAATTTATCTTTAACAAAGTGTTTGTTACATTAATTTATTTCAAAAATTCAACATTTCTCAATTGTAAAATAGTTGTTGACACAGATTGATGTCAGGAATGAAACACAAAATCATCACTTCTTAAATTCAGTTAAAATAAACACGTAACCTTACTTTCCGACAAGAATGTACCAGTCCGTTTCAGGGCACAACAGCGATAAAAGTATAGCTCACCACAGCTCGCGGCCAACTGTATTGCAGCCATGAGGTGTCTCCGATACCATTTCAAACTACATGTAATTTAAGAATCACTAACCACAGAGGACAGAAATTTCCACCGTCGGTAATGCTCCTTACATTCAAAACTTGACTCAAATCGCCTCCAGTGTTAACCGGAGCCGCAAGTTTTTTCGGAGCGTATTCTTTCAACTCCTGCAATATTCAAGGCAACATCCAAGCTTTTCGGCTCACAAGGATGTTATGACAAAAATTGATTTGATTTTTCCTGTAATTTCTTTAAGATTTGTACATTTCGCAGTTCAATTCTGCTTTCCTTGTAAGTTTTCATTCTACGAAAAGCCCTTGAAGTCAAGTTTGACAGTGGCGTGATTTTTCTGGACCAATCACAATTCTTTGCTACACATACCAACCAATGAGATTGCTTCATTTGGTATAGACAACAAATTACGTCAAATGGCTTTTTTCATGTTTGCCGAAGTGGGCAAAGGTCGGCATTTGAGTAATTGAGAAATATTTTAAAGTAAAAGAAGCTGTAGTGGTTTGTTTCTTTATTGTATAAAGCAAATAGATTCCATGTTGCCGTGCTTCTGCTTAGTAACAGATCACAGAGGACGTCAAAATGTGGTTAAAGAACATCAGTGACACACTCGGCTATCGCCTCGTGTGCCACTTTTTTGTTCTTACCACATGTTGACGTTATCTGTGATCTATTACTGAACAGACGCTCAGCAACATGGAATCTATTTGTTAACTATGCTATGCTATGCCTCGAATTTAACAAATTGGATGAATATTCAGCATCTGTTAGGAAGTCTTTACAAGGACTTGACAACTTTTCCGCACAAGTAACGGCGTTTGATGACTGGCGTTTAGTTGACTGTGATTAAACAGAAGTCTGGGGGAGAGAAATGAAGCAACACCTGTGCTCAACAAAGCAATACCTTAGGAGAGACTACAAAGTGCTTTATTTCATTATGTAGTCTACATGTAGTATGGGTTTTCACAGAAAACATTTTCAAAAATGGGACAAGCATCATACACATTAGCAAGTGTTGTGAACTACTTTCCCACAGTAAAAATATTATCCCAGATATTTAGGAAGACATGTTAATGAGGGTCATGATGCAACAAACGCTGTGCGGCTGAAAACTGGTATAGGGTCTGGTCCAGAGTCTTGTGCAAAAGCTAGTTACGTCTTACTTAATACTCAGCAAGTCAAATGGGAGGGTGTTAGCTTGCTTAACAGGTTCAAGTATGAAGAAAAAGGAATACATGTACGTGCATGGAGAGTGTTCAATGTGGGTCCAGGCTGAGTTGATACCATGGTCTTGATTTGAGGGCGTCAGATCCTGAAAGCTCTAGAAGTCCTTGATCCCCTATCGCAGACAAAGCCACTTTTCAAGAGCGTGAGACACAGACATGTAAAGAAAACATCTAGAAGGGATCCGGAAGTAAAGAGCGAGACCACCAATCAAGACCAAGATTATGATGATAGTGAAAATTATCAAGCCTCACTACTTTTCCTGTGCCCCAAGGAAGGATGTGTAAAAGCCTACAGCCGTTTAACATCGCCACAAGCACATCTGAACCCCGGTATGCACAAACGACAGTCTAAACAGGAAACACTGCATGACAAGGCAAAATGAATTTACGCTTCAAAGCTAATGATGTTGCAGCAAGAAGCTGAAAAGTGTGAGATTTCAGATTCTAGCTTGATAACCATTTTTTCGTGGTTTTCTGCCATAATATTAAATGTTTCAAAAACCTAACTTGATTTCCTCCAGTTTCTTACCTGCTGTAGGCCTTCAAACTGACAAAGTCTGAGCAAAATCGATTTTTTTTTTAACTGTGGCCACATTTTTGGAATTTTCTTTGATTTCTAGACATTCACTCTTAACTCTTCTCCTATATCTGGATTGCAATATAGGCCTGACTTCTTAGATGACCACATCTTCATTTTATTTGTATTTCCACATGTTAACATTTCATCCCAAGCCATAACGTCCCAATTATGCCAAAATATAGCTCTTACTGTTCATGTAGATACAAAATGAATGCAACAAGGCAACCAAACATGAATAATTTCCATTATAATTTTATCAACCAAGCAAAATAACTGCAACTTTTTACCTTGTGTGGTAACACAGCCAATAAACTTAACAATGTTTGGCTGAGGGTTTTTACCAAGAAGCTTGCCCAGTTCAATTTCTCTCATCAGAGCTTTCCTTCCTTCTTCCCCAGAAGTGGCTATACAGAACAGGACCACCAAACAATAAGGTAAAATCAATTTAGACTAGCTATTTATACTTATGAAAAAAAACCAGGTTATTTTAACGGTTTGGGTTTGGAAAAGAGCCCTCTGACTTTGCTATGTTTACTTAGTAATTACAAAGATTAACATTTAAACTTAGCTTCCCAAATTCCTTGTTATGGATGGGTATATATACATGTTACACAGTGTGGGAAGGACTCTGTATCAACTCTCGTATTCCAGCCCAGGTCGGTGGGTAATATTATTGCATTCTGTTCTTGGGGTAGACAGGGTCTATGAACCCACACAATGCCAGTCTCCAACTAGATGTACAAACTACTCATTCAGGAATGTAAATTTAAAACCAAAACATTGGTGTCTCCAACAGAGGTTTTGTGCTGTACAGAAAAGCCACATATCTCAGTTTGTCTTGCTACTCATACATGTTCTTACGTGTAAAGCATTTTGCAGCAACTGTCCGATTTCCAGGTTTTCCATCCGCTTCACTTAAAAGTGCTCTCCAGACTGCTCCAAATGCCCCCCTGCCAATGACCTCTTGAAGTATTAAACGGTCAACTGCAATTTCCCATTTATCAACTTCAACGCTCAGCAACTGCATCTCAACTGCTTCCTCTTGATCAGGACTACACAATTTGTATCAAAACTATTAAAATCATCACAGATCAGGGCTACCTCAAGTCCTGCCCAGGGACATAGTGTTATGATGGACTCTCTACTCCTACATTGCCTCTCTCCACCCCGGTGTATAAATGAGTGCCGGCGAACTTAATGTTGGGGGTTACCCTGCGATGGACTAGCCTCCCATCCAGGAAAGAGGAACCATGACATCATTGCATGACATCAAGTGATGTCATGCAAAGGTCTTGTTTCCTGTATGTCTTCCCTCAGCCAACAATACTAAGAGAAACCTGACCAACACAAAGACACCTCTTTATTACTCAATTACGAACATGAGACACCCAGTCACAAAGCGTTATCATTGTCCATAATTCAGTCCTTCCCTCCCTCCCTCAATCAAACAGAGACTTTAAAAGGTTAATTAACTTCAAAAGCTTAACAGACAACAACCAGTTGAAGCAATATTTCCTACTACTGTATTATACATGTATGGGTGCAGATTTGAAGCTTATACTTCAAAACATGCTCATACTATCAGCCATACATACTTGTTCATCTGGGGTTCTTTCACCAGGACTTTTTTCAAGTAAATTATATTAGTTAAATGAAAGCCCTTAATTTGTAACAATTAAGGTTTCTTCACTCACACATGAAATATGCCTATAGAAACCAAACTGAAAATACTAAATGAATTGTTGTTCCATGTCAGATTGCTTATACCCTGCAGTTAGTCTGTAATAAGAGATGCAGAAACATTGATCTAAAAAAAGTGATGTAGCCACCCACACATTTAGTCAAATAAAAAACAAAAAGATCTTTGACTTACAGCTTTGCCATAGCTTTATATTCCCAATGAAAGATAATAAAAGATGCACAAGCACAGAGGAATTAATAAAACAAGAAAATCAGGTTTAATAAATGTCAGGCCAATTTTTAAATACCCTAAAGAGAGTGATGAAAAACTTGGTGAGTTAACAATTCTACAGATAATGCAAATTTAGACTTGCAAGGGACTCAAAACAATCCACTTCAAAAAAAAAACTATCATTTTGTCAAATTTTGCTATATAAGGAGGGACACCCATGTTCTTAAGTCTGCTAATCACTAGTTGCTGTAGCTAAATTAGGTGACTAAATTATTCCTTGGGCTATAAGCAGCTTTGTTTTACATGACTACCAAACTGAATTTCTCATGACTGTGTCTGTCACTTGATATAATAGTTGTATAGAAAGACACACTTGATTATTTCTTCTTAAAAACAAAATCTTATTAGCAATTCACCTGCCATTCGACGTTTGCAGATGCACCAACCAACAGCAAATAGGACAATGCAACCAAGAACTGGTCCCACAATATAATACCACTCCACTGAAAAGAGAACAATTATAATTATGCACTTATGTATACTTCATTGTTATAGTTAATTTTCTATGTCATGAAAGTTGTTAAGGCAAGAGGACCAGTGGGCTAACGTTTGTACGCTGGACTTACATCCTCCTCACCACAGTGCCAGTCTCAACCCAGTCTTGATTACTCAAAAGCAGATTAGTGTTAACCCAGCAAGAAACTAAGTGTGGAAGGCCCAGCATGTCCCAGGCACCACCATGCATACAAAACTGTATTTTTAAATTGTACATGTAAGCATGCAGTTAGTTTAGCTTTTTCACATACTAATACGATCATTTGAAAGTACAGTGCATTTCACAGAGAGCATATAGCCTGTAAATATACATGGTATCACGATGGTAGTTGATTATACATGTATAATGAAATTATACATGTACAATATAGTTGTCATGTTATAGTGTTGTACACTTAACTGGTATGTTGCTGCCATGCATCATCCTGCCAAATTCAGCAGCAGCTAGTCATAGCCAATATGTCATAAGATCAATAACAATTGTTATACTTCCCAACTCAAACATGTTTTCCGATTGGAGGAGAACATGTGGAATGTCGTGTCAAGACTCACTAACTCAGGGAGAAAAAAACTCACTAAATCCCTTGGGCGACAAAAACTTGAACTTTCGATTTGCCTGATGTGATCAGGTCATGCTCCTTGAAATCATTGCAAACTTGTTGTGCCAGTCGACATCAAGCAAACATTTTTTTCGCAGCTATTTTATTCAATTTTTAGTTTGGAGGTATAACAAAACACTAAATACCGGTAACTGGCCCCACAGAAGAGGTGAGTTTTGTTTTCCTTTGACCTCAATGTTGAGGGTCACAGGGAAATAAAACTCACTGTTTCCCTTAGGGCCAGACATTAAGTGCTTATTATTCTCAACTTAACAAAAACTGGAAACTCATCTTACCCTTGACTGACTTGACAATGATCTTCACAGTAGAGCGGGCCACAGTACCTGGTCTGTTACGTGCTTCACAAGAATATTCACCACTATCACCTTCCACAACGTCCACAATAATAAGTTTACTCAATTTTTTATCTACTTGTGTATCAATCTGTGCTCTTGGGATTACGTCGTCATCATTTTTCTTCCATTTGATTGCCATGGTAGCTTTATTGACTTGACAAGTTAATTTGAGCTCATCTCCAGTTGACAGTTTTAAATATGGCTCTGGGCTTACTTCAGCAGTGGGTTTTTCTTTAAAGAGAAATGCAATCAAGCAATAGGTACAGGTTAACAACAAAAAAAAGTCAGATTTCAATACAAAGCATCTGCGAATCAGCAAAATAATTGTGGTTATCAGTAATTCATAGATATATACTTACATTAAAAATAATTTACCCCTGGAGGTAGGTAAAGATGTTGTTAGTGTATATACAGTTGAGCTTAGCTATCTTGCAGCTATCTCAAACTGTTAAACTAAAGTAATAAAAAATAGTTGAGATAGGAGAAGGTTCAGTAAACGAGTAAAATAGCATATCCAAGGGAAAATGATTTGAGTTCAAGATAGCGAGAAGTTTGAGATAATCGAGATTCCAAATGGGTTAAGGTGAGGTTAAGCCTGCATACGAGCCAAGTGACCCATCAGGCAGGGCTCAGATACAGACTGCTTGATCCGCAGATTAGCAAACTAACCGTGAGGCCCCCGCAGCTACCCGAGATAGTGAAGTTCAAATGCGGTAGAAACTCACAAATCCAGTTGGCTTTATGATACCTCCATTGGTAGGGCCCTACACTACTCTTTAGAGGTCATGGGTTCAAATCCCATTAACGTCTGACTTTCTTCAAGCTTAAGCATTTTTTCAGCCACTTTAGTTAATGCAATGATCATAAATAAAGTCCCCGAAGAGGGAGGAACACCCTGACATTGTTATGAAAAGGTTGGGAATATGTTTCTAGTAAAATTTGAATTAAACCCCTTATGGGGACCAATCTGGGCATTGCTCTAGCTATATTCGTCCCTGAAAGATAACACTTGAAACAAGTGCCGTTCTTGAAAGGAGCCCACAGTAACATTGACCAGACTAAAGAGAGCGGCAGAAGTTGAGCTTACAAATGGAAATACGGCCATAGATATACTTTATTTCCTCTTCAAATGAGAGTATTTTTTATTTTAATTTCTTTGAATGCTAAAAGACACTTTAATAGCTACAAATAGTGGCATTTGGTCCTGAACACCCCAAGCGAGACCAAAACCATTCATTTACACCACTAGGCGAGACAAGGAGCATCCCACACCTTGTCATATAGGAGTCCCCCCTCCCCCCAGGAATAAAGTATACTATCTTTCTATCCTTACCAAAAACATGAAGATATGCAGAGGAATTGGTTACGTTAGTTTTGTTTTCTGCTGTACACATGTAGATACCTTCCATTTGTTTTGTAGTCTTAGGCAACTCAAGAAATGATCCTTCAGTGACACTGGTTTGACTGATGCCTGATGGGAGGTCCCCATCATTAAATGTCCAGGAGAATCTCGGCTCTGGAACACCTGTGGCTTTGCAGCTAAAGTTTGCTGGGTGGCCTTCAGTCACAGACTTGTTTCTTGGAGAAACAAAAATCTGAGGAGAGACTTTAAACCAAACATACGCTCTTAAACTGGTGGACTTGTTGTCTCAATCAGAGCAATCAAACCATTAATGCCATCAATAACCCTACATGTATTTAGCCTGGGCTTGTTTGCTTCATGAGCCTGGGGGTAGCTATTTAAGCCTGAGTTCAGTGTTTGTTAAGTAGTAAAAAAAAATTAAAAATGGCAAGTATTTAAGCATGCAAACTTGCTTCCTTTAGGGATAACCACGTGCCAATCATGAAATCTCATCTCGCCTTAATGATTGTATATTTAAAAAGTTTACCATCTTGAATTCACCATCTTGGATTTAAAAGCTTTTTAGAAATGCCAGAACAAAATAATTATAGCATTACCATTAAGCTGGTTTTCATAATCCCACTGAAAAAAAACTATTTATTTCAATAAAACACCCTTCGAAAGCATTGTTGCCTTGGAATCTAAGTTACAGAACCACCTAATTAACACACTATTAAAACCTGAATCATTGGAAAATGGTGAGACCATGATTGTACTACAGTAGTGTATATATTGATGCTACAACTTCATTTTAAAGGGTGTGAGGCACGCTAATTTCAGAAAACTCAATCCAAATTACCATCAATTTTGATTACCTCTGTTTAGTGATTAAAGATTAGTGATTATAGTGATTAAAAAAAACATGGTTTTAATAGTTTGATTCAAAAAGTCATATATGCCTTACCTGTTATGTCAATCCAAAACTCAGCATGTACCTTTCCTGCCCAGTTTACTGCTGTACATCCATACCAGCCTGTGTGGTTAAAAGTTGCGTGAATGACAGTGTATGTGTATTTGTTTCGGTTACCAAGATCGACACCATTCTTAGTCCAGTTAATCTGTAGTGGATGATCACCTCTCACAATGCATGTCAAATTAAATGTAGAGTTAAATGCAACAGAATGATTCCTGAGTTTTGGATTAAGTTCAGGTGGAGCTGCAAAAGCAAGAGAAAAAAGGGACTGAGTACATTTGCTATTTGGTACATTTGCTATCTAATCCCTTGTGTTTCTTTTGTAGTCTGCATAACCAAACTTTTCTAACTTTGCTAAATTCAAAAGCACACAGCCACCAAATATTAATTGAAATGCGGCGGATGTTTCTTCACTTGTAAATTAGTATTCATAAATAAAATTTGTATGCATATACAGTAAGTTCCATGGTCGAGACAAATGTGTCTTGATTGGAACTATTATGTACAGTAGTATTTAAAGCATTTTTGTACCACATGTACACATATACAGTCACCTGTATAAAGCAGCCACCCTCACTTATGGCTAGGTTCAACATAAAAATTTGGCATATACATGTACATGCAGACTATGCTATAAGCATCCCTTTACATACTAGAAAATAAAAAGATTATCATGTAGTGGCAAGTGAATCACATCAAGAAAAATCAGAAAATATCCATACCCATGCAGTCAGAGGTAGAGGAAATTCCAAAATGCCCTGACCCACCCCATGCTTTCAGAATTCCAAAATGGCTGACACCCCTCCCTTTTGGATTTCCCTTTTTTTGCCTTAGCTCTCTGAAATTCCTGTCTTGACTTCCTATGACTTCTAACAAAAGAAATGTTATGCTTTTACATTTCCCAGAATTTGAACTGTTCAGAGGGCTCCAAATTATGACTAATTTGATTCCATGCATTTGTGACAAAATGTTTGGTGACTAAAACTTCCTCCTCACAATTTTCAACTAGTGCTTGACTAAGTAATAGGAAATAAAAATTTTGGTTCTTTTTGTTTTAATTGCAATTAAAATTTGAACATCAGGTTAGGCAAACCAAGATAGTGAGTGTTGAAGATGGAAATTTCCCATTAAAAAACCATCTATGAATTAGTGCTGAAATCCTTGTCCGAGACCCTGAATGAACTATTAGGATTTAGCTGGTTGTGTGTTATTGGTCACTTCATAAAGCAAGACAGCAGTTTCTCTATAATAATTAAGTATAACTGGTGCACATTTTTGCATTGGATTGGAAACAAACATGGCTCATGATTTAGCTCCTGAGTACACCGTAAATTTGATTGGGCCCTATAATCCACCCAGGACTCTAAGATTGTCTCGTAAAAATCTTCTTTATAAGCCTAGATTTAATCATAAGGGCTATAAGGCCTGGTCTAATTTGCTTTAGCAGGGCTAGAAGTGTAGTAATGTGGAATACAATTCTACATGATGTGAAAAACTAATGCCTTCCACAAACATTTGCAAAAGCACACTTACAACTTAGCTTTTTTAAAGTTTCTACCGTGTATGATCATGAGCAGTACTGCTATTTTCAAATTGTTATAATTTTTAATTAATTACAGTGTAGAACTTTGTAATCTCTGGGAGTTGGTGCTATACAAAATTATTATTCAATGTATCATTAAGGTCAGTGTTGGTGTCTTGTGTCTGACAGACTCTGACAAGACATTTATCAACTTTTAAGTTCCTGGGAGCTTGATGTGCAACTCATGTTTTATTGGTAATTTCTTCTGTAAATGAATGTAAACACATGCCTGGTAGATTGATTGTTGTTTTGTTTCCTGCTTTCCGCAGTCATGCCCAGTGTCGCCAGTTTGTTTGTGCATTCACACTCTTGTCTGTACCTTTTGGAATCACCCCTCCCAATGCCTTTGGAATTATATACAGTCGTAAATATCTGCATATAATCAAGGATTATGATCTTGACAAAAATGCGCCCAGCTTAATTGTTTTTCTTGGTGTCAGCAAAATAAAACTCTAATGCTTTTGACAGTCACTATAATTATGACAATTATTATATACTTACTTTTTACTCTAACATAAATATGGTCAGTGAAATTACCACCATCGTTTTGTGCGATACAGGTGTATTGTCCCTCATCTTTGTCTTTTACATTTGTTAAAATGAGAGTTGTCTTCACCTCTTTAGCCAGAGGCTGTTCATCTTTAAGCCACGATATTCGTGGTGTAGGGAAACCTTTGATAATCTTACAAGTTAGGTTGGCAGTATCTCCTTCATGCATGTTTCTTGGTCCTTTCAGTAACAACTGAATATTTGGAGGAACTGCAGGAAAGAAGAAACAATTAATTAAACAGCATTAGGTGAAGAATGATAATACAGAAATTTCCATTATTCACATGGCACAGTAAAACAGATTCATGTTACACAGAGTTAGATTTTCGTGGTAAATTTTCACCCAAAAATTGATTTGGTGTCTTTTACATGTACATGTAGAATCAATTAGCTTTCCCACACTCAACGAAACTTGCTGCATAAGATTGTTGATCAATGACATCATTTCACGAGCATTTTGAAGTGTCATGGTTTTGTTTTTTGTTTGATGACTGCAGTACTTCACCAACTTCTACAATTAAGGTATACATGTTAACCAAAAAGACCCTCACCAATGCTGAACAACAACATTTCCTGACATGAAGTCACAACATCGATGAACCCAAACTCTTTTTCATTGCAATCAGCAGTTATATGCTTACATTTCAAAAAGTACTAGCGTTTACATGTAACATCGTTACAAGTTTCAACAGCTAATTTAATTCAGATTACTAATTAAACCTGTAATTTCAAGCATGTCATAATTCATACAAATCATATGAATATAAGCCTCCCTTTTTGGATTGAACCTACTCAACAGTATTGGACATGAATGGGAAAACAAAGGACTTATGTTGTCATAAAAAAACTAGCTGTTGTTCTTCTCTTCCTAAGTATAATATTGTATGGAGGTGCCTTCTAAAACCTGCTGTTCATCAGTGTTGGTTATATTTTGTTTCTGGTCAGAGTGTTTGTTACTCACTTATAACAGAAACATCAATTATTTGATCTTTTTCTGTGGCTCTCTTAGGTCCTTTAGTTTGTCTGAAAGTGCAGATGTATTTTCCTTTATCTTCTGGGCGAACTGGATTGACATGCAAACTCCCATTAGAAAGCTGTTTAATTCTTCCCTTTTCCAGTGGCTTTTCATCTTGTCTCTTCCACTCAATCTGTGGGGTTGGAGTACCTTCAGCACCACAGCTTATAATCCCAGAGGAATCAGCAATAATACTTTGTTGAGGTTTCCGATCAGTAAATCTTGCTGTTGGAAGAGACATAACATTGGCTTGCAGGTTATAATTATATTGTATTAATATAATAATAATTTTTCAATCGAACTATTTGTACTTTTGAAGAAGGGAATACTACACATGCATTATCATGGCTTAGTAAATAACTGCAGTTGAAAAATCTTCAGTTATCCTTTTGGAAAAACTTTATCATGTTGACCATCTGTACATTGTAGTTGTGTTTGAATTTAGATTTAAATTTACATGGCTTAATTTTCTTGAATGTTCTCTTTTTATTTGTTAGAAAAAGCAACATTATAATTACATGTATGATGGACTAAAATCAGACTTAAACATTGTCTGTTTTGTGCAATTTCAGCAAGAAAAAATAACTTTCATACTGTACATGTTCTGGTTGGTGATATTTTGCAGATATACATTTACGTATTGTTTACAATAATATTTTCATGACATTACCCTGAGGTATGATAAACAAAAGTTCCAAAAGTTTGGTTTAACTGAACAAGAGCTTTCGTTTAGAGTTAGCAAAAGTAAAGGAAAGTTATACTGAGCTCAATGCAGAGTTGAAATAAAGGTCTGCCTTCCTCAAATAAAAAAATGGGTCCGCAAAGCGTACTTGTGAGCTTATGCATAGATTTATTTCATTCCGGTTGGATACGGTTTGATTTTAAATTTAAATATGTAGGGGTTGAACTGCTACAAAAGTGAGAACACAACCTCTGGAAAGATAGAGGTATAGAAATAAGTGAATTACCGGTTTTTAACACAGTTTTTTGGATTTCTGGTATCAACATAGACAAGTTTTTACTACTTTTAAGTGGGAAATTTATTGCAGAATACTGTATACTAATTTACTTTCCCTTCTTGTAATAATGAGCTCTTAGTGCCAGTGGGACATTAACACAACAGCAATCTGTCATGCTTGGCTTTTTAGATTTTATCAAGCATGGTTTTACAGACTCGTAGGTGCACCTTTATGGTGTATTTATCGATGATTAATCCTAACAATTACAATTTCCTCAAATGTGATTGGTGCATAAACTCTGCATTTTGCCCTAATTAATCTGCAAAGTTGTAATTGGACAGGTAGCTGTATTCAGACAACGGTAATTGGCCAGTTACATGAGCCAATCCACCAATCACAATGTTGATTACAATCATAGTAACCAATTCAAGCAGTGACTTTGTAAAATTGAGGAGTTTTATTAGCGGTGACTGTTTTTAAACAAAATTAACATCTATTTTTCGAGCTGTTCTCCATATTTTAATTTTTCCTTTTTGAAATTACTATCGTCAAAAGGGTCTTTCACTTTTTTGGAAAATTGTAATGGTTATCATAATTGGTAAGGGGCATGTGTGCTGTCCAATTCTGTCTGTAATTAACAAATCAGACTCCTGCTTTGCATTCATCCAATTTTATTGATCACTAGTATGATTACAGACCAATTCAGACTCACTCACTCCTATTAACCTGGTATTTCGGTTTTCGTGTGAAAAAAAATTGGTTCATCTTTTAGGTGCAGAGATACATGTACATGTACTGTGTACAAGCTGTTTAATCTTGTATAATTATTATACAAGTTTTCCTTGTTGATTAATACTTTTGAAGTCTGAAAATGTTTCTCAAAAAATTAATATTTCTAAGTGAGTCTATATTGGGTTCTTTTCTGTAAAAATTATTGTTTTTGGTACCATTAGCTGCTAGTTCTTCGAGCAATACAAGTGTTGTATTCTTAAAAAAATTCTACATCAATTCATATCGCTTTGTTAGCACAAGTTGTCAAGGCATTTCGATTACTAATACAAGCTGACAGAAGCTGAAATTGAGAAATTGCTGTTAAATCATTTTGTTCGAAGCTCAATAAAATCCAGACAATAACCTGGGCAAAGAATTGAAAAGAAGTTCTCTGACAATTGTAGTAGAAGTCTTACATGTATATGTAAGACTTAAGAAATCAGTCACAACATATGTGTGGCTTTACAATCAAAGTCTCTAGTTTGCAGACTAGCCTCTCAAACAGTCTCATGATAATGTTCGTGAGGGATATTGGTCGAAGCTGAGCACCCGACAACAGTGGAGATTCTTTAGGAATTGGCGATATGTTGGCAAGCTTCCATGGAAGAGGAACTGACTGCTGTCTGAGTGAAGAGTTAAAAAGCTTGGTGACAACTGGAGCAAGGTGGTGTGCAAAATCT
>OMLO01002645.1_pt1 | contig 14592 bp, 8 predicted proteins | sample 1674811 | NCBI WGS metagenome assembly OMLO01 (sample SAMN06265003, study PRJEB25207) | coral metagenome | isolation source: Coral host | place: Mexico:La Bocana,Puerto Morelos, Mexico | collected 2008-11-13
TTCTCTATGCCATTGTATGGGACTGTGTGCAGTGTGGTAAGTCCACGACACATATTCTTTTCTCTTCAACAAGAAAGTGTTTCGCTCAAAATTTTCAAAACAAAACATAGTTGAATTCAATTGTTAAATGCTTTGCTGTTTACATATTGGGAAACCTTCTTAGACTAGGGCAGCTTTTAGAAAAGCAAACGTACGAAGAGAAGACAAAATAGAAACCTCAGCTGGATCAATATCAATACTATTCCGCATTGACTTTTCAAAGTTTGCATTTGTTGCAACGTATAAAAAAAAACAGAAAAAGTTCTGCTACACAATCCTAAAGACTCTTTTGTACCTTTACCTCCTGTTTCTGTGGGATCAATAAGGATAAGGATAAGGATGCTGCAGGACGCGAATTTGCGACGTTATTTAGTTACTTTATTTGTTCGTTTTTGATCAATAAACCCAAAGGAGAGACTTCTAACAAAAAAATTCATTTGTGCTCTGACGATTTAGCCGTGTTTTGCGATTCAGTTATGCTCTTTTTCATGATCAGAAATTTTAAACTACTAGTTGAAAAAAAATTAGCCGTGTGACTTTGCCGTTGACCGTTGTGCCACTCAATACACCAGGTGTGCCACTAAATTAAAACTTGAGCTCGTTTAAACAGGTGTAACTCTAATCTTGCTGTTTAAATACTTTTAATATGTGAAAAATAGTTAGCAAACTTTATCTGAAATAAATTTCGTTAGAATCCTGGATTATTGGCTCTCTAAAACTCTAAATCTCCAGCTTATTAACAATTCATTCACATTATACGATGATGGTTTTTCTGTAACAGCGATCGCACGCGAGTTTTTTTCTTGTGAAATCCTGTTGATTCATCGCTTACCAGGCCTATATGATAAATTAGGAGTGCAACGCAAAACAACAGGTTCAATTTCAGCGTGATAATATGAGTGAGAACCCCGGCTATTAAAGAAACATGTAGGACCATGTTCTTTGAAACATCTGAAATTTCATTTTAGCATTGACTTTTGTTGTTGTTGACGGCTCCTTTGATTCTTTCTTTCTTTATTAAGGAAACGCCATGAGACCACCTTTGTGCAACAATTGAAAGTACTCTGGTGTGGACAAAATTCTAAAAGCTTTATGAAATACTGACCTCTGTCCATTCTCATCATTTTTTGTCTCTCTATCCTTTGAAATGATCCAAGATTAAGAAACTCTGTTTATTTATCTCTTTGTTAACAGTGAGCGAGGATTGGAAAACGATATAAAACCACTTAGCTTTAGTGCAAGACACAGCTGTTCGTGTTTTCACAAATATCGCTTGAAATTGTCTTAATTTCCTTCCTGAAATTTTGAAAAAAAACTCGAAAAAAATCTCGAAAAAAATAAATATCAGAAACTTATAAATATCCCCCAAAAATATCTAGATATTTGTGGAATATGTGAAAGGCCTACGGACAAACTGGAAACTTCCCCAGGTAACACTTATTGTGGCATTTTGAGCTAAATGGGTCAGTGGAGGAAACAATGTTTGTAGTACAGCAGGTCAATTATCGACAAATTAGGCTTTGTTCAGGGGAACGACACGTCTTATTAAAACTGGAAACGCGTGAGAAATACGACGATAATCGCCTATGTTACAAGTAAATACGCCCTAACTAATTAACCCAACATCCATTAAGCGTATAAATAATGGCCCACGCCAACATTTACTGAAGTGAAGTCAAGTGCTATTACACCAAGCTTAGTTTCTGACACTATTCCATTTCTCAGCATTGTTTGCGAGACACTGTTGGTCTCTACTGTGGCGCCAATGCTGGTAAGGTGCTTTTCTCACTCTATAGCATAGCGATAATTAAACTGGGACATACTAGAGATCACCAATACATGACTGAAACCTAGAGACCGTCCTCCTTTCGTAATATGTATAATTAGTCTCAGTTTAATTTAGTTTTGATTTGTTCAGTTGACTGAAAGATAAAAAAAATTAATTACCTTCGATCAGCGTAAATAGAAGGCACAACGTTCAAGTGAGCAAGACATTTGCAGCTCATCCTGCAACGTGTTCAGGCTGGTAAGTTTTTTTTTAACACTAGTCAAGTGTTTGAAATTTAACTGACTTCATGGAGTTGGAGGTATATTTTAGAATATATTCCCCCTTAGAATCAGCACTAACCAATCGTTCATATCATTTTCATAAAAATCCAAAATCAAAACTAAAAACTGTAAAGCATACCAATTAACACGAACAGTATGTGTTCATTTTTCGTGTCTTTCCTTCAAAACGAAAATAAGGAACCATTGCCAATTTGCTTTTTTTAGTTTTCGAACTAAATTCTAAAACAAATACAAAAATCGCTACGCTTTTCCCAACAGCTTTCAATGTCAAAAGACACTTCTGCAATTACCAGTGGCTATACATGAATCGAAATCTTATTTTGGTTAGCGAATGAGATGTAAAATCAATTATTTTTATCGTCGCAGTTCAATATAAATTTCAAGGAAGCAACAGCCCTTCGCGAACAAGGAAATTTCTATTTTTTTAAGCCAGTCATTTTATGCTAAGTTACTACGGGGCCCAAAAAGGCTTAAAAATAAGTTCTCTTTTACAAACCCCTAGTTTTGTTGAAAACGTAAGAGCCGTACATTTGAACGCTTCACATTTCTCCTTTTTGTCCATCTTTACTCCATGATCAAGTAATAAGCCGGTTCTCGTATGAACAAAGACAAGGCTTTGAGTGTTGTAATGTTTAAAAAAATAGTATCGAGAGCATCTATCTTTATAGATCTTTATACAAACATTAATTAATGTGATATTTCTAATTTTTTTCATAGTTACGACTGAAAAATGTATCGTTCAATGAAGGTTTTACTAGTCGTTGCCTTCCTCTGCGCAGCTGTTTGCAGCTATGTGCAATGTGGTAAGTCTGAGGTATACTGCTCGCTCAAAGCAATATCAAGAACACCCTTGAATAACCATAAACGTTATACACAAAGTAAAGAAAAAATATAGTAAGATTGAACTTTAATTAATTTGTGGAACTTTATTTTCAAACATAACAAGAACTGACAATAATCAGGAGCATTGCTACTCCACTATTGACCTTTTAAAAATTGCATTTGTGATAGTTTGGACAGACAACATAAAACAAATTGGTAACACATCTGAAATGATTATTTTTCTCTTACTTTCCCTCTTTAGGTTATGTTCCTTTGGGATGCTATAGAGATACTGCAAATCGTGCAATCCCGCAATTGGAAGGAAAGGCTTCTATTTTGGACGGGCAGTACTGGCACCGAGCGAACCCCATTGCCAAGTGCGCCGTGGCTGCAATGAAAAGGGGATACAAGATGTTTGCAGTTCAGAATGGTGGCTGGTGTGCCGCTAGTGCTACTGCGCCACAGACGTACGACAAGTATGGAAAATCTTCAGCTTGTAAGAGGGATGGTGAAGGAGGAGGCTGGGCCAATCAGGTTTATTTGACAAAAGGTACAGCAAACTTAGTTGACAAAAATGTAGTCCTCTCGTAGGAAGATTACACTCTCTTCAAGAAGATTTCTTTGTTTTACTTCGCTAGCATCGACGTTTCTGAGGAAGTTAATTTAAGATGTTTCTCATAATTCATGCAAAAGTTCAGTTTTGTCAGCCCGCTTATTTTTTCAACAACAAGTTTCTTGTGCTGTTGCCTTCTTTTTAGGTTATATTTCCGTTGGATGCTATAGGGATACTTCAAATCGTGCAATCCCAACATTGGAAGGAAAGGATTCCGTCTTGGACAGGCAGTACTGGTATCGAGTTAATCCTATTGTCAAATGCGCCGCGGCTGCAATGAGAAAGGGTTTCCACATGTTTGCAGTTCAGAATGGTGGCTGGTGTGCCGCTAGCAAGACTGTCCACCTGACCTTTGACAAGTATGGAACATCTACGGCTTGTAAGAGGGATGGTGAAGGAGGACCGTGGGCCAATGAGGTCTATTTTCTTGTTCCATAATCATATGATTGGTATTTCAATACCAGAGTTGATGAAGCAATAAAGATTTTCATTAGAGCATTATATTCCTGTGTTGTGGGTGTTTCAGTTAGGTAGATATTGCAAAAGATTTTTCATTTGTTAAAATTGTGATGGAGAACTGATCCACTCAGGGGTGGGGGTGGGGGGACGGACGGGGGTTAAGCACATTTACGCAAACACCCAGTTGCGTACCTCTGGAAATCCAGAAGAGTATTTTCTACAGCTAAAGTGGTTGCATTAATACTACTACTCTCCCTCCTATTAGAACTGCTATCAATGTTCCCAAATGCCGAGATGTAAACAAGATAAATTCCTAAATAATCATCGTTTTTCCATGATTAAAAAGCGCGGGAAATCATTTCTAAGTCCTAAAAATAGTTGGAGGGTGGAGAGAGGGAAAAGCCTCCCCCCTGGCACTCGGCCTTCAACGCTAATATATATATTCCAATATGAATTTTCTATTTTTTTTATAAAATGGAAAATTTGTTAGTAGGGACAACTGCATTTTAGAGAAAATATTTTCGTCATCAGGCTTCTTGGCACTTCCATAAATGATTGAGAAGAAAATAAAAGAAAATGGTGAACATTTTTGTATTTTAGTTTGCTACTTTTCAACGCAAAATTAAACCGGTCTAGATGCCGCTCTAGATGGGAAGAAGACCGCGGTCAACATCAATTTCGTAAATTCAGTAGTTCCCAGTCCTTGGGAGACAGAGTCATACAATAACAGGCCGTATCGGCACTCAAAAATGTATGCACAACTTGCCTTCGAGATGAATATCCGAGGAAACGTCGAGGTCCTATTAGTAATGGTCATAGGACTGACTGGAATACAATTCGGTCTGTAATCATACGAGGGAATAAAAAATCGATTGAATTGGACGATACAATATCCTGTTACCGATTAATCATAACCATTACAATTTCTCACAAAGGTAAAAGTTTCATTTGCAAAGAGTTATTGAATTGTTATTAAATATGGAGAACAGCTTGTTTCGTTCAAAACAGTCCCCGGAGACTAAACCCCCAGAATTTTAGTCTGTTTCAGTCCCTTGATTTGGTTACTATACTGATTTTAATCAATGTTGCAATTGGTATATTTGGTAGAGGGGATTGGAGTTGATTGACCCGTGTAACTGTCCAATTACAACTTTGCACAAAAATTAGAGCAAAATACAGCAGGAGAAAATTGTAATTGTTATGATTAAGGCGACTACAGATTAAGTGCGATCACTTGGAGATGATTGGTTTGCACAGTTCTGCAACAGCTGCGGGAGCAACGAAGAAGCTTATATCTTATAGCGTTTATTTACTGTACTAAAACCAAAGACGTTCATAATTTTCACTGCACTGTGAGAGTTAGAACACAACACAGTGTCAGCGGCCAGGGTTCGACCCCGGACCGCACGCTCCGGGGACGAGCGCACTAAGCATGAGGCCACCGCTCCTCCAGAAGTAGTTGAAGGAAAATAGTTAAGACTCGATCTTACTGCAATCCTGCATATTCTCGTTGTTATATACCACACAAGTGAATAGCGCCTTCTCCGCATTCTGATTGGCTAGCTCGGAGGTGAATAGTTGGTGGATATTTACCAACCTGCAAAGCGGCGAGGTAAATATCCACCACTTTCACCGACACTGAGGTGAATAATTGTTTTAGTATATACCACATAAGCGGAGTAATCAGACGATCCAAAATTTTGTTTCTAACAATACTACAACAAATGCACACAATAAAAAGTGGAGATCTCACTGCGCGATGCTCTTTCGTGAGCATAAAAGTTTGAAATTGGAAAGGTTAAACCAGTTAAACCAAACTTTGTCGCCATTTTTTTTTGGAACAGCCGCCTCGTTTATCGATAAAATGTGCTCCACACTAACCAAAGTGAAAGGCGAAGCCATTTTGTTTTTCTCCGTTTTCTCGGAGGTGAATATAGTACTTGCTATTCTTAAATTATTTAAAACTGGATACGCATGAGAAATACGACAATATTCGCCTATTTTACAACTAAATACGCCCTAACTAATTAAACCAACATCCATTGAGCGTATAAATAATGGCCCACGCCAACATTTACTGAAGTGAAGTCTTGCTGTTAGCACCAAGCTTAGTTTCTGACACTATTACATTTCTCAGCATAGTTTGCGAGACACCGTTAGTCTCTACTGTGGTGCCAATGCTGGTAAGGTGCTTTTCTCACTCTTTAGCATAGCGATAATTGAACTGGGACATACTAGAGATCACCAATTCATGACTGAAACCTAGAGACCGTCCTCCTTTCGTAATATGTATAATTAGTCTTAGTTTAATTTCCTTTTGATTTGTTGACTGAAAGATAAAAAATTAATTACCTTCGATCAGCGTAAATAGAAGACACAACGTTCAAGTGAGCAAGACATTTGCAGCTCATCCTGCAACGTGTTCAAGCTGGTAAGTTCTTTTTAACACTAGTTAAGTGTTTGAAATTTAACTGACTTCATGGAGTTGGAGGTATATTTTAGAATATATTCCCCCTGAGAATCAGCACTAACCAATCGTTCATATCATTTTCATAAAAATCCAAAATCAAAATTCAAAACTGTAAAGAATGACAATCAACATGAACATTTTGTGTTTATTTTCCGTGTCTTTGATTTAAAACGAAAATAAGGAACCATTACCAATTTGCTTTTTTTTAGTTTTCGAACTAAATTCTAAAACGAATACAAAAATCGCTGTGCTTTTCCCAACAGCTTTCAATGTCAAAAGACAATTCTTATGTATGAGAAAATGCTTTACCTCATGATATAGTCGTTCGTGTCGTCGCTTTGTGAGAAACATGGGATGGTTTAACTGTGTTTGGAATACTTGTTCTGAAGAACGTTTCAAGAAAACATTTCGAATTTCAAGTGGAAGTTTTCACTTATCCTAAATCGGATCAGGCATGTCCTTCAAGGAGTAACAGTGACCAAAGAGCCGATATCACCAGAATGTCGGTTAGCTATTTGCCTTTATCGTCTGGCAAGCGGTGATTATTATTACACAATTGCACAGATGACTGGACTAGGGGGTTTCTACAGTCTCTACAATTATCAACGAGGTTGAGTAGAGCAAGGATAGTGACCGAAGGTTGTTGCAGTCAATTAAAAGGAAGATGGCGAGTCCTTCTAAGGAAATGTGAAAGTAGTAAAGAAGAAGTTAAAACGGCAACTCTAGCCTATATGATTCTTCACAATGTGTGCATTGACAGGGGAGAAACCCTCCACAAAAAGTTAGACTTAACACTTGATCCAGTTACAAACCAGCGACGCTATAGGAATCGGATAAGGGAAATACTTCAAATGCTGCCTAGTGAGAAAGTCAGAGATTCTTGGCAGCAGGCAGATATCATACGAAGTGCCCTTGCTGACAAATTGTTTTTGGAAAAACAAACTGGCATTGTTTGCTAGACCACTTTAGATCACTCTTTTCATCCCTGTGATAATCACATGGACATAGAGAATTATTTGTCCTTGCAAAATCCTTTCTTAAAGTAGGCTCCTTTGTTGATATTACTCAAGACATTAACTTGCACAGTGTTTCAGATGTTTCCAAGGTGGATTTTGTGGTGTTAGAAATGGAAGATGCACATTTGCAAATAACTGTTAATTAGCATAATGTGCCAATGTTGTTTAACATGTTACTATTAAAATGTTTCTATGAGAAATGATGTTTGTCTTTGAGGGAAAATAGGCTCATTGTTGGGTATACATTGCATTCACCTTGCGCTACACTGATTTATACTACTCACTGTAGAACTGTTACTGATAACCATGTAATCTCTAGAGACACTACAGAGTTGTTTCACTTTGTCATAAAGCAGCTTATTAACACAACATATATTCATGACCTGTAAAATTACTTCCCCTTCTACAGAGTTGTTAAATATGGCATGTACAAACACCGTGGTTCAGTGGTAAGCATTCGGTTGTACACAAAATTTGTGTATATCAAACGACAAAAAATGTAATTGTTGTTTACAGTCAATCTGGCAACCAATCAGAGACTAGAAAGTGAAATAATAAGGATACAAATATGAGGATGCAATTTCAACTTCCTACGTGTATTCTTGTTTATATGATATTAAATCACATGGAGTGGTAAACAGGGCTATTGGCCCTGGTAAGAGTGGACACCTCACCAACAGATTCAGGGTTTGGAGTTGAATAATCAGAATTAACCGGTGTTGGCAAAGAATTTACAGGAGAAAAGGGTCGAAACTGGTAATTTGAAGGGTCCTGATACATGGAACCAGCACTCTGAATAATTTGGTGAGGAGCAGGTGGAAAAGGCAAGTAGAGGCCATCACTATTACAGGCACGTGAGGCAAAACCCACCTGTCCTGCTGCAGACACAGGGCTCTGACATTGAATTGGTTGCTGGTTTTGAAATGAAAGCATCATTTGCATCAATTTTAACTCATGCTCCTGTGCTTTCTCTATATCATCTTTCATAAAACTTATACGTTCCTTGGCTGGATTTTTTCCTGCTATTGTTTTCATCAATTTCATAGCTTCACAAATTGGGTCATCCCGATTGCTTTTTTCGTTTTGATTGTTTTACATATTCTGACTTTGGTCAAGTAATGACGTTTCACTTTCAGAGCTGTTCAAAGTTGGTGTGCTAGTGACGTTTCGGCAAAAATGAGTTGCTGATGGTTCCCTTGCTTGCTCTGGCTGGCAAGAGTCTCTTGTTTTGACTATGTCATAAAGCTTCTAAAACCATGCCCCAAAATGTTTGTCTTCTTGGAATCTTTTAATGCCAGTTCCAGTCTTTTAAATAGTGAGAGCAGCACTTCTCAGTTGTTCAATGGTAAAGCAGAAACTCTCATCCCTTGCGACACATGTCTGCTTCAGTTCTTCACGGATTTTCCCATAGATTTCCCCATTCTGTCTTCAGCTTTGTCTTGTAGTGATCGCTGCTCACAATTATATCAATGAAATCATTCAGCAGCTCTTGTGACCACCTGGGCTTTCTTCCTGCTTTTGTCGCTTGTTCTTTGACTTACTACCATCCTTCTTGTTCTCCTCTTGGTCATCCTTCTGTTTATCTATATACAATGGTTCCTCCTCTGAACTTGAGGGACTGTAAGTTTCTTGAAAGCTAATGGAATATGCCAAAACAAATTAAAATTATTACAATTTGCACATTGTAGTTGCAATATTCTGGCAACAAAAAACTAAAGCTATTACGAAGAATGCATATTTGTCTGTTGTTGCATTTTGCTTTTAGAACGGGGAATAGAATATTCACTTTGTTTGTTACAATAGCACGACTTGACAATGGGGGGAGGAAACCCGTTTCCTTGCAAACCGCCACACTCCATAGATGAGAAACTTTATAAAGTACGGAAATCTATAGAATACCTTCAATAAAACATTACTTGGAATAAAAATGTCACCCAAGGTAGTCGTAAAAGTTAATTCAACACGTACTTTTCTGGGTTGTTGGTCTTGTCTCGCCCATTATTTGCCATTCTTCGTTTCCCGCCATCACTATTCTCTTCCGGCACCTTCGTATCCTTGAAGCACGGTTCACAATGCCCAACAGATCTTCCTGCCGTCCAACCAAAAGTATCTTCATTCTTTACGAAAATAGAACACTTGTTACAGATCGGCATGCGACATTCAATACAAACATACTTCGTGTTAGCGAAGCGGGAACTACTCATGTCTCCGCTGTTATCCGCGGGTATAGCTCTCCAAGTCGCCATAATGGTAAGAAACACGCTTTATGACGCATGCTCTCTTCGAGAAACTGCTTGTAAAATACTTTATAATAATTTATACATTAGGTTAGGCACCTGAAAAGTTCGGCGTCTGAATCAAAGGCGCAATTCCCGGCTGAGCCAGGCTGGAAGAACAGCTGAGCCGTTCCCAATTCAAATAGCAGTTCTTAACTGATTCAGACGCCGAACTTTTCATGTACTTAATTCAACGTATAAGGTTCGGCTCATGAAAAGTTCGGCGTCTGAACTGGGCCTAACTGATAAAAATACATCTTCCAGAGTCGTTTGAATTCAGAAAGAGACTCAGATTTTCTGACATCCATAGGTAATATTATACATATAGGTCATAATCGAAATCGCCGTTGACCCATTGATACTGTAAGTATAGGAATTTTTATTCTGTTACCGTGTTTGAATAATTAATTGGGGTGATGTGACTTCTGAAATTATAACTACTGTGAGATAGTGAAAACCTCTTGTTCGTCTATCGTGCTCCATAGCAAACTAGCCAGACTTCAGAGGAGAGGAAGAAATCACGAATAAGTCATGGATAAGCGATTAAACATCTGAAGACTCATAGTGTAATTGCTATGCTATGGACGTACACAATAACATGATCATGATTTGGCGAAGTCAGACAACGATGTGCAGCGCATCTTCCTGTCTCGCGAATTGGCTTGAATAATCTTACCATTTTTGCCTCACATCTCTCTTTAAAATATTTATGCTCCTATCACTCGAGACCTCGCTCTGTAACTTCTCTTATCGATCAGAGAAAGCACGAACACTTCTTAATCACTTGTAATAACCTTTTCGTGCAATTTAATTCACGTCTACATCCAAAAAAGAGACCTGTGAATATATATAAGTTTTGCTGATCGACGGATTTGGCTTAAAAAGCGTACCGATTACGGACAATTGCGATAAATTGAACAGATTGGCGGATTGACAATACTGTGGATCGTGGATGAGCTATAAATTGTGCCCTGGACTCCAGACCTTACCTGTTCGGATTGCGGATCCTCAAGGACATTCGGATCAAAGATGTTTGGTTGACTAAGGTCGGCATGTCCGTGTTTTATCCACTTGATTTGGTTTTTTTCGAATGAGACTCGATTATTTAAACTCGGGCTTGGCATTGTTATTAGATTTGTATAATCTTTTTGGAGTATATTGACTTCCCTACAGCTTTCGCGAGCTACATCGTGACAGTGGTATCCAAATCTACCAGTTTACCGATGAACTTTTACACAAAACCTAATTTGCAACTCGGTTAGATTAGTAATTTTTGTAAGATCAGGAACTGAGGTTATGTCCGATGATTTCTAAAATTCGCCGAGGACCTCCAATTCTGTCCTCTAAGACAATCTAGGATTTTCCGAAGGTGCCTCAAAAACGTACGAAAAGATCCCGAAGCAGTTTTTATTGCAGAGCAACTTATGTCTAGGCCAAGATGTGACAATATAAAAACAAATTTTCGTATATTGAATTCATTTAAACAAACACCAACGTCCATAAATCAATTTATCACGCCAAATTTAGTAAATAGGAATCCGTTATAAACTTGCGGGATTCCAAACCTGCTATAATTTCTACAAAGAAACGAATACCTGGGAGAAATCGTTTTCTTAAAGCAAAACTTTGGTTAATATTTCCCTGACTGGGCAGGATTTTGCTCTGTCTCACGTCCCCGATTAAAGCGCCTCAGTTACGCTCGTTGTACGCATCGGGCTATGAGACTCTTAGCTTGTCAGGACGGCTTCCCTAGTAGAGAGGTATACGGCGAAGAAACCCAGGACGCGGTCGATTGACTGAATGGATTCTCTTTTTTTTTTCGCCTGTGGTCTTTACCTAGACAGTCTGTTCTAAGCTTACGAAAGCTTCTCCCTGACATCGCTTGTCGTTGCCGCATATTCGCAATTGCTAAAGTAAATAAATTTGTTTAGTAACAGACTTGTTGTTCAGTGGTGAGCCCCGTAGCGTGATTTTCTGATTACGCACACCGTGATGGGCCAAAACATGTTCATTTTTCTTGGCTCAAGCGCGTGTACTTTATTTTTGGCAAAGTAGATAATCTAAATATCATTCAATTGACAGATAAACAATGGCTCATGTCACTGTTTTTGATTAGGTTCTGACCTTCCGACACTTTTACCCGATATCGGCTCAATCTCATATTTCTCTTCTACTGACCCATGTGCAGAATGGTGCCGATGCCAAAAACGTGCCGTTAATCATTATAAAATCTATATGAAACTGAGAGTTGTAAGACATAGCCCTAATTTTAACGTCATTGCATGAATCTTCATCCTCGAACTTCCGTATTATGCGTATTATTCTTGTGACTATAAAATGTTTAAGCAAGCAACCGGAACGATGATCCTGCTGGTGTACGTTGGATCAATAGTGATCTAATCGGCTTTACATATAAAGTGAAGAATACAAAAGCAAAAAACCGACACAACGTAGGATGATTTTTGTACTATATTTCACCTGGCCAAACCAGCCTTCTTCAGGTACAATGGAAAATTTTACATCGGTACGTGTTTTTATGTAGCCGATATTTAGGTAATACCGGAAATACGCAAAAGCAATTGATAGTGTAAATTAAAGATAAGCATACGGTACAATAAAAGAACATAATAAAAGAAAACAAATGGAAACAATTAATATGTTTCTTCGCGGATGTAAGAAACTTAATGTTTCCTTTTGTTTTCTTTTATTATGTTCTTTTATTGTACCGTATGCTTATTTTTAATTTACACTATCAATTGCTTTTACGTATTTCCGGTATTACCTAAATATCGGCTACATAAACACACGTACCGATGCAAAATTTTCCATTGTACCTCAAGAAGGTTGGTTTGGCCAGCCGAAATATAGTACACCTTCAAAAAATCACCCTACGTTGTGTCGGATTTTGCTTTTGTATTCTTCATTATTCTTGTGACTTGATGACTGACAGGTTGGTGAATTCGAAACTTAATTAGCTGATACAAATCTGTATAAATGAAGGATAATTCTAAAATTGAAGTAAGATAGAAGATAATAAAGTAGGCAAGTTTTTCAATAAATCAATTTTAATGTAGGTCATAATCGAAATCGCCGTTGACCCATTGATACTGAAGTATAGGAATTTTTATTCTGGGGTGATGTGACTTCTGAAATTATAACTACTGTGAGATAGTGAAACCTCTTGTTCGTCTATCGTGCTTCATAGCAAAATAGCAAGACTTCAGAGGAGAGGAAGAAATCACGAATAAGTCATGGATAAGCGATTGAATATTTGAAGACTCATAGTGTAATTGCTGTGCTATGGACGTACACAATAACATGATCAGTGATCTTCTGGCCAAACTTTCTTCTTTATTTGGTGAAGTCAGACAACGATTTGCAGCGCATCTTCCTGTCTCGCGAATCAGCTTGAATAATCTTACCATTTTTGCTTCACATCTCTCTATTTATGCTCCTATCACTCGAAACTTCGCTCTGTAACTTCTCTTATCGATCAGAGAAAGCACGAACACTTATTAATCATTGAATAAAACGTTACAACTTTTTTAAAAGACATGTTTCGGCATGCTTATGCCATCTTCATAATATCATAATTCTCAAGTTACGCCCGACAAAGGTAATGGCGTAGTTATTTTAGGCCGTAACATTTATTTAGATTCTTCGGTTTTAATATACTTAATGATGAGTCTAAGTTTAAACTTTTAGATAACGATCCTACTTTATTAAGAGAAGGCAGGGTTAAACGTTTTATTAGTCAGCTTAAGAAAAAGCGTTCTATCGATGATGATACTAATGATACTAATGATTATAATTTCAATCCGTGTGGTATTTTTGAGTGTATGACGTCATTTTCTCCATTTTTCTGGAACAAGGAAAATTAATGGCGGCCGTAAATTCTCGGAAATAAAGGTCCAAAAAACGTGAGTTCTAATGTTCGTAATAGATTGAAATTTGGCAAGATCTTTCGGAAAGACGTATTGTGCACGAAAATGTAGAAAAATGGATATCGACAATTTGATCTCAGTGGCACTTTAAGAATCTAAGGTCATGGTTCGATGAGAATATGAGTATGGTGACACTCATAATAAGATTTTTTAAAAAGAAAGTATCTTACTACCGAAGCTACGCAAACACTTGTTCAGGCCATGATAATAGGGCGCATAGATTACTGTAATAGTCTGGTTTTTAAAATACCAGCTATTCACGTTAAAAAAACTTCAGCGTGTACAGAATTGTACAGCTCGTCTTGTTTCCTCCATACCTATATTTGATCATAAAACACCTATACTATATCGATTGCATTGGCTTCCGGTACCTTTTACAATTGAGTTCAACGTATTAATGTTAATTTTTAAATCTATATATGGGGTTGCTCCAGTATACTTATGCCAGCTAGTTAGAATTAAACAAGAGCCAAAACATAGCCTAAGGTCGTCACCAGGACTACTCCTAACGTCCTCACCAGCGAACACTAAGAAAACTCTTGGGGACCGAGCTTTCCAAGCAGCGGCTCCTACATTGTGGAAAAAGCTTTCTGTTAAAATAACAGCTATAATGAACTTTGAACAGTTTGAGAATAAATAAATAAATAAATAAAGTTTAATATTTTAGTTAGTTTTTAGATTTTATAGTTTTATCTTAGTATTGCCGATTTTAGTCAGGTTTTTAATTAACAGAATTACATAGTTATATAGTTCAGGTGCTGATCACTGCTGGAGCCAATATAGTGCTCTACAATGAAGGAGCTGTTATAACAAATTACATTAATGGACTACTCAGATCTTGAGTACATATGGAGTTTAATACAGGTCTGTTTCGTAGGCTAGC
>OMLO01002646.1_pt1 | contig 14591 bp, 15 predicted proteins | sample 1674811 | NCBI WGS metagenome assembly OMLO01 (sample SAMN06265003, study PRJEB25207) | coral metagenome | isolation source: Coral host | place: Mexico:La Bocana,Puerto Morelos, Mexico | collected 2008-11-13
AACACGTTCCATTTCTTTTTATAATTCCAAGACTTGGTTTTCCCTTCCTGTTCATTGGAAAGCCCTCTCCACGGACCCGTGCCTTCATCTCACCGATGGCATCATCATCGCCATCATCAGCGTTGATTGCAGGCAGCTGCGAGTATGGATCATCCGCTGCGATTTGTTCCTGTAAATGCTCATCAAGGAGAAGACAGGGATATGTCTGGGGACGGTGCAAATAAACAATTCTTTGCATTAAACAAAAAACCTAGCCTCAGTGTCATGGTTTTGACTATCATCCGTACTGCCAAGATCGTCAGGTTCGAAGAGAGGCTGCGAGCTAATGGCTCCAGATGGAGCCTTAGAAACCCACCAACAACAAAAGACAGCTGAAGGGATATCAGGATCTTAATTTTTAATTATCTCCACAATTGAGTCCAAAACCGACTCACCTCTTTGATCGACACAGTACGTTAGAGTTTCAATCCCAAACATGTTCAATCAAAGAAGCTTCTGACCCAGAGGCAGCCCCATTCAAACCAGCATCCAGCACTGCAGCAGGAGATGGAACCTCATCATGCCTGGGAAGCTCCAGCTTAGCAGGAGATACGGGTTGGGCAAGCTCCGGTATATCAGCAGGAAGCGTGGGTGCTTCCTCAATAGGGGGATTAGACTCTTCGTAACCATCTGCACCAGCTTCCCGATGAGTTCGTAAAGGACGTGCAACAGCAGAAACTTGTTGCGCTTGGACCATGGAAGTCTTCAAGGCCTTTTGGGAGACACTAAGTTGCCACACCAATCAAGTTAATGATAGTTAATGGGTTCAACTCTCAGGAATGGAAAGGTCAAGATTCACATGATATTTCCAAAACATACATGCAGTTTTTTTGGTATAAACAGCCTCCATTCGTGCAATCTCTGCCATTATCTCCTGGGAATTCTCGATACCAGTTTCCTGTTCCACCATCCCCAGACCAGCCAGCAGCGTCTCGTTGGAAAACACGCGGGATGGATGGTCAGCCATCAATGACAGAGCGAACGGCTCTAGAACCAAAAAGCTATAATCCAGTTTAGGATATCCACCAAATGTTGAATCTGAGTTTGGGTATAACATCATATCACAAATATCAAAACTTCATCATTTCATATCACTATTCGTTGTTCTTCATTTTGGGGGTCTGAAAAAAGGTGACCGGCAAGTTCCGCCTCTTTCCCGGGAGTTTCCGCCGCTTTCCCGGGAAGTTCCGCCTCCAATTTTTTGGGAATTCCCTATAAAATGACTGACTTTATCAGGCCTGATGTTTTGGGTCAACTAGTACAATCATCAGCAGTATCAGGCCTGATGTTCTCATTCCTAGTATACTGTATAGTAAGGCTATCAGGCCTGATATTATACCAACCATCACAGTTTCCAAAATGTTCTGCAGCCCCTGATGTGGCCATTGAACCAAAAATCATCAGGCCTGATGTTATACCATTTGGGAGGTTTTCATGCATGTTCATTTGCAGGGGTTCATTAATACATCATGCCTGATGTCATGGCACGTTTCCTACATGCCTAAAAGATCAGCCATGATTCATATGAATAAGACATATTATATCATATGTGCATGATCCATGTATGACGGAAATCTCATGCTCCTGCTAAATATCACGTATATACGATTTGTTTCTCCCTCATGTGCAGGATACATCCGACATCACGTCACCACCAACAGGCCGAATGCCAGGCCACTTGTGGTGTGATAAAATTAACTCATCCTCTATGCGTATCACACTGAGGATACAAAATAAGCTACTGGAAAGAAGGGAAAGGAGGGATTACATCTTTCCATGGATCTGGAATTCGAAGATGTTTGCTCCCACGGAGGTAGTGAATCACAAACCTAAGATCTGCTTCATCATCCCACGTCGCTGAAGCAGGGCCCCAATCCATGCTATTGAAGAGAGCTGGAAGGGATCCCGTAGGCACCTTTTTGGGCGAAGAAGTTGACAGGGACCACTGTGATTGATATCAAAAGTCACCCCTGAACTGTAGCTTGCAAGATGAACTATAATATATCTTGAATATATGAGATTCCCTCTCATAATATACAGTTAGTGCAATTGTTAAAACCAGATTTTTCAATTATGCACACCTGCACAGGTAGTTGGTGAGTCCGTTTCCCATGTGTCCGGAGCTCATGAACCAGGCTCACCAACTTGCCAGCAAATTTGTACGTGTACTGCCTCATAGTGCCGTTGGGTGGGGAAACGCCTCAAAGAACAACTATTCAGTTACTAGTTGGGGTATCGTGAAATTCATAGGCCTCCAAATTCCCCACGAAAGAAATTAGAAGTCATATAAAGACATGATATACCTAGAATACCCGAAGATTCAAAGAACAGAAGTGCAAACAGAGGTACTGACTGGTTTTGAGTACACTGTTTCCTTTGAAGCGGACTCTTCCGCTCTTGTCAAGATATCGTGTTGTGGTCTGGATGGAACCTTTCTTCTCATGTGCACTCAAAGGCCCCAGGTCCAAGGAAGCGATGCAATCATCATTGCTCCATACCCATGTTCTCTTCCAAGTCAAAGAACAATACTTCCGCATCCAAAAGGCTGTTTTGTAAGTCTTAGCATCATGGGACAAGGGAAGAAAGTGAAGTTCATTCAGCAAAGTAAACCAGAATTCACTAGTCAGGTGCACCCTAAAGAAAATACCACCCTAAAAGGCCGTTTCTTCAGAGCGTGCCCTAGCATCTTATGTACAAGATAGGTGTTCCATCATACTATCCGGTTAGACTTTAGAGATAGAAGATTCATGATGCTGTTGATAGAAAAAATCCTGCTCCGACTCAAACAAAATTTAAATATATATTCGTTTTAAGAACTTTTCAAGCACCCTTCAAGTGTCGCAGGATTTTCCCATCAACAGTATTTTGGATGACCCTTGTTGCAACGCATTGTACACCAACCTTGGGTTTCCATTCCCTAGTAACTGCACCAGCCAAACCCAGGCAGGCAAAGCAACCAGCAATCCCATCTCTTTCAGCCGATGAAGCATCCAAACGTACCTTGGGTGGCAAGCCACCAAAGAATTTGATGGATTCTCCATGAAATAGAATCCTCCCATCAGGACCGTAAGCCACATCAGAATGACGCTCCTGAGCAAGGGATGTATCTTATGTGCATGTGCGAATTCAACTTTTATGTTAACGCCCCCATTTGGGGAAGATTTTCCATTCATCATTTTTGCGAAAAAGGGGTTGAACATCTATCTACTAGATGATAGAATCACGTGTGTGGAGAAGGCGCTATGTTTTGAGAATTCCCTTCTATATACACATGCACCCCTATCATCAAAGCTCAATGGGTTTGTGGAGGAAAACTCAAAAAAATATACCCAATATATCAACAGAGAGTCCGTGATGTTAGCTTGTTCGATTTCCTCACGTGAGGAAAGTCCTCACATCCTAGTGGGGTCATAATGGACCTGCCAGTACTGCCCCGGTTTACTGGTACCCAGGAAGAGCAAACCACCGCGAAGAAAGCACATACTTGTTCCCACTCCGATGAAAGTAGCAAGTGTATAGCCAGTCTTAGTTTGCGCAACTGGATGGACAAGTTTGTTTCGATAGTATTTACAGTAAACAAAACCGATTGTGTTGTATTCCTTGATCCCATAGTCTCTTGATGTTGAACACACTGAATTGAGGTCACCAACATCATATAAATACCTTAAGTCTCCATAGGCCAAGACAGGGTGAAATAGAAAAAACAACTTTCAATCAGCTAGTGGGGAATGAATAAGCCCATGGTTTTCTTAACCTTCCAAAACCAGCAATATTGAAGATATGCCAGGGGACACTAGACCTGCGTTGCTATTGATATCCATGGGGCTTCTGGTCCTTTTCCCACGTTTTTTGGCATACTCCTCCCCGTAGTCAATATCAACTGCTGCACTCTTAAGCCCAGTCTGTTTTGCAATACTCGCAATTCTCCCCACCCCACTGAAGTATTCAATGACCTGGTACGGGGCCTCCTCGGATTTGGGAAAATCTAGAAACCAAACCAAGAGCACCAGGAGCACAACCACCTAAGTTTTTTTTCTGGTGGCACTGGGGGCAAGCATGTTGTGGGCGCAACATCAATTTTGCTGATTCCTCAATGCAAGGAAGTTACTTTAGGAGTGCGAGTCCCAATAAGCCTTCTGAGGAACACATCAAATTGAGTCGGGTTCATGGCTGCCAAATAGATGCTCTCTGAAGTTTATATTGATCTAGCTAAGTATTCCGTTGATTTAATTTGCTATTTGTTTGCTTTTGTTTCATGGCTGCAATGGCTGTTGACACTGTGGTTTACTTGCTACTTTCAGCACAGCATGGGACAAAGTAAATTCTGATACCAAATATTTGAAAGATGCCGGCAAATATGAATGAAGAAATACCTTGAATTCTGTTGTGAGATGTCATTTTTTCATCTCCGCTTGAAGTTAATCCAAGACTTGAGAAGCAGAAAACTTCAAGTCACAAGCCAAATCCGTCCAAACGTGTTTTTCCATTGCCATATTCGTAAACAAAAAGATGTCCAGTCAGTACCAAAGATTCTTCAATGTTGAGCTATTGATTGCGAAACACATTCACCACCCACCACCATCTCAACAATGATGATTTGTAAATCAAGCCAGGCAAACTGGCGGGTTCCGAATCAATCAACCCAAACTTGGCCAAGTTGACACGTCGCCTGCGTGACATAGGCCACCACCTGGCAAGTTGGCAGCTGGTCGCAATAAGGACCGACTGTAAAGAGTTCAAACGCAGAATGCTTCTATCTTGAGAAGGGTACATCAGCGAGATATTAAAATTAAACGCCTATATATATATAGCCTTCAACATCTTTTGTTGGTATAAGTCCATAACCTCCATATTACTTAAATCAAAGCGGTGCTCACTTTTCCCCATCTTCAGACACACAGCTTCAAGAAACTTTTCGGACATTGCCAGAGTCCAGCAACATCCTATGTAACACGGGTGCACTGAGCCAGCACCCAAACCCACTGAGGCCTGGTTCCCCAAATTTGTTTGGATTGAACACACGACGCTGTATGCATTCACACAGCTATGTATGATGGAAAAGCTTCTCTCCAGGCAATGCTTTTTGATAGTCTCATACGTCTTAAGGAATCTCATATCGATCTATAATCATATACCGTATATATGACGAGTCTAAAAAGATCTCAAAAGATTATACTAGAACTTGTTGGCAACAAGACTTCTGCACATACCAAGAAGCTTTATATTCAAAGGGAAGATCTATTTACCATCCTAGCCCTGGGTTTCACCTCGCACTTCCTCTGGTAGATAAGAGTCGTCCATGCATAAGCAATACTCAGACATGAACCCTCCTAGACAAGAAAGTGCCGCAGCGCGAAAGACTTCAAGATACTTGTCAGTGTGAGCAGATAGGTCCTTCTCAGCTTTCATGGTCTCTTCCAAAGCTTTGACGCCTTCGTTTTTTGGAAGTTGCTGTAAGCACCAGGTCCACCATTCAACCTCCAAGGAGGGGGGGTACAAATTGGTTGACAAAATCATTTTATATGAAGTTTGGTGTGTTCAGCTCGTTTTTGCTATTGTGAATGTATCGATCAGGATATCTTTTTACAAAGCTACAGATCAAAAAACATCTCTAGAACCCCAGCCTCAAAGCTAGCTCTTGGAAAGTCCATAAATACGACCCAGGGAGCAATAATCTCATCATAGGTAGACTTGATGATTTCCCATCTCTGCGTGTATGGAATTGACTTGGGGCAAGGGCGACGGGCAAAGGATGGAGCTATGCCTTCCCCTACCTTAGCCCGCTTCCGTACACCATTGCCATCACCCCCCACGGTTTCCGATGGGCTGGTCTTCCGCTTGCTATCATCCTGGGTTTCTGCCTGCAAAGAGGTTGGGAAGGCAGCTGCAGATCTAAAGTGTTCAAGTCCTTCTTTTGTTACAGGCCCCCAAACAATTTTAATCTCATTGGCCTTGGATTTGTCATCATCATTCTCAGGAGAAACTGAAGATTCCTTTTCCTTCGGAGCATTCGTTTTCTTGATCTTGCCATCCTTGACAACCTTCGACTTTGCCTTTGCTTTTGGAGACCGTTTGGGTTGTTTTTCAACAGGTTCTGGCTTTGTCTCTTCCAATTCTTCACCTTCATCTTGAGAATCAATATCAACCACTTCATTCTTTCCTTTGCCACGTCCTCTCCCACGTCCTCTCCCAGGTCCTTTCCCACGTCCCCTCGCACGTCCTCGACCTCGCCCTGGCTTGTCCCTCAATGTCCACTGCTCTGTTCGCAAAACCAAAGGTACTTCTTCGACTTTTGTGTTGAGAGGGGTGGTTTGGCCAGGCTTTTGTTTGGTGGGATCAGGTTCTTCAGGTTCCGATTCAACAGTCTCCACTGGTTCTGGGGCTTGGGGTTCTACCTCAGGTAACTCAACTGGAACTTCTACCGTAGGTTCAGGTTCTTGTGGTAACTCGACCTCTTGTGGTAACTCAGGTTCAAGTGGCAACTCAAGTTCTTGTGGTAACTCAGGTTCTTGTGGTAACTCAGGTTCTTGTGGTAACTCAGGTTCTTCTGGTAACTCAGGTTCTTGTGGTAACTCAGGTTCTTGTGGTAACTCGGGGTCTTTTGGAACATCTAGAGGATCTGGTTGTACGTCCATTTCTACGGGAACTGGACATACTTCACCATCAAGTAATCCAATGGCAGGAACTTCAAAGGATGATGATTGTTGGGAAGATGTACCAACTTCTTCAGGAGAACTCTTTTCCCCAACCCGTGACGTTTGCTCAGCCGTAGACTCACCAGCCGTATTCTCACCAGAGCCTTTCATGGGAGTTAAACTAATTGAGATGGGAGGACGTTACAATTTTCGAAACATGTCTCAAGTTTAAATAAGACTTGTTTTGGTTCTGAAGTAGACTTGTACATGATACTTTGATCACTCAATAAAAAATCCATTGCCTGAAACTGCTAAGAGCTCATCCCCCAAAGAACGCTTCAAACGTTGTGGTGCCACTGGTGCAGGAATCGGTACTTCCTCCTCCTGCTCATCACGAACTGCTTGAGAGGCGTTGAAGGGCATGGTCTCCAGGGAATCAGTGGCTGGAGAAGACTTCTGGATCACCAGTAGTTGCCTTTGGGATGGGCATAACAAGAGACTGATTCTCAAGTTTCAATGGAATACATGCAGAAAAAAATTAAAGAGTAAGTTAATACAAAAGGCTAGCATCCAGAGAATTCCTATGGGATTGAAAGTTAAATGAACAGCAGGAAATGAAAACAACAAAATGTACACGAGTACAAGGCCATGATACTTCAAGTACTTGATGCGATCTTCAATCTCTTGGACTGTGGAAGGCTTACCTATCTCCTTGAAGCCTTTGGATTCAACTTGCGGGGATACATCAGGTTTGTTGGGTTCTTCTGAATCTCCTTGGACAGGGATACCAGATTCATGCCCTACCACATCATGAGCTAGGGGTGGTTCCAAAGGGATGCCCTCATCATCGGATTCCATACCCATAGCTGCATCCAAAGCTTGCATGGTAGACTGAACTGAGTCCTTAAGCTGTTCAGCCAGTACTTGGGTCTCAAGAAGATCATAAGTATCAGGATGAAGGTAAGGGTCATCTTCCACCTTTGGCTTTACAGCCATGATTGAACTCAAGTCACCACCCTCATCCCCAGAATCAGGAATTTCCACAGTGTCCGGGTCCAGATCCAAAACCGACTCGCCCGATGCCAGGGATGCATTGGACAGGCTCCTGCGGTTGGCGCACAGGTCCCAGAACTTGAACACTTCCACATAGAAGTCATTGACTCCTGATTCCTGGGCTAGAGACGGATGGTTTGGATGGTTTTCATTTATACTTGCCTTATGAGGCGTATCCTATGAAGGTTGGGCAGGTTAAGACGTTGGGCAGCCTATAGCCTATATAGCTGTAAAAGGAAAAAAACGCAGATTCTTCAATCAAGGGACACGTCGATTGGGGCTTTTGGAGAGGGATTTATCGAATCCAGCTCTTCGGCAACCATAGCTGAACAATTTCTTCACCCCCCAACTGTCACCATGAAGGGATGCTGCATCTTCAGGAAAAGCACACATGCGGCGAAGTGCACCCACCTGAAAACAGGGTGAATTGGATGGGCTGTCAGGGCTATGGCGCATGAAAGATCGAGATGATCACTTCAATTCGTTAAGACAAGACAACCTAAATCTATATAACATTTTGATCAACACTTGCATTACCAGGATTCCCGTGTAGACTATCAAATGAAGTTGGTAACCCTCAACATTTTTGACGATTTTTGACCAACTCAGACCTGGCTTTTGACGATAGCAATGCATGGGGTTTTTGGAGTTTTCTGGGTGGGGCACCACCACCCTGCCAAGGAAGATAAGATGTTGCAATTCATAGATAGGGCTGCCATGGACGCTACCCCAATTTGTTCCTTACCTTCTTTATTTTGAGGCCATACCAAAAGTTTGCCATGGTTGTAACGAAGGCGTTCCCGAATCCGAATGTCACTTTCCCACAACTTAGCCAAGCTCTCGTCCGGGCCAGCGCTGATGGCCGCCATGGCTGGATGGATGAACGCAAAACAATAATGTTAAAATTTTCAGAAAGCCAACACAAGTTCATCCAATTCGCAGAGTGGTGAAGAATGCATTTGGGTCACTTTGAAAATACTTGTGTTTGACACACGAATCTTATTGTCCTGTGTTTCTGATTGCTGGAGAGAACAAAATTCTGGACGGAGACAGCTGTTGTGTATCATCCATCTGACCAGTTTGGTGCGCCAGAGCAGCCCACAAAGACATGGCAGGAAAACCTGTCAAAGTGGAAGACAAAGCGCCGAAAGAAAAGATGATCCTGCAAACGGAACAAATGAACCCTGCAGGTATTTTGTGGGATGTGATGTGCAGTAACAACATGTTCCTTTACAATTTGATGCCCCAACTCAAAAAACAATGTGCGGAATCAAACAAAAACACCAAATTGCATCAAATCTTGATTGGTCTCCCATATACGTGTCCTGGACATATCATAGTTGCACATGCAATAGCCCACACACCATGGGTCAGTGCAGCACAGCCATGACGAAAAATTGTGACTGCATGAAGTGTAACAGAACTATACATTCGAGGTAGAAGCACGTTGTACATGTTGTACAGGATATATGGACTATACTTCGGGTCCACTTGATGTTGAATTGATTTGGGAAATTCACATTTTGGGGGAAAGCAGCCCGCTATGTATAAGATAATAGGACGTTTTATCTTCTATTTTTTTTACCACGCTTTACAAATTGATATATGCACCTCTCCAACTTCTCCCAAAGCAGCTCACATTGAGCCACCCCGTGCACCACCAAGCTCAGTGGTGGATCTGGGCATTCGAAGGCGGTTGATCATTCATTTTGGGAATATCAACTAAGGTGTGGTTTCATCCAAGGCCCCAACAGTTTAAAAAGAATGAAATGCCTCCAATTCTTTGTTTTCATGAACTATCGCCTCTGATTTTACAAAGGCGCCTTTTCCAAAAGAGGCTGAAAAACGTACACCTTGCGAGGATTCAGGTATATATATATTTTTTTTTTGAATTACATATGTACTATATATATATTATAAATTACATATATATACATATATATATATACATTATATTATATATATTACATGGGTTGAATTTCAAGATGTGAAGGTTGCAGTGGTGGTGGTGCTGCGCTTTGTGTTTTAGGTCTCCCTTTTGTGAACTCTGGAGGTGCGCCGTTTCCTCCGTTGGGCCCACGGAGATGGATGCTTTCGCATCTACAACTTGTGCGTGGAACGCAGCTTTCGCGTTGCTTGGCGTATGAATTTTCATGAATTTCCCATATTTTTCCTGTTGCATTTCTTTTATCTTCTTTGAATTCATCAAGCCTGTCTTGTTCACCAACGAACCTGAGAACCTCAACGAGTCTTCAGGAGAATGGGTTTGAAGAGACGGTTTGCTTCCCATGTCCTGACCATTGTCCTCCAGACTTTGCCAAGATCTTGGCCTTTTGTCAAGATGTTGAGGTGCCAGTCTTGCCAGTGCCAAAGTTTCAACAAACCTAGTGACGCCACCCCCAAGATTGGTGGTTGAGATTTGGGAGTCTTGACCCAAAGTGACCTGATTTCAGGAAAATGGAGGTTGGCGAAATAGGGTAATTCCACAGAATTCAGGCATAATCGTATTGAAGATGCTGGAAAGCCTCTTGATGCCCTAATGATGGGTTTCTTTTTATGTATAGCCTAGCTGTATAACTATTCCATTGAATTTTGAACATTTTTAAATACGCCACAGTCGTTCAGACACCGCATTATCTCGATGATGAATCGCAACCTTGGCTCAGGGAGGGTCGAGGTGGGACCTCTTTCATTTAGTTTCGTCATGCAGAGCCATGGGGTTAAGGTAAGTGACTTTGATCTGAAAGAGTTGACAAATCAAGAGCTGGTTGTTTTGCAAAACCGAGTAAGCAACGAGATTCAGACACGCCTTCTGCTCAGTGACATTGATTCAAACAGTGTGGGAAGTTATTCTGTGATTGATCCTCCAACCGTGGGTTCTTCAAGTGCATCCCCTGCTACCGGCCTTCGGGTTCCTTACAGCTGTGGATTCAAGTGCAAGTGGTGCGAGGCGGCTTGCACGAGACGTGAAGGTCATACACACCATAGCTGTTATTACTGCAGGAGACGTAGAGGATGAGGAAACGGTGGCTGGAGAGATCACAGGCTTCCAGAGAATTGTCACCTTTGCCTCTGGAATCACCCACACTTGGTGGAACGTTTTCAGACAATGATCAAGATGCAGACGGCATGGATTCGGAGTTTGGTGGACGAATGTCTCACTCTTTCGCATCTGAATCTGGCTTTCTTGGAAATTTTTCGGACTATGATCGGTGGAGCGTGGTTCCTGATGATGTGGAAGATCCCGAAATGGACCGTGAACCCAAGAAATCACGAGTCCAAATTGAAGATGTCGAAGGTCAATCTCCTATTAGCTTGGACGAAGGTGCAAAGAAATCGGCGGCGTCACAAGGTGTGGAACATCTCGCGATGAAGACTGCAAACTTTGGACAGTTCAAGTTTCCTTGGGAAAGGAAGCGATTGGCTGGAATTTTTAGTGGAGCTTCTTCAATCAAGTTGGAACCACCCTCTCTTCAACCAGGAGCAAACAGCATCTTGAATTTGTCGATTCAAGTGAAGTCAAAGACAGATATCGAACCGGTTGTTAGCACCAAGAATCCTCCACTTTTGGGACCTGCATTTTGCAAGGTCGTGCGAAATGTGGATGATCTCAGTTACGTTGACGAGCGAGCCAAGCGACGTAGCGAAGCCATTACTGCCTGGTGGGAGCTTCTGGTGACGGAAATCACTTGCAGCGCAGTTGGCAGGCAGGCGACAGTTGATGCAACATCTGATTCGATCGTAACAGTGGGTGAGGAACTCCTTGATGCATGCTTCAGTCTGAAGAGTCCGGGAACGCTTTGGAAACGTCTGTATGGCGTCAAGAGTTTTTACAGCTGGCATTTAGAAAACGTAGGACCTGCCTGGCTCCCAATGCGAGAAATGGCAGCTTGGGGCTATGTGAAACACCTACGTGATAGTGGGGCTCCTCCCACAAAGGCAACAACGTTCCTTGAGTCTTGCAGGTTTGCATGGTTCATTTTGGGCGTTGACGGGGCTGGCAGCATAGAATCTTCACTTCGCATCAAAGGTATTTCAGCTCAGATGAAAGCAAAGAAACGTGCATGGCAACCGGCTGGCATTTTGACGCTGGCAGAAGTCAAGAAACTGCATAGTGTTTTGGAAGATGTGAATCGACACATCACTGACAGGTTGCTGTGTGGACATGCTTTGCATCTTCTCTATGGGCGATCCAGGTGGTCCGATCTTTTGGCAGTGCAACATGTTTTCATGGACGAGTGTGCCAAGTACTTTGAACTGCAGACGCAGCTCCACAAAGGAACCAAGTCAGCGGACACACGTTCCAAACTACTTCCTGTTGTAACTCCTTGCGAAGGGGTCATTTCTGGAAACTGGGCTGAGCTTTACCTTTCACTCAGAGAGGAATGTGGATTGAAGCTCCCCATGGAAGAACCTGATCACATGATGCCGGCGCCTTTGGATGAGTCTGGAAAGAGTTGGAGAAGACGTTATCTGACTTCGGAAGAAGGTGCTGAATTCTTGCGACTTGTCCTCGAGGTGCCGAAGAAATCAGGTCGAAGGATTAGTTCCCATTCGCTGAAATCAACGACGATGAGCTGGGCGAGCAAGTTTGGACTCTCACTTGAAAGTCGTGCCATCCTTGCAAGGCATGCCACTGCTATTTCAAATCCGACGGTGCTATACTCCCGTGACTTGCTATCTCCAGTTCTTCGAGAATACGATGCAATGCTGCAGGCCATAAGACTTCAGGGATTCGAGCCGGACAAGACTCGTTCGGGAATGATCACACCTGCAAAGATTCCATTGGGTACACCTGGCACGCCACCAAGTCTGTTGGCATCAGCAGGCATCTTCAGACAGCAGCAGATGCACGCAACTCATGGCCAAGTTGATTCAAATTCGGACGCAAGGAAGGTCGAAGTCATCTCTCAACCTGGAATGGCAGATCCTGAGGCTGTTGTGGTCTCAGGTGACGACAAAAACAGCAGCAGTCAACAACCGCCAGCTTCTCCTGTCTTGTCAGTTCTGAGCAGTGAGCAACAAAAACAAGATGTGGAGAGCGAAGGTGATGGTGACGAAGCTGCAAGCCTGTTGAGTGAAACAAGTGAAGAGGCCAGTCAGCAGACTACAACTTCGAGTGAAGATGAGGCTGAGGTGAAGCCTACTTTGCCACTTCCAAGTTTTAGGGCCGACTGCTACTATGTCAACTCGAAGTCTTTAGTGCTTCACTGTTGCAGGAATGCAACTACTTTTCGATGCGGCAGGAAAATTTCCACAGCCTATTGTGCCACCAGAGAGCTACACGGCTTTCGGTGCAGCAGATGCTTTGATGTTTAGCCGGGAGAGGCTTTATGAACCCTTTTGCATGTAAAAAGATTTTTGATTGCGGATTTCATGCTTGTCGCATGTTGTCGTTGGAGAATTTGTTTCTCATTGAATTCTTGATTGGCGCTTGATCGCTTGAGTTGTGCCTTGAGATTGTATCAGGGAGTTGGAACTCCCACATGTTTGAGTGTGGTGTTCACACAATTTCTCATGTGAATTTGAGATTTTGCTTTTGTGAGATAATTTTTGTTCTGCCTTGTGAATTTGGCAGTTTTTCCTGGTTGATCTCCATGTGACATGGTGAATTGCGGCTTGGAAGCCCTTTTTGGCTGAGATGACGTCACTTGCAGATTCAACCGCTCATTTCGACGTTCGTGCTTCTGAGTATCATGTTCCAACCGTTCTGCATCAGCGTTTGATAGCTGCAGGTATCTCCACACTTGGCCAATTAGCTTTCGCCTTTGCCAGGCCTGGACAAGAATACACAGATCAGCAGTTTGTCGATTGGTTGACTGAAGTGAATCTTGGAACAGCTCCCGCTATGGGGGCAACAGCAGCGGTCAGACGTTTGCACTTCGAAGCAGAGGTAATCATCACGGCGAGTTTGAAAGCAGCCGTGGAAAATCCAACATCAGACACATCAACACCAAAGCCAATTCCTCAGGCAGAAAAGAATGCACGTATGAGAACTCTTCGAGCAAACCTCACAGGTGTCAACATAGAAGGAGCTTTGGAACCGGCGAATGCTCTGATTGAAGAGTGCATTCAACAATATGACAACAAAGTTTTGAAATACATCGAGCCAGCGAGATGTGTTTCAAGAGAGGCAGAGCTGCTTTCAGTCAAGACGGACAAGAAGTTGCAGCTGAATCAGAATTCAGTGCTCACCCTCAAAGAATCATCAAAGATCCCAGACGCCGACACCAATTCTGCCTTCGCACTTCTCCAATGTTTCAAGAGGCGAGGACTTGCTTACGAGTTTGCGCAGTTGATTTCATACACGGAGCATGAAAGATATACAGATTCGTTATTTCGCCATCTCTCTGAAGAGCCTCCACCTGGCTATGCAGCCACTACTATGACTCAGTTGTTGCGAGCTGACAGGCAAGTGTTTTTGTATCTAGCAAGGACGGTCGCTGATATTCGCCCAGATGCAGCACATGTCAAGCCATTGGACACCAGGATTCATGAAGCCCTTCGTGACTATCACACATCCTTCCACCTCATGCCTTTGCCCATGACTCAGAACTATGGTGCTTGGAAAGCCAACCAAGATTCGGTGAAGGAGAATCCTTGGGAAAACAGAAAGGGCAAGGGCAAATCCAAGAATAAGGGAAAAGGCTCCAGCATGGCACCAAGAGGTATGGTTGGCTGCGTGGGGCGTGACAACAAAGGCAGAAGTATCTGCTTCAACTACAATCTTTCCGAGTGCAAAGGAGCAGCTGATGGAGCAGCCTGTTCCCGTGGTCGTCACATTTGCTTCAAGGCCAATTGCTTCAAACCTCATCAGTTTTGCAAGGCCCATGCAAGTGAAATGCCTCAAAAGGAATGACTATC
>OMLO01002648.1_pt1 | contig 14587 bp, 6 predicted proteins | sample 1674811 | NCBI WGS metagenome assembly OMLO01 (sample SAMN06265003, study PRJEB25207) | coral metagenome | isolation source: Coral host | place: Mexico:La Bocana,Puerto Morelos, Mexico | collected 2008-11-13
TCCGCTTTCGACGGAGAATGTCTGCCAATGGGCAATTTCCCTGCGGGGACGCCCAGCAGCGACATGCATCAATCCTTAGGCTCTTACAGTGGTCTTAAAAAGACGCTTTGCAGATCCACAGACAAACTTGGCAACACTTTGCACTGGGCTGCCTGAGTCTGGGTCGTTAAGACTTTCTATGTTGAAATATATTGATCTACATGGTTTGCCACTGTATGTCACTGTCATCGCTGATTTTGGTGAATTGTACCCATGTTACCTATGTCAATTATGTCCTTTCTTCCCTCAAGGGAGAAAGTTGGCAAACAAAAACAAGCAGCGCGGTCAACCAAAAAAACTCTGAAACTGGATGCCGAGATTTCCATGTTTGCACGAGTGACAATAATTGCAGAGAGTAAAGACTGCTCAGGAATTTTCTAGGGCAATTCATTTACCAGCAGAATAATGTGTCCGTGTCAAGAAAAAAAGATGAAGTGTGGGTTGAAACACGACTTTCAAACTGCAGAGTTGGTAGTATTCTCCTTCATGAAGACAATTTCCAAATGGAGGGTCGAGGGTGTGGCATAGCTCTTGTAAAGATGCAACAAAGCGGATGAGATATGATGGACTAACGCAACTCAGGCCACCAAATGCTCAAGAGTGCCAATGTTTTAAAAGCAACGTTCCCCTCACGAAAGTAAAAAACGCGCAAATCCACTGAAAAGTGAATGTACGGAACCTGAGAAAGTTACAAAAATCTATCAACTACTATAATACTTTTCCGAGACATGATGCAAGACCTTTCCATCTACTTAGTCTATTATCTATCTATGTCTGAAATTGGTCATTTAATTGGTTCCATGCATTCTCGATCGTACGTTCATAGAGAGTCAGGTTTTCCCTAACTCGTGCAGCAATTGGGCCAGAATGGGCCAGAATGACACAGCTAAGTCATCTAAGACCAACATGTTATGAACCTCACCAAAATTCCCTGATGACACATAATGACACTATTAGCCAAAACTTCCAAAACAGTCCCACCATGTCCAACCGCAACCCACCGTGTTGGCAGTTTGCCATCATCGCATGTAACTTGGCTACATGTGAAACCGATACGGCGATAAGTCACTGAGCCTCGGCAAACATCAGTGTTGTCACTGGCTGTCACGACTGGCATCAAGCTGAAAGGGTCCCAAGTCTTTTTTCCAGTGCCCCTGTATGACAATGCAGGCGTTAGGGAAATGCCCTGGTATTTCTTTGCGAATTTTGCGGAGACGGACACAACGTTGCAATACTTTGGCGGTCACCTGGTTGTTCTACTTATTCAGCTTCTTTACGAGTGCTTACTTGATCTTACTTGTCAATGTCCATAGTTTCTGTACGAACTGCAAAACCAACCTGATGTTGCTAAACACCAACAAAACAGGATGTCTTCAAGTCTTTGGTCAGCCTTTTCTCTTGGGACTCACAGACTCCCAACCCGTTGCACCTTATCAAAGAATGGTGCAACAATCACCTTGTGACCATCAGGGTGCCAGGTGAATCAGGCTCTTAAGAAGCAGCTACGGTGAATTTCCAAACGCCAGCCCACATTCAAACAAACAAATGGCAAATAATCAATCAGACTATAAAGTGCAGTACGATGCAGGACGAACCACACACGATGCATTTATAAATATATTCATATAATATATCAAAATCACTTAATCATTATATCCTATATATAATATATTTTCATAAATACATTGTAGGTGGGGTTAGCAACGCGGCAGCGAAACATAAAAAGACTTGTCCCAAGATGTCCCAAGAAATTTTGCAAATCAAAACCTGAAGAACACGAAGCATACAAAGCTCAAAATTGACCCACGACTAAGCACCTTCGCAAATTGTGCGCAAAGGTCAGGCACGTTTGAAGAACTTTGGAGAGGTGCCTCTCGAGTGGGAAGTTCCATGGAACCTGTCACCTGATGGCCTGATGGAACAAAAAGCGTACAACCTATTCAATTCAAGGGCTTAACTTAGTATGGAATGATGTTTCAAGTGAGCCACGTTCAAACCCATAATATGGCCATGAATTTCTTTCAGGTATTAAACGAGCGCCTCCGGCCCATTTTGTTTAATATTAAACGGTCAACAATTTCTGTAGCAAACGGACAATGGGGTATTAAACGCGGTATTAAACGAAGAGGTATTAAACGGAAGGAACTTCTTTGTTTAATATATAGAATTAAACGAAGGTGCTTTCGGCAATGTTTGATAGCCTTAAAAAAAGTTCGTACCCATATGACATTCCATTCTACAGATTGGCTCAAATGACCAGGGTTTTGGTCGCGGATGCTGCATGGATTCTGGTCCATTCTCACGTGCCCCGGAACACTGGTGGTTGGGTACACAGAGATTCTTCAATGAAACTACCGAAATCTAGCACGTAAATAGTGATTCACACCATTTACAAAAAAAAACAAATTCACTCTGTACATTCCACTGAACAATTGAAGAACGTCATCCATTTTGGGGGCTAGTCCATTCGTCAGGAGAGTCAAGCGCCCTGCCATACCAATGAAACGTACCCAAAAGGCATCTGAAAAACCATACGTTATCCCTTTCCTGCCCTCCTTCTAAGAGTCTGCATTCGCTGATAAGCTCTGTAACGAATATCCGGTGCAGATTCAGGAAATGGTGGCGGAGGAACCAACGGTTCAGATGAAGGAAATTCAATCGCATGACTCATAGCTTTGGACTCGCCCAATGAAAGAATATATTTATGAACACACTCCATCGTTTCACGAGCTTTTGGCAGCCCTGGTCGAATTGGAATTCCCAACGCGTCCCCTTTGAAGTTCAGCCGTTTCGTCGTAAAACAACCCTTTTTTGGCATCGTAGGAAAAGCTTTGGATTTCAACAAGGTTTCAAGTGCCGATATTGCTTGATGCATCGAAAACGTCTGGGCAGCCATCGTTCTCTTGGATAATGGTTGCATCAACGCTTCACTATGAAAGTATGGAAGATATACAGCAGTACTGCCCATACCGGACACCTTAATGGGAAAAGCCTGGTGAGTGCATATCACAAAATTATACACCAACTCAAGAAACGAAATTCCCCATGATGCCGGGGGTTCATGAGATATATCATCGGCGGGCCATACCAACAATTGCAACCAAGCGTGTAGATAATAAGCAATATGAGATCCTTGAAGAAAACATTGTGCAATATCAGAGGTCAATGGAGGTAAATCAATATGGATTGTATGCAGGGGAGAAAAATCCGAAAGCACCTGAATCAACTCTTCTCCCAACACGTTATCCAAGGGATTTGGTGTATCCGTTTGTCCAAGATTATGATTCTTATCCAATGCGGCAAAGCTGTCAGCCCGAAATTTGTTCAAGTCAATGAAATACTCCAGAACAAGATTCATACGTTTGTCTTCAAGCTTGTAAAATATGAGTGCATCATTAATCATTTCTTGTAAATCACTCGGCAATTTTTGTCGTGCAGCGGTTGCTGCCAAATCTGCAAAATGATTTCCCAAAATATCCCATAAGTCCAACCATGACGTGGCCTCATGAAATTGCCTATGCGATTGGACTTTGACGAAATGATAATTCTTTTCACTCAACAAGTTACGAAGACACAGGACTAAATCAGGATTTGCCATGGAATGCAAAACTGAATCTAATATACCTAAGCGAATGATGGCCACAACATTAATTACATATTGAGCATCTGTTACAATGGTAACATGCCGACATGTTGCAACCTTGTTGGCTAATTTGCAAGTTTCCACGACTGCCATTAGTTCCCCACGAGCAGCACTTTGAAAACCCGATGTGATACCTGTGAGAACACACTGCATCCATGGTGTTTGGACTACGTGGTCAGATATCGTCTGTGCAACCTGAACTCGAAAAGCTTCATCTGGTGTCATGTCACACACAACTGACCATGAAGAAACTCTAAGTTGCGGAATGGTCGGGTTTGAACAAGCACCATCCGTGTAGAAACGAAGATGTGAAAATTTTGGAATTTCGACATCAGAATGTGACACCGGTGGAAGACTTGACAAAATTTTTTGAATACCATAAATATATGGTGATTTTTGTGCCAGCAGGTTGTAGATCCATTGAGGCCTTTCTTTGCTTAAAATTTCTACGGCTTCAGGATGTGCCGTTCTAACATCGGTCAACGCTGTACATTCAAGAAAACGATGTTGTTGATTATCAACTGCCTTGCAAAGTGGACAATGAATAGTTTCTGTATGACACCATTTGGCTTTAATCACCTGTGTCTGAAAACCCCCAATGACATTCAGGAGAATCAAACGTTGATCTGCAGGCGATAAATTGGAGAAAACACTTCTTGTAAGGTGGCAATCAATCAGTTGTCCATGGAAACCTCTGCGATGCTCAACTTGTGAAATTGCAAAAAGATCCCAAGACTCCACCAAACATCTGCGAATATTTTTTGGAGAATCAATACCAATGTGAAACTGGGTGCACTGTGAATGTTCAGCTACGCCAACTGAAGTTAATTTCCAACCTAACTGCCGCAAATATAATGCAACTGACGACATCGGACCACAAGCAACCTTACCCCGAAAGTTGGAAATGAAGTCAAAAACCATATGTGCCTTAGCAGAGTCTCTACATGCAAGTTTATGCAATACAAGAATCGCCGAGCATACTGTCGTAAGAAGTGGATCTTTCAAAATCTTCAACGTGGTTGTAGTAGTCAACCATGGTGACGACATGTTGTGATCACCCCCCAGGGTTTTAGACACACACTTGCGAAGTTTGTGAAAATGATCTTTACCTAGGAAATGCATATCGGCTCCATACAATCCAAGTGGAAAAGCACATGTCTGGATACGAAGCGCCTTATCCTGCAAAGAAATCGGAAGCCATTCCAAACGTCGAATCATTTCACAAGCTTCATTAATACGATCAATTAAAGGTCTGCTATAGGCCTTTTTCGAGTATACAAGGATTTCACCTAAATCTTTTGCTGCATCTTTGCGGTGTATGCGTTTGATACCATCCGGAAATAAAAAATCAATGCATTCATATTCAAGTTTCAGATGTTTTGTTGTGGCCCACCACCATGTTTTTTGGAAATCAATCTGCATGCGAAGGCCCTCAACCAAATTTAGCACTTTAGTCCAAGCAATAAAGTTTTGTCTAGCAGAAGAGGACATCCATGTCCAGTTGTCTGCATAACTATATGGTTGAACCTTGTCTGCTAACAACTTGAAGTAAAAATACGACGACAATGCCAGCATCCCAAGGACTGACCATGAGTCTCCCTCTGGGATGCCAGTTGTGCTGGCAATTTGCTCTCCATACATGTTTTGCAATACCGGTGTGCGAGTTAGACGATCTAGATTTTTCAGCCAAAAGGTTATAAGTTCCCACTTAAGACCCAACTTGTGAAGAATCCTGGCCAACGGATAACGTGGTATCAGGTTGAAGGCTTTGACCAAATCAATGGAAGAACCTCCCAACGGAAGTTTTGCTTGCACATGTTGTTCCACTACCAATGCCTGTTCAAAAGCTAAGTCCCTAACTCCACGGCCTGGGAGTCCGCCACTAATTTGTAATGGCAATACTTTAACCCAAGCCCGTGTGACCTGTTTAAAGACTATCTTTGAGACCAATCGGTACAAACAGCTGAGTATCGTGATCGGTCTGGCGTCATTAATAGTTTTAGGAATTTGTGTTTTAGCCAAAAGAGTAACTCTTGATTGCATCATATTCGGTCCAAAACCAAAAGGAAGGATGGCACGAACTAATGCGATTAAATCTTGGATTACACAATCTGGCAATTGTTGCAATTCCTCATGTGACCACGCGCACACTCCTATTGCCTTTTTGCTTTTCAGTTCTTTAATACACTGCTTCCAAATGTCAAGATTTTCCAAGTCTACATGTACATTCATAGCAGGAAAAGGACAATTATCAATGTCATCAAGAATTTCATTCCATGTATCTGGACAAAATTGTTCTTGCTTATCATCTCTAAGCCATTTGTCCTGCCAAAATCTAGTAAATTCCTGAAAAATTTCCTGATTGGAAGTTGAGATACGTTGTTGAACCAACCTTGCACGTGACGGCAAAATGCCTGCCAACAGTTGGATGTGCACCTGCTTACCCTTCTGATCTACAATATTGACTTTGGCATCTCCGAAAAAAGCAACACAATTACTCAGAAGTTGGACTTCATGTTCCAAGTGAAGATATATCGGATTGTTTTTGGACATTTTGGTCAATGTTGCAACAGCCCCAACATCATAAGGTACATCCTTAATCACGGGACTCTTCTTATTTTTCATGATTTGATATGTCAATGATCCAAAATTTTGTGCGTTGTCCGTATGGATTTTATACTTAAAACCACTCTTGCGACGATTTTGTTCTTGCATGTTGGCAGCATCACAATCCATTGAAGTGATTACATCGAAAAGCTTCAAGGCTTCCAGACTAGGCATATCCTGAGTTATCAATGGTACTTGCTCAAAAGATAAGATCCAATTTTGCCAGGAACTACCATAGCCACGAGCTCTTAAAATTGCAAACCATTCATGGAAATGCTGCGCCACTAAAGCCTGTGGAACAATGCCATCTGGAAAACGCTGTTGCACCGACTCGCGTGCCTTGATTAAGGATCGAATACGCCTCACCTGACGTACCTTGTGCTTATTGGTGACACTAAAAACTTCAACCTTAGGATTATACAACCCAAAAAGGTCCGATTTAGGTGGCTTTGACTGCAGTTTGGATTTAAGGGATCTAGGTTTGCACCTACCACGACAATTATCTGGTAATCCCGCCACTGGTGAATGTGTCGGATTGCTACGATGTTGAAAAGCTAAAGCTCTATTCACTGCGTTCTCAACACATCCAGACCACTGTTCAAAAGCTGCATCACCATCCTCCGCAGTGGAAATGTTGGAAAATATACTGTCAAGAAAATGTCTTTCTTGTTTGTAAAAATATTCGATGTTCTCAATGCGTGGTTCATAAGGTTTCCAACTTCGAGGTAAATCCCAATGAAGACTTGCTGGAACATGCATGGCAAAATTGAAAGTCACAATCATGGGACTATGAGGTTCAAATTTGTATTTGTGTGCCACTTCAATCTTTGTAACTCTTTGAGCTAGAAAGGGATGCAGCAAAACAGTATCGTTATAAGTCGAACCATTACATGTAGGTTCAAGAACTTTGCCAAAACGATGACGACTCAACTCGAAGGCTTCTGCAACTCCAAGTTGTTGAAAAGCTGCAAAAATTGGCAACTCAGTTGGGGGCGAGTTTATGTCCCCACCAATCACAAAGGGTAACCCTGAATCATGTGCAATCTGAAGTGCCGCAGCCAACAACAAGTCATTTAATTTACGATTGTTACGGTTCTTGTTTTCAACAAAGCCGTATAAGGATATGAGAATGATTTCAATATTGTCCACTCTGATAACAGCAGTTGCAATGCGACATGTTTCCCAAACAGTTGAAGGGATTTCAACTCTTGTTGATCTTGAAGGTAGTTTGGAAATCACTGCAGCTCCAAGTGCTTCACCCCTCAAAGACGGGCGGCCATCTAGAGTCTTCGTATGACTAGCTACCATCTGAGACCAAAAAGTCCTAAAACCAAATTGAGAATACTCGTAATCAAGAATCGCTTGTGATGCCTTTGTTACCGATGTTTCTGAGCACATAAAAACATCCACCGGAATGCCCACAATTTCTTTTGTTTTCCCATAAAGCGCTGCTGGGTTGATCACTGCAAGTTTGACACCATGTGAATTCGATCCTGGTCCTGGGTGCGATGCTTCTCCTACCCTTGTTCCAAGAAGATATGCAAAAGTTGCCAATCGAAGATCGTGTGAAAACAAACACACACTACACTGGAAATGGTGGTGCTCGGACGGCACACGGAAGCGACTGACACATTCTTGAGATAAATAAGATGAATTGATGTTGCCCAAAAGCCACTCTACATGTGGCCCAATAAGCAATGTACTGATGCAAAATATCACGACCATAAACCACACGATACTGACACTTGCAGACGAATGAAAAATGGCCTGAAGGACTATACCTGAAGGCGTTTTGCCAATATAAAATGCATAAATTACTGCCAAAATGGCATCACAACTGAGAAGTTCATTGGATGAATCACAATTCAGGGAAATTGACTGGTGGCCTAGTCAAATATCCCCCATCTCATCTTCATCTTCTTGGCCAGCAGGTGGTGTTGCTTTGGCTTTCTTATTCGGCAATGGCTTTTCAAGAAACAAAGCTTTCAATTCACTAAAGGCCTCAGTTAAATTTTGATCCTGACGTCGAAGTGAACGATGTAATGTCTCCTCAAAAGATCTACATTGGTTTGCTACTTCATGCTTGACTTCCGTCAAATCCTTTCGCACTTCACACTTGAATTGCTCGTTCTGGCTTTCTTGTTGATCAATGCGAGACGACATTGCTTGGATGGATGACTTCAACTCACTGATCTGTTGATCTTGGATTTTGAAACGCTCTTCAATGGGTCCTGGTGGAGCTCTGGCGATTGCATTGGACACATTGGATGGTTTGCTTCCAGAATCATTGGATTTGACAACATGTTCACCATTCTTGACACCTGAGTGATATTGAGCCCACGGATCAGTCTCAAAAATCGCATCTCGCGGCCCTCCTGATTCATGCTTCAAAGACTGCTGAGAAGAAACTGGAGCTCCAGAAACAACAATCCGCTCAGATGCACGGGTTCGAGGAGGAAGCCATGTCAAAATGAGCATTTGGTCATTCCATACTGCAAAAGTTCCCGTAAAACGATCAGCAGCCCCAATCAACCATGAACGTGATCCAAGTGGTTTGATAGGACGAGCTTCCCAAGCAACTTCCGTCAACCACGCTTGAACCTCTTCCTGTGAGGCACCAATGGGTGTTGGTGTCAACTTTGCATAATGGTTGCATTGCATCGGCTTAGGCACTACAATCCCTGGTTTGAGAATTTCATGATACTTGGCAAAAAGTTCATGTGGAAAACGAATTCCTCGACTCACCTTCTTGCCTCGTGATTTCACCAATTTGACAAGTCCACAATGCTCATGACATGTTGCGGCTTTCACTTTCAAATCGGCAACTGTTCCATCCAACCACACGATTGCATAGCTAGGGTCAATGCTATGATCCTCTGTCTTTGGGGCCGTATAGATCCCATTGAATCCAGAAGCCTTGAAAACATCGTCTTTGTCTTTCCATGGCACACGAATATGAACTTGAAAGCTCTCTGATAATGATGGTGTTGACTTACCAAGAGCGTTTCTCCAGCTCCTTCCCCATGGAGGCCATGGCAACACCAACTTGCATCCAGCCTGGGCCAACAATTCAAAACAAACCTTGACTGGTGCTCCTATCAGTTCTTCCCATTTGGATGGTTCCAACTCATCTTTGAATGCAGTGACGGAAAAGACTAGGGTGGACATCACCGCTACGTCTGCTGAAGTTTCCTGCGCACCTGTTCCAATCGGTTGGCTACCCAAATTGTGAAGGCATGTGGACAAAATAACCGGTTGCCCTTTTGCATCAAAAGCTGGTGTTTTGATACGCTTGCACTGCTGACAATCAGATGCTGGGCACTCCCCAAGGATAAGTATACCCAGTTCGTCTTGCGATATGGTATTTCCATTTTGGAGCCATGGAATGGCTTCCTTGGGATTCATGAGCATGATGCCACTTTTGCCAGATTGAATGCAATCGATTTGAACACACTCAGTGCCATCCCTATTTCGAAAGAAACCAGGCTGCAATTTGAAAGAGTTGGCATCAACAATTGGATGTCGAATTTGGCTTTCATTCACTTTTTTCCTAACCAAATCTTTGCGTTGATTCTTGGCTTTGGACATTGATGGCAATGGAATTGACAGGGAAGTGGACAACTTCGTCAAAGCATCCATTTTGGTATCATGATTCTTGATCTGAACAATGTGGTGCACAGCTTGAAATCCAGCGACACTAAAAGCTTTCTCCACAAAATTGGAGATTTCAGAAATGTCAGCACCTGCATCAAGCAAAAATGCAGCCAATGAGTTCTTTTGACGAACTACATCTTCCGGTTTGGTAGCCTTTCCACCACCATGCAATGAAAGGATCAAATTTACTTTCATCAATGTCTGATGTGGCAGCAAAACGTCACGAATACATGTTTCTGGTGTGATATTCAAACCATTTGCAACCATCCTAAAGTCCAAACTCTCCCCAAATAAAGCACAGGAAAAATACCAGGCTTTCAGGATCACTCCCATTTCCGACTGTCCGGAGATAGTCCCTTTCCAAACAAAAGTATCCCAAAGTTTCACCCAAACTTGTGGTCCAGCAGTACGGTAAATGTTCATAAGGACACTGAAAATTCGTGATTTCAACACCCCCCGGAATGCTTCTGACGACATGGAAAGACGACCTTCAATGGGTACACACAACAAATGATCTTCCGCAGGCTGACCACCAATGGATGTAATAGGAAGAAACTGCCATCCAATGGCATGAATGAAATCCAAAACTCCATGTCGTTTCACAAAATGAAGAAAACAGCTGATGTCATCCATGCTGGCAAATGCTCGGAAAACCATATGATGTTGCTCAAAAACGATGGCAAACTTCGGAAATTCATCACACAGTGTTGAGATGGAATCAGGAAAAGCAAAAACAGCATCTGGGCATTCATCATTCTTCCCTAATTCACAACCTCCCAGATCACGAAAGATGAAAGATTTCTCACTATGATCCTCATGTCGGAACAATGTCAAAGCAACATCATCAATCAGTGTCACCTGTGATGTCCTCGGCATGACGATACATGTGTCGGTCAAAAGGATGCAAATCACGTGAATCTCTGGCTGATGCAAACGAAAGGCTTTCTCAGAAAGAATCAATCTTGACGGCACCCCTGCACAAATTTGAAACTTGGTGTTTCCTGTCTGGATGTCAGGTGTGATTGACAAACGATATCCCTGAAGATCACCAGGCTGGAATTCAATTTTCTGAGGAAGTGATTCACCCAAAACAGCACACAAAGCCTGAAAAATGGATGTCCCTTCCACACATGTAAAACCATATTCTTGCATAGGCGAGGTCACAATTACTTTTGAGAAACTCAACATGGTTTGCGTATCATCCAAAGGATTTGAATCGTCATCTTCATGTGTCTCAGTAAAGAGATATCCACCATCAAAACATGAAAAAGTGAAATTCTCAGCATGCAATCGATCCCCAATGATGTCAAGGAAAAGCACGTCAATGGTTTTTGGAAGAGGATCAACATAAATCATCTTGACGGCATTGATCAATCCCCATGTTGCATGAGCCACTGAAATGCTATTTCCCAGGATCTTCATGGCTTCACGGATGTTGCAAGACACCCAACAACGTTTGATTGCCCCCTGAAGAAAAATGATCTCTGGTGTTGCAAACTTACGAATCACCCCTGATTGATGCAATAGGCTACCATAAAGCCCACCTTTCTGAATCAAACTATCTGCGATGTCACATGGCCGACCATAGCTTGTCATGAAGCAGGCTGCAGTCTGATCAATGGTGCGGAAACGATATGTTTGCAAATCACGCATGGCTCTCTTGGCATGTCCACCAAGTGTTGCATCTTTCGGCAGGAGACGAAAATCATTGTAAAGTTCGAACTCCTTCTTGCTAAGAGTCACTGTTTCATGCCAAAAGGAGGTTTCACGCAAAATTGCCTTATAGGTCCGTAAAGATTGCGATGAAGATACTGGCCATTTGTCAAAGACATGATCTGTCTTCAAATCAACCAACTGATCTACCAAAATCATAATGCATCTATTGCGATTTTGAGGTGCATGATCAATGAGATTCAAAGCATGGCACGCATGAACACGATAGTTGGCCCAACCTATCATTGCCTGGATAATAGGCCATTGTACATGCTTCATGATGGTAGCAACTTCTTCAATCACTACGATACATGGTCTGATCAAAGCAATACATTCCAACATGCTCAAGAGTGTCAATCCATCCGATCTATTGAAACCAGGTGAATCATTCGTGACAACCCATGGTGGGCATGGAGGTGAAGCTACTAAGACTTCGATCAGATCCGGAAACAATGTCAACCACCATTTGTCTTTGATGTCTGCATGAATCAATGTGTGCGGTACCTTTCCATTTTCATGAAAACCACGAATTTTCGTCCACAATTCGTCAGCATCATATCCAACCAAATCAGGTTGATGTGTAATGGAATAGGCTTTGATACAGTCAGCGTCGCGATCTATGCCCCAAAGATGATGTAGGGAAATGCCCCTTTGCACCAAACCCTGAAGACCATACGACCATCCCGAAAAACCTCCGCAGAACATTTCAGCCACTGTCAGACTTTTGGAATGCCCAAACACTTCTCGAAGCATCCTTCGATCCAAAGGCAAAATTGCCCCCTTTGATGATGGAATCTGTAATCTTCCCTCATGAAATTTTGCACCAGTAGCTACCAGAATATCTGAATGCCTAGCTACCGCTTCCCACTGCACGTTTGTAAATCTAACCACAAAATCATGTATGCGATCATGTTCACACAAGACACCAGTCAAATCAATTCCATAGAAGCTAGGCTTCATGAATCCATCCACTTTGATGATGCTACATTGTGCCGCAACAAATGACTTCGCGATAGTGAGAACTTTCTCGATTCTAAATGGAACAGTCACGTCCAAACTACATTCACAAAGGGATGATTGAAAAGTGGATCTTCGCATCGAACCCAATATGGCATGTCTCGCATCTGGATTTAGAAGTTCCATGGCTCAAAGTTAGTTAACGCCCCTCCACGTCATGACAGACACCACTACGTGAAAGTCTTTGAGCCCTGTGTGGCTACCAGGGTTTTGGTCGCTGCTCAACTGGCAATGATGAGCTGGCACGTTTACACTGCCAGCCCAGAATCAAGGAAAACACTTGTCCTTGATGAGTGTGTAAATCAGGTCCAAGTGACAAATGCTTGCTGGGAGAACTGCAATGAATATGAGCTTCTTGCGTCCAATCTTCCCATTGGACTCACATACGAATCGAATTTTAGAATAGAGTAAATGAAATACAGAGTTTGGCCAATGTTTCGTTCCTGAACCTGAGTGAACAGCTCTTTGGGAGGATTCACTTGACTCCATTTGCGTTCCCAGCTGAGATCTCTATAAATTGCCCACATATGATGAGAATGTGAGTTGATGTGAGACGTGAGGGACCGTCTATGTTCAAGTCTTGGCGCTTGACAAGCCAAAGCGAGGGAGATGCGGCCTCAGAACCTTAACTCACTCTTCACTGCATCGTCTAGGGTGTTCAAACATTTTGATTTGGACACATGGAGGACAACCCAACACCAGCAAAAAATAGCCAACAGTTATATATATATATATATCATGTTTTATCCCATTCTGCCATCGTCCTTATATCGTGTTTCATCTCATTCTGCCATCATCTACCACTTGTAACGTTCCCGCCGAAGTTTGGTTGGCCTATAGAGATTGTCATGCTCAGTGAGAAGAACCTCCCGCAGGCATCCCTCAAGGAATTGCTCGTGGCCTCGGGCTCGAAGTTGCCAGGAAGCAAACATGAACTGGTCATGCTGAAGCACAAAGTTTGAGATACTTTTCCGTACGGAGTTACGGACGCAAACAATTTGAACAATTTGCAGTCGGGGAAATTGCAGCAGTTGCTTGGCGGGCGAGGAAGAACGTTCAAGCTCTATGGCTTTTCAAGCTGTGGAGGTGGGCACCCGCCATGTTCTGAAAGGTTCATGGAACTTCGATAATTGAATTTAGAGTTGACATGAAAATTGAAAATGGATCTGGGGCAAGACCTGGTGCCAGACATACCAGGAAGAGGGAACTGCTGCAAAAAGCCTTTAAAAAAGCACCCAGATTGGCAAGTATGATTTTGCTTTTAACAACTGCAAGGACGAACTTGTTTGGTGTCTCCCGTTGCGCACGATGCGTTTGGCAAAGATTTTGGGGCCCGCACAAGGAGACGACGACGACCACCACAACAACAACAACAACAACAACAACAACAACAACAACAACAACAACAACGACGACAACGACAACCACGACAACGACAACGACAACGACAACGACAACGACAACGACAACGACAACAACAACAACAACAACAACAACGACAGTAACAACAAAAGGGGCAAATGATTCTGCGGAACTGCCGCTGATGCGTCAGCATGAGTCAGCTACTAAATTTTCAAACATCAACTTAACTTGCTTGCGGTTTTTAACTTACATACTTGCAGGTCCTTTGGATCTTAATTTTGCTTCAGGAATTCAAATGCTCTGTCGCTTCGTTTTCTGTGTCTGGGAACTCTACAGTACAAAACATCATCGATGGTCTCGGCCCCACTGAGCGATGCCAGGAATTCGTGCGACTGCGGTTCCAGGACCTGACCAACTTCGGCGTTTGCAGTTTGCATTGACGTCACACAGAGCTGGATTTCTATGGATTTCTATGGATTTCTAGGCTTGTCAGGTGCACCACACAGAGCTGGATGTGCACCTCCACAGTAGCATAGTAGATATAATCCCGAC
>OMLO01002649.1_pt1 | contig 14586 bp, 7 predicted proteins | sample 1674811 | NCBI WGS metagenome assembly OMLO01 (sample SAMN06265003, study PRJEB25207) | coral metagenome | isolation source: Coral host | place: Mexico:La Bocana,Puerto Morelos, Mexico | collected 2008-11-13
TTGGGATAAATACCGGCTCGTGATATTTCAAAACTCCCCAAATATCACTCGCCGCGGCGGCTCGTGATATTTTGGTGTATTTTGAAATATCACTCGCGGTATTTATCCCAAATACCCCTAGAAACCGTGCTATTTCCTATACTAATTATTCTATATTTCTCTGTAGTTATAAGGCTAGAAGTATCAATTCCAGTGGAGACATGTGGTATTCTACTTAAAGGTGACTGCACTTATACAGGCTGTCATGATTAAATAATTTTATTTTTCATGTCCTGGGGTGAGTAAATGTTTTGGTTTTTTTGGGTTGGTTATTTGCTATAAGTAACAAAACCATGAGCTTCTAAGGAAACTGTTACAGGTTCTCCGTCAAACGGGAGGAATCAAAATATGTAGTGACTTTTTAATGCTAAGTGCTAGCCTTCTGTTGAAGAAAAGGTAAAAATCCCAGATTAGAATTGGAACGCTTAAAAATCATAATTCCCTCATTGCAGTCCATACATCTTTTAGGAGCTCCTGACTGGGTTTGAGGGGAAACTAGAGCAGAATGGGATCATGTGTGTCCGGCATCTGCGGTGGAGTGTCATTCGATACCCTTAATCAATATCCTTGCTTGATTATTGATTGACACTCTAATGACACTCCATCAACATCTTGGTCGGCAGTCGGTTGACAGTCGACTAATTCTGATCGATTCATGCAAGTCGGTCGAAACTCGACAGAATGCAGAATGTACATGGACAACTATCGAAAGTTAAGTATGAGAGCTTAGATGTAGACTCACCCAGGAATGAAGGATGCAGTCAGCAGAACATTAGATTTCCAGGAATCACCACCTAACACTATTAATAAAAAGAAATGATCAAGTTAGTGAAAAATGCTGACTCACACAGGATGTGTAGTTAGCTACTTAAAACCTCTGAATGTATCCAATTACAGTGCTTAGTTTAATAACGATCTTGGTGGGAAATATTCCCGCGACTAGTTTGTCTGCTGTCCATTGCACAAGGAAATGAAGTGAAGAAAACAAAACAGAAATTGTCCTACCTCCACAAAACCAAAAGTGAAAAGTACTTTTTTTTTTAGTAAATTGCGTCAATATTCATTGAGTAACTATAAGATCGCGTAACCCGCCCATAACGGCCAAAAGACAACCCAGAATTTTAAGATGATTACAACAATTAAACTCGCAGGTAAAAGCACATAGTACAAGTCTCTTTGTTGCCACAATAAAGAAGATCGTTTCAACTACTTCATCAAATAAAAGTTTGGCAAATAAAACCGATCCAATTCTCACCAATTACTTACATATTCATAGTCAATTTATGCCTCGTATGATGCCTAATCGAGCTGTGCACTGTACAAAGTCATGTTTACTGTAATTATCAAATAATAAGGAAAATCTAAACAACGACTTAGAGCAAAATTGTTCAATTGACACATACTTTTGTACATTCTAGCAGAAACATAACCAGACAGACATCCAAGACAAACAAACAGTACCTAATAGGGAATAAAAAAAAACAAGACCTGTATTTAATCAATTCAATCAATGTCCCTGCATATACGAATGTTAAATTTAATTTGGAGACCTCCGGGGAACTAACTACCCGTAGATATCATCTCAACCTTCTTTTAACAGCATAAAAATCTGGTGATAAGTTCCATGGTTTGTTTACCTATACCATGAAAGTCCCATTAAATTTCATTTCATGACCAATCAAATTTAATGGCATCTTAATGGTTTTTTAAGTGTTCGATTTCAGAATGGAAATTTCATGGGCCCTTAATTAGGAATTTTAAAGAGGGTTTACGAGGATTTTCATGGGGTGTCGTTTCAGGCTTTTTTCATGAGAATTTTCCCATGAAAACCCCCTGAATTAACTCCATGAAAAACCTTGTGATTTTCCCATTAAAATATTCAAAAGATTTCAATGGGTTTTGGTTTCATAGTGGAAACACTCCAAGAAAACATGCACGATTTAAATGCCATATTTCTATTTATCAATTACATTATGAGCTTGAAATTTCTAGAGCATGATAGTTGATGAGGACGTAGCCCGAGTCAACTATCACACATAGAAATTGAGAGCGAAAAATCTAGTAACTGTTTTAGTATAAATCTGCTAGCTATTCCAAACTTTATTTAAATCCACTTCAATTCAGACACTCCGAAAGTGCAAAAATTAGAGGGTGCATTTTTGTTAAAAAACAACTGAACACTAATGGGCTACTCGCTATCAATAGCAGAATGAATAGGGAGTGGCGTAGCCAATAAGAGCACAGTATTCAGGATAGACAGCTAGTAGATTTATACTAAAACTTGATAGAAACATGGAAAATGTTTTCTATTTCTTAAACAACAACATTGGGCAAGTTACCAGAGCAAATGTCAAGAAGACTCCGCGGTTTGGAGGGCACAGTATTCCAGCACATGCAAGCACTGCAAAATAGACATTTAAAAGTGGCATACATTCATGTTTCATTCATTTTATTTAATTGCATTTAGATAGACGGTCATTGCTAAGTAATAAGATAAACTAGTATATTATAGTTAACATTAAAATCTGTGATGTTTTATTTCATCCAGGAATAGAAGTCAACCATGCAAACAGTGTATATGCTAAATTATGCAATGTCTTTATCTGCACACTCACAAAATCTTCTGAAATTTGTGATATCCACATTCTATTATACAGGCAGGTTAAAAGGTTAAGTCTGCATATGAGCTAGGCTGGCACTCTCAGTAGCATAAAGCAACCTTAGGAGTATTTCTACTTTCATCACTGGCCTGTATTATGAATAAATTGCCAAAAACGGAAGTCTCCTTGTTATTTTCATGTAGTGCTTTAAATAATTTAAATAATACAGCCATATATAGGGGCCTTTAAAAAAATACATGTACTAAATGACAGATTTCCCTACTCTCTTAAACACCTCAAATTGTGAGAATCAAATCTCTTTTTATATACCTGAGCCTAAGAAAGGTACTGTACCTCTTTCAGGCTGGGCCTTGGGATGTATACGCCCTTACAAGGATTAACACCAGGGACTGGAACTAGATTGGAATACTGAGACTCATTTGCAGGGCTGCAAATAACTGTCAGTCATCGGCCATTAATTGGCCGACCAAAATTTGCTCATGTCCGACAAAATCCCAAATGTGGTCGGATATGATGTCCGGACAAATATTTTATCGTAAATCATTCTACAGCAACGATGAATAAAAATCTACAGTGATTAAGTTGGTGGCGTCCGACCACAATTTTGTTTTGTCCGACCAAGACGGTGTCTTAGTAGGACATATGTCCTTTCAGGTGAAAAAATTATTTGCAGCCCTGCATTTGCATTTGAAAAGTCAATCTGGTACCAAGATGATACTTGCCTGAAGGAGATCTGGGTTTGAGGTTAATGTCTGCATACATGTATATATGAGCCATCACCCGGTTTCTGTAGCATGACGTGACTAGGAGTATTTCTACTCCCCCCTGGATGGGATATCAGTCCATCACAGGGTTATTCCCAGTATAAAATTCGCTGGCAGCCATTTAGACATCTGGGTGGAGAGAGGCACTATGAGAGTCAAGTGTCGTGCCTACGAACACAAAACAATGTCGCCACCAGGGCTCAAACCCAGACGGCTCACTCCAGAGTTTAACACACTAACCATAAGGCCACAGTGCACCTCCCATATCCTCCCAATGCAGAAATTTCATTATGGGTGGGGCACAGAGCAAATTGGCTGGCTGTGACGACAATTTTGCCTGTCTGGTTTGACCATCCAGAGAAACGTTGTGTTTATAAAGAAGTTAAGTTCAAATAGCTTTGCCTGCCTATGAAAACCAGCTGCCCTCCTACTGAGAATGTTATTTAAAGCCCTACATATGTCAATAAAGAAGTTTAAGGAAGATCTACGAAGGTATTTTTTTAATAACATACCTAATGTTCCAAATATGGTGAGAGTGATCTGGCAGCCAGAGCCCAATACAGCAGACAGTAGCATGGGCTTTCCAGGAGGACGGAATACATCCCCATAAAGTGCCTTCCAACCATACAGTGCAAAGAAGTCATCCTTGAAAGGAAAAAAGCACATATTAGATAATTATTAATGATCATTTTTAGTAATTTAGAACAACACATTTGAAGATGAAATGAGGTAAAAGCAAGTTATAAACAAATTAAGATCTCCTTATGCCTGATGAGGATAAAAACTTTTGAGCTCATTACACGTAGTTTTGGATTTGTAAGTTTTTGTGGCTCTTAATTATTTTTAGTTTTAAATAGTAATCAAGTTTAATATTAATTCAAATAGGTAAAGATGATGACCTCTTGCTAAGAATCATCAACATATTGATGGTGAGTATAAGTACAATGTATTTGCAAATAAATGAAAAATTACACTTTCATAATTGCCTCACCACAGGGTCCAGACTGCTCGAGGTAGTCTTTTTCTTGAGCATGTGGTGCATTTTAACATATATGATTCCAGTAAAAATCAGCAGACATACCAAGATATTTACAATGCTAGGAAATGATAAACGAAATGTAACATCTTAATTATTAAGTGTCTAAAGGGGTGGCAAAGGTCTCTGTAGAATCCAAGTTCTCCAAGTGTAGTTTTGAGCAAGCTGGGTTAATAACATATTTATTACACAACCTAGTTGATAAACCAGAAGCATATCACCTAGACTAGGTGATATACTTCTGGATAAAGTTAATTTGTAGAAAGCACCTTCCTTAAGGTGGGTACCTCCTACTAGTAAGCACCACCTATTAGTAGGTGTCACCCCCCTACAATTTTAGCACCTGCCAAAGGTCCCTCCTACCCTACCTTATATAAGTTGGCAGCTCCCATAAAAGGCAGGCATCTCCCATGTAAGTGGGCACCTCCCTTAAATGGACACCTCCCATACATACCCCCTCCCCAGGGCACAACTCTCATATAAGTGATGAGCATGTCTTACACACAGTGGCCACATCCCATGGTAGACAATTCCCATGACAGGAACGTCCATGTAAAATTCTGATTTAATACAGCACTGATCAGAAGAAACCTAACAAGGAATGGGAACGGGAACGGAACAGATACAGAATGGGTATGAGAACAGGAACGGAATGGATATAGAACTGTAATAGATCAAAAAAATAGGTCCGCACTGCATACATGTGTGACTTACAATTACTGAGGATAAAACTGAATTATCTTTAAAAAATGACACAAACATTTTTAAGTTAAAATAAGCCCCTTTGTAAATGGCTTGTAACTGATTTTGAAAATAACCCTAACCTCCTAACTCAAAAGTTAACTTAGCATAATATTATATGTCAGTGATACTAGAAAATAGGAATATTGAGTTGTAGAAAATAGTGTGCTTATTACAAACATAGGCCCACAATGTGTGTTTTAATATTTACTTTTATCCTACTTGCAGTTACGATAGTGAATGAGATGCTGCTGTATCGCAAATGTAATAACTAATTTTCCGAATGTTTGAGATTTTTAATTTTTTTACTAGAGTGTAGGTATCTTTCAATCAATAAATGAATTAATCAGTCAATCAGTCAGCACTTAATCAATATTTCACTGAGTTTCATTTTCACCAGAAGTTACAAGTTCACCATATTAAAGCATATCACAATAGCTGTAAATAAGGTGGATTTCCAAGAAAGGCTGGCTCTTGTTATAAAGCCCACAGATAATAATGAAGACTTATTCCAAGAGCACTCTCATTAGATATATGATGATATATAGACCATTAGGCACACAGCAGACTGGGTATAACGTTACCATCTCATGTCCCACAAGCATAAGTGGAACAATTGTTTAATTCAAAGTATGCACAAAATACAGAAAACTAAAATAAAGCCACAATAAAGATGCCTCCAGAAATTACCCAGTCATATGCTTACCACATTTGTAGAGCATGGTATGATTGCTGATATACAATGATCATGATGACTAAGCCAATGAAACTCAAACTGAATCCACTGATCCAGTTCTTAATAATACTGACTGTATTAGTAAATTTAAAAAAAATACATTAATGAGACAAATCCAAACATAAAATCCAAACATTATTATTTTTTAAAATATAGATGTATATATATAAAGTGTAAGGTTTGATTTTCGTAAAACGGTGCTCAATACATAGGAGTGGAGTGAAGATACTAATGGCATCTTCTTCCCGTATTTTCCATTCAAGTAATTTGACTTATAGTACATTTTCACCAAGAAAATGTAAGTTTACTATTCGTTTTCTCACATAAAGCGACAGTTTACCCATTTCGTGAAGTACTTGCAAATCACTGTCAATAATTCCCCTTATTAAAAGTGTTCTTGCAAATGGGTTCTCAGAAACATCGTTCTTCTGAACGAGTTTTGAGAACACTTACCAATGGAATGCTAATGGCACAGGAATTGAACTGATGCAGGAACAGATACAGAACGGATACAGAACGGAATGGGAACGTGTGCAGAACAGAAACAGAATGCATTCACTGTCAAGCCTTCCCTGTTAGGTTTGTTCTGATCGGTACTGTAATCTTTGAAATGAGGGATAAAGTAGTTATTATATGGGGAGTCAGTTAATATATTATTCCTGCGTTATTGATATTTTAAAATTTATGTTCCACATTAACCCCATACTTAAGTCAGATAGTAATTCAGGTCTGAAATAAAACTTATATTTTGTTTTAATACACCCGACCTATTTTTTAGCTACAGTACATGTGGATAGAAAGAAGGTATAAGAGAAAGTTCTCACCTAAACCACTGGGTTTTTGTATGTGGCATTGAGTCAAGGATATAGTCCCAGCGTGATGCCCACTTGTGATTTACATTTTCCTCTCGCTGAACAAAAAAGAAAAAAAAATCAGTGTTACATGTAGCTTTTGCTCAAAATGCATAGATACTTGTTAGCAACTGATTTAGTAGAAAAGGCAGTGACAATTTCAAGAGATCTAAAACAGAACTTGAATGTGGTAAATGAAGAAGTCCATAATATTCCATCCATGCATATTTCTTTATGTATACTGTGCTGTTTAATTTTCACCTCAGCTTTAAAAATTGTTAAAGAAGTTCTTCTTTTCACTTTTTTTTTTGCGGAGGGGTCTCAAAAAAAATAAAATGCATACCACTCCCTCTCAGTCCATAACCCTACCCTACCCTACTCCCACTAGGATACCATACAATCATTATCAACACACGCCACCAACAGATACTATATATGTTTAACTCCCATACTACAACTTTTTTTTTAATTTTGTACCCACCTAGATTTGAACACCTGATCTCAGACTTGTAGTCTACAGGTACCTTCCTCTCCACTTATCCATACAAGTGTAAATTTCCCCACACAGAAATGTATTTGTTGGTGCAAAAAGTGATTGGATGTTAGCAAGTTGTCAGCCCCCACCCTCCTCAGCCTCCACCCATTCCCCTTTCACAAACTGACACTGTTTTGAAAAATTTAAAGCAATGGTTAAAATTGGTCCCAACAGTATTGTTCTTTATATATCATGACTGACTTACAACAAATGTGACAGAGTATGAGTAGATGATTTTGAATTCACTGGTGCCTTTGAGATCAAGTGGAATCCCCATAGCTGATCCAGGAGTGCAATCCCCTTTATGGTCAATGCTGTAACAGAAAAAGAAAACATATTAAATAATCTTACATTTTTGAAATTGATGTACTTTATAGTAATGTAGTGGATAGTACTGTAACATGTTAGGCTGAGTACTGTACTGTATGCTTGATTTTTCCTGGATGCTATGGATAAACTTGCCTGTTGCTGACAAAATTCACCAACAAAGTAACAAGCTTGCTATGTGTCTAAAGAACAGGGCTACATGTGACTCAAAACTTAATGACATCCATGCTGAAGTATCTAAATTTATACAACAACCAAATAAAACAATTTCTCAGAAATCCACCTATAACTTGTGGTGAAAATCAAATGAGCCAGAGAATAGTTTGACAAGACTGGCAGAAAAAGAAAATCTCATCACTAGAAAAGGCTGTCTGTGAAAAAGTTAACAGGGAGACTAAATACATGTACCAGAGGGAAGTGAGAAAGTGTAAGCTCAAGTCATGATCATGTTAATCCTTACTGATCTCCTTAGTTACATTTGAACACAAATTGTGTGATCCTGCAGGCTAACTTCAGCCAAAAAAATTAATACTAGTTTGCATGTCTTTTGGTGACATAATGGGGACTTCTTTCAGATTCTTTTGTTTGCTAATGTAGCCAAATTATTCAATGAAGGTTTCTTCATTTCATTGACATGTATGTATCAATTTTACATGAAATTGTAAACAACAAAATAAAAAACAAAATGTTTTCATACCTTCTTGGTGTAACTTTTGCAGACATCAGACGAGAACCATCCCAGTCTTCACCTGTCCCATCATGGTACTTGATCTCAATGTCCATGTGGTTGAACACGTAGTGCATCCCAGGTTTATTAAACAAGATCTGCAGATGAACAAACATTACCAAAGGCTGTAGGTAAAATGAATGTTTTGAAGTGCTATTCCAGCATTTCACATCAGCATTACAACATACAGTGCTTAAACCCTGTAAATATGCATTTTAACTTCTCGCAACACTGCGTCAAGCCGACAACAACAAGACTGAGCTTTTCATTCTCACAATTATACCGGTACTTGTCTAAAAATAATGACACATGGAGCAAAATAAGTGCACCTCCTACGTGTACATCCCTGGAGTCTGGTGCACATTATACACTCAGTCTGGTAAATATATGTGTTTTCTTTCATTAGAGGTGTCATTATTTTTAGTGTAATTGTGAGAATGAAAACACCTATTTGCCCATGTGGGTGTGTGAGGCGCACTTATTTGGCTCCACTTGTCTAGAGGAAAATTACCAAACCCACTCTGCATGACACAGAGTAAACTAAAAATTTGTTTTACACAAAATGGGAAATCTTACACTTGTCACGCAGGCATCGTGAGCTTGTCCATCTTCAGATACATAGCATCCAATAGGAAATCTAGTGGAGCAGTATTTGCTTGTTTCATCATAACACCATGTCACAGGCATATTGTCAATTATCCTGTAAAAAAATAACAATGTAAGAATTAGTCAGCTGAGGATGGCATAAATTTTAAATAATATAAAATTATGTTTTAGTGACAATATACTATCAGTATTAGTATAAAGTAAAGTATGCACAATCATGTTAACTTTATATTTTAAAATACTGAAGTCATGATTGATCATTGCAGTATACACACAACTAAAGCAGTTGTGCAATTAAATCCGGAAAAAAAATTCAGGTCTGCAACGGGATTGATCCAATCCATGACCTCTGTAATACCGGTGCAGTGCTCCATCCACCAACTGAGCTATCAAGCCAACTTAGAGCTGGTCACATTGAGAGTTTGTAATATACCCGTAGAAGTTGAAGGATGCAAATGAATATATCATATATTCATTTGCATTCTTCAACTTCTTTGAACTGCAGAGAAACATATTAAGTCATATGATTAATTATCACAGCTAAAACTTAAGTCAACTGCTTAATAGTTGTGTGACATTATTGCTCACAATGATTTATCATGACTTATTCAGACATATCTTTTTCTTCAGTTCAAACTACATTGATCTTTCATTTATTCATTTGTATATTTTAAATACTGTAGGTTAGTGAGTCATTTTACTCACTGCCCTCACCAGTGGTTGTGATAATTAAGAGCAATTCCATTTTTCAAAAACTCCAGCTTTTTCATATCTTCTGGTGTACCAGGATTGTAACTTTTTGAGCAGAGAGTTTTGCACTTTTCATCTTTCTTGAAAGTTACCTGTTTGAAATAAACCAACACACAAAACTTCAAACAAAATTTGACTGAAAATCATTATTTTGCCCTTTATCCTTTTTCAATGGCTAATAAGATGCACTCAGTTTTCAAGAAAAATAAATCCCACTAAATCTCATTAGGCTGCGCTAAAATCATTTTTGATAGAGTGGTTTTTCCCCCACTTCTTTCCTCCAAGTTGAGACGGGAGATCTCTGAACAGTAAAACCAACCAGATTTATTGTTATTGATTGGAATTTATACACAAATGTTTCTGGATTATAAGGAATAAACTGAAGTCTGGCTATGAAAAATTGGTCCACATTCATGAAATGTTAACTTTTGGATTCTCAAAAGTAGTAATGACCTAAATACATGTAGGTTCCTTTGACAACTCAGATCTCATTAAATAAATATATAATAATTATATAAAAAAAAAAAATGAAGCCTTTGATCTTACTGGATCATATAGCTGCCAGAGCTTATCCCCAGTTTCTGTAGCATGAAGCGGCTAGGAGTATTTCTACTTCCCCTGGACGGGATGCTAGTCCATGGCAGGTCATTCCACCGCAATTTGTTAGATTTTCCTCAACAATTTGCCGGTACCCATTTATACTCCTGGGTAGAGAGAGGCACTATGAGAGTAAAGTGTCTTGCCCAAGAACACAACACAGTGTCCCCGGCCAGGGCTCGAACCCGGACCACTCGCTCCAGGGACAAGCGCACTAACCATGAGGCCACCGCGCCTCCTTCTTGTTTAAATAATGGTATAAAAATGCTTGACTTACATTATAAAGAGAGGGGGTTATCCTGTCTCCTATGAGAACCTGAAAGTGCAATTATAGAAAATAGTTCAAAACCAACAGAAAATCGATCTGTAAGCATCTATAGTGTTCTTGGGAAAGACACCTCACTGGAACATGGATAATGCATGGTGATTCTTTTGATCTGTGTTCAGATCATTGTGCATGCTTTGATGTTTTGTCCTCTTTTTTCTCAGAAACAATGTGCAAAACGGCCAAAAAAATACAGGGGAATGTTTTACTACTAAATTGAAAAGCACGTGCAAAACTTTAGGCACTTTTGAAGAAAAAAAACTTTCACCCGAAAGAGTCATAGTCATAGTCGATTTTTTTGGACAACGTTCAAGGGGAACAAGCTGCAATGAGGTTCGCCCTAAGTCACTTATATTAGTCTTGCCCCAAGCCATTCAATTGTTGACAAGGAATGGTTGTTTAGCAAGTGTTTTATAATATATGTAAATGTAGATTAACTGAATGCTTGCCAATAGAAAGGATGGACATGGAATGGTTTTCAGACTGCCGGGTATCTAGCATTTTGAAAACACTTCCTGGCTGCTTGGTATCTACATGTAGACACAACATTTTTTATACTAAGTCTTGTTTGGTTTAAAGTTTTTTCAGTTCTATTTCAGAACTCTGCTCACAAAGTACACTCATTGGCTCGATTTGAGCTCACTGGCTCTGTCAATACATTGGTTGCAATTGACAATGAGTGAGTGCTTGAGTTGATTCCAGAAAACAACTTGAATCTTGATGAGCTCATCCATTATGTGATTCAAACGTAAGAAATCCATGCTTGATTTCAGGCAAATGAACCAAAATACATGTAAATGTATCCATGCCCAAATGACTGAATGCTGAAAACAACCTGGAATGAACTTGTTCAACGCTAATTAAATTCCTCCCAATAGTATTCTGATTAGCTTGTCCTACATATCAACAACATCCAACTACATCTACATCCTAATATGGTCAACAAAATCTCACTGCACACCAGAAACCACTTAGTATACAAATGAACACAAATTCAAGCCACAAAATCTGCGAATTTTTCTGGATAACCTGCTGCATAAACCTTCCCACTACATATGGTGCTATATGCTGCCACCTCATCAGGAGAGTGTTTTGGCTGGTCCAACTTGTTGGGAAGTATTATTTTAAATTATAGTCCCTAATTATGCTACTGACAATATAATATTATAAAACTTTTAATTAGGAATTAAGCCCTAGATCCTGCTATATGTGCACTTTTCACCCTAGCTGCAAGCCATAATTTACAGTATGAGTCATAATCAGAGTAGTTATTAATTATTTATTTACAAAACTATAATAATTATGCTCACTTGGCCTAAATTTTCTCTTGGAAACTCTGAGCCTTTGACAGGAGCACAGAAGTCAAACCTGTAAAAGAGAAAATAATATATTTTATTTTTTTCTTGGCTTGTGAGCAGGCGGAATTCTCTAAATCCTGTAATCTGATTGGTTCTGGGAGCGGGCGGAAATTTTCGATCTTGCCCGCTCATGGAGCGATTCCGCCCGGCTAGCTCGCTGTGTGACAAAATTGAGCTCCCTTACAGTAAGAAAATTAATAAAAAAGTTATTTACCGGCTTTGGGTCGGTAGTTAGTTTGTTAGTTACTTTCACAAGCTCATAAGCTGAGAACTGTATTAATGGTGACATGGTGATTATCTTGCAGTAAACTCACGCTGCCTTCATTCTAGGTGCCATAAAATGTATTGTTAATAGTATTAGTATTTAGAAAATAGCATATTGATTGGTTTAAAACCATGTTTCTATAACCTGATCAAAACACAGAACTAGCACATACACTGTTGTTGACGCGCAAATAAAGAGAATTTACATTTTCATAATCAAAGTAACAAAGTTGTTTTTATTTTTTTTTTTAATTGCAGTATTTTCCAAAAGAAATAGAAAACATGTTCTCTGTGTTTGTACCAAGTTATATATTTAAACACTCATGAAAGGTTAGGAAAACTCAAAAAAGCTGTGGAAACATTCACCTGTGACTCTCGTTCCCACAGCATTTCTCATTCTTCCAAACTTTCACTCATGTTTCTATGACATGATAGAAACATGGTACGTTTCCTATTTTGAATAATAAATAACACTAATAAATAATGAATGAAAGAATGACATATTTTGTAAGAAGGTAGTGGTGACTTCTGAACAGTTTATAATCATGGGCCTGGTAAAACAAACCTTGAGTAACTATATGGGATTAATGACTTCTCAGAATCCAGTTGGTTGGTAAACAGGTCAATTTTTGACTATAATAAAAAAGAAGAAATTAATTAAAGAACTTTCTTGACTGCTTATAGCATTAAATAAATAAAGGTTCTTAATCTTATCGTTTTTCTAAAAATAGTTAGTTTACTCTCAGTGATGAACATGTATACATGTATGTTGTGGTTCAAATCTAATCTCTGGTTTATTTTTTCTAAACCAGTCCAAGATTTTTAAAACAGTTCATTTTTTTTTAAACCATATTATATTTTAAAACTGTTTTAATATGAACTGTCTTCCTTCTACCTTCCCTTCCAACACACTGTACCACTCCCTATATTACTCTAACCTCCCCTCCCATGCACTATACAACACACCATCATGCATCCCCACCCCAACTCCCTATGTAAAATTTCCATATAACGCATACACTGATTGGTTGAAACAGTATGCTTTATCAGAAACCAGCGCACAGGTTTTCACAATGAGTTACAATGCAGCCTGGATTCCTTCCTTTACCTGCTTTTAGATCCTGATTAGACTAATAAATGAACAAACTCTGAAGGTGTTGTTTTACTCTTGAAAGCCACTCGAAACTGAAAGCTTAGCTGAAGTCCAGTCTGTTTTGACAGCCGTTGTCTTTTTAACCAATCAAATTAGTTGAACAATTCTAACAAAGATTGTGATTGGCTGTTTTTAGCATACTTTATCAGAGAACAGGGGACCTCTTCATTAGCATGGACTTAAACACCATGCATCATGTTTGTAAAATTTCAGGTGTTGATGAAAAATGATGATTTTAGCAATAGACAGAGCTTGAAAGTCAGCTAGTGAAATCATTAAAGGTAATATTTATTGAAGTGACGGCGTCAAAACCCTTTCATAATCTTTAATTACTACATATATATTTAAGCAATAGACCACAAGTTTCTATGGTTTATAGGCTGATAAACCACGCAGGATGTTGGAAGAACACGAGAAGAATGTGTAAATCACGAGCCGCAGGCGAGTGATTTACGAATTCTTTGAGTGTCCTTCCAACATCACAAGTGGTTTATCAGCCTTTATACCATAATTAAATTAATGCGCGCGCCCTGATTGGTCAATCAGCTATGGTTTATTGTGCCGGTAAACCCATAGAAATTTCGCATGTCTTCTGAATAATTATATAAAAGCAATAGACCTTGTGATGTTGGAAGAACATTCAGAGAATTCGTAAATCACTCGCCTACGGCTCGTGATTTACAAATTCTTCTCATGTTCTTCCAATGTTCTTCCGCATGGTTTATCGCCTATAAACCATAGAAACTTGTGGTCTATTGCTTGAATAAACCATAAAAACTTGTGGTCTATTGCTTTTATATCATAATTCAGAAGACACACGAAATTTCTATGGGTTTACCGGCACAATAAACCATATCGCTGATTGACCAATCAGGGCGCGCTCATTAATTTAATTATGGTATAAGACCTCGTTGGATATGAAGTGATAAATAACCAACGAGCGCGTAGCGCGAGTTGGTTATGATCACTTCATAACCAACAAGGTCGAATGGGATAATTGTTTTTGTATATTCTTAATCGGGTTTTTGCCGCCGGTTTTTATTTCAACAATTTTACAAAGCGGAAAATTTTTAAACTTTGCGCACTATTTTCCATATTAGGTAAAACTCCGACTAATGGCTCATAGTCGGAGTTTTTGAGCCAATTAGAGAGCTAG
>OMLO01002650.1_pt1 | contig 14585 bp, 19 predicted proteins | sample 1674811 | NCBI WGS metagenome assembly OMLO01 (sample SAMN06265003, study PRJEB25207) | coral metagenome | isolation source: Coral host | place: Mexico:La Bocana,Puerto Morelos, Mexico | collected 2008-11-13
AATAAGAAAGTTTTCATGCTGACATGTCTTTGAGAACTGATGATACAAAGGCAGGAAGTATGAAATGCCAAACACCTCACAGCTTTATGATCTTTATGATTCAGAGGTACATGTTCTCGCTTTGAGTTGCATGAACTTTGGATTTTCATTCCAAACATGAAAAACATTCAACCCATAATTTAGGTTAGCAAGCTTGCAAAACATTGATGCCAGCTAGCTGGCTTGTCAGAGGCACAGACAAAAAACAACATGTTTTTTGCGCCCCAAGTTGTCAAAAAGAGATTTCCACTGTTCCATCAAAATCTCATTACTCTTTGGTAAGAATTCCACAGCTTCCTTCAAAAGAACCAGGGCAGGCTTCAGGTGAGCCTTCCACCAGAAACAACACTCCAAGTGTGTCTTGTTGTCAAAGTAGTCTTTGCAAGAAAGCATTTCCTCCCGCTTCTTGAGACGTTGGCGATGTGGAAATTGTTCAAACTTTTCCTTGAAGGGTCTCATTTCCAAATATCGATGGTAGTCGTACTTCCAAAAGACCTTGTAGTCCACATCCGTTAGGCCATTTCCTTTAAGACCCAAATGGATCACTGTAAGGGCCCCAATAGCTTTTCCAAGAGCCTTGCTCGTAGTTTTGTTGTCAGCGTGCACTGCCTGAAGCCACAGTAGGCATTCTCCGAAACATTCTGACTCATAATCTGCAAACAGTGCTTCCTGTTCCTGGGCATCGCCAACAGCAGCGCATATATTGCTGTAAGAGGGACCTTGCCCCTAGTGTGTTGCTCATCACCCTCCATGACGCTACTCAAATCGGAAACTACACAACTAATGGAAGCTACTTGATACCAAAAGCTTAGGATTTGAATACGGTTCCATTATTCAGTTATCCAAAGTTCAGAGGTCAACTGCAAATTCATTTCAACCACCTTACCTTTGATGCCTTCAGGCCTTCCCCAACTTCAGGCACAGTGCAGGGTCAATGGCAAGAGGATGGCAGGAGTTGGCAACAGCTATTATTATTAATTGAAATTCTAGCCAGCTAGCTGGCTTCTTCTAAACCTGTACCGATCAGATGTACCATTGAAATCTAGCCCGCGAGCTGGCTTTTAGATGTATCTTTAAATTCTAGTCTGCTATACGGCTTGTATATACTGATCAGAAGTATGACAAAGTAGTTCAATTGCTGCAGCTAACTAGCTGGCTAAAAAATAAACCTTACAAGCCAGCTAGCTGGCATGAACATAGAAGGCGAAACTCCTTTTTGCACCACACAGCTTCTCCGCATCCTCTCCGCATTCTCCGCAACGTCCCAACGAAGGTCCATCAATTTCATTTTTCTGGGAACAGCAGGCTTGAATCAAGAGCTTGCAATCATTTCTTCTTTATGGTTGAAATTTGCATCTTATAGTTTACAGCTTAAAAGCTAGCAGTTTACAGTTTATCCATGACGCCTTACAGTTCAGAGTGTGGTTCAGCCTCCATGTCCAGAAACCCTTCGACCACCCAATCTAAATCAACCCACTGCCATGATCCGTGACATGAAACCCCCAGGCCTTTTCTTCAAAAAACAGCTTCATGATGATGATTTGGAACAAACATTGTAACAAAGAAAAATCATTTCAAATCAAAAAATTTGAAGCATGGGTCACAACCTCACACTTAAGCGCCTGGGGTAAGCAAGACAGCTTGATTTGGATTCAAGCTCGCACCTCCATTGAGGTACACAGCAGAGGCTTAGACTGGACTCAGGCCTTTGGCGCAAAAACGTGCTTGCCACAACAGCTTCACCACAGGGCTTTTGCCCAAGAAACAGATTTTTCATAAGCGCAGATGCTTCCATCACTCAGCTTATCAGTGGGCCCTTCAGATCCATTCTCACTCGGACTGTTCGCCTTGGCGCAGAAGGCAATGCGATGGGTCTGGGCCATTGTGAACTTGCCAGGGTTCTGCGCATCCTCCTTCTTGCAGCGGTAGCAAATGGCCACATCGGGTTTCTTCTTAGCACCATCTTTAAGGGTCTCTCCGACAGGCATCACTTTGCCATTGTAGTCGTGACGATCCAATCATCCGATCTTTCCAAAACAAATTCCACCATATATGATCCGCCAAAAGATCCGATGTAGTGATCATCATTCAGCATCACCGCTTGCTGGGACTTGTTGACCAAGAAAACTTGATGTTGAGCACGGACTTGAACCAATAGACCAGCTTTGCCGCACTTCACTTCTTGAAGCCAAGGAGTGGTAATCTTTTCAGTCTCCGTGATGTAGCTTGGGTCCACCACCTTCCTCACCTTCTTGGGGGGTGCAGCTGCTGGAACTTCAGGAGCGCCCTTCCTCTTCTTGCTATCATCTTCTTCATCCTCCTTTTGTTCCTGCTTCTCCTCCTTGTGGGTTTCCTGGACGATACCACCCTTCTCAAGAAATTCATCCGGCCAATGAGTGAAATCGCTTGCAAAAGTCGCATGAAACTGCCACTGCTTGACGATGTGCGCAGGAATCCGGCTTGTCCTGCTTCCCAATCACCAAAACATTCAGCCTGCGCTTCGGTGGCACAGCTGGCAAAACATCATTGGAGACTTCACTTGTTGGCTGAGCCCCTGGAATCTTCAAGCTGCCATCCATGACCTTCTCAATCAGTTGGGTGCTCTGAAGCCTATCCTTTTCTTTTCCTTCTTCAGCCACACCAAAGTAAAACAAAGGAATATTGAAACCCTGCCTCTTCTTGATCACTGCCTCAAAGCAATCACCAACTCGGGAGTACAAGTCCACCAAAACAATTGCAGGGGTTGACCCCAGGTCAGGACCTGTGAGCAAGCCATCCAACAAAGCCTCAAATCCTTGCCATCCAACTTGGAAATACTTCGGAGCTCCAGTGACAGTTGCCTCCCTTGCCCAGGAACTCAAACGCAATGAGTCCATGGTCAGATCTTCAATCTCCTTAAGTTCTTTCGGTGGAACTTGTCGCACAGGTTCGGTCCTCCTTGTCTTCCTCAAAGAGCTCGACCAGCAAGGTGTTTTGTTGACATCTGTGAGGATAGAGGGAATCACCAAGCGAAGGATAGTTGAGAGGCCGAAGGTCTCGATCGTCACAAGAATCTTGGAACAGCAAACTGAACTGAACACCAATGTTGTGATTGCCCGTGGTGAGGAGCGTAGTGGTGAGGGACTCCTCAATGTGCAAAGTCCCCCGGCGACAGGCAAACGCTGGGCAAAGAACCAGCCTACATGATTCCAAGTTGTCTGTCAAGGCCCACTGCATGACATTGATCTGCATGTCTTGGATGTCGGCTTTGATCAGACTTGGGGCAGTCCAATTCAACAAGCAAACCATGGGAATAGTGTTGACATCAACACCTGCCTTGGATGCAAGGCTGCGCCTGAAAGTCAGCTGCTCCGAAATGACAGACTCGACTGGCCCAGTGTCCCAACTCGTCATGCGGGCAAAGGTGTCCGTGAAATCACCAACACCTTGTTGGACTTTGGCGTGGACCTGAAGCCTGTGGTCTCGAACGGCATGTTCTCGAGCTACATCAGAATGTGCTTTTGTTTGATCGCAAGGTCAAATTCATCCTTGGCAAGCCGAGCAGACTGTGCTTCTGAAGGCTGAATTGGCATGGCAATCATTTGAGCATCCATGATGCCCTTTTGGCTTTTCACCGGAGCCAGCTTAAGAGAATCACTCTTTCCCATGATCAATGCCCCGACTTCTGAGTCCACATGTGGGGACCATGCAGCCCAAGCATCAAGCCACTTCTCCTTGATGATGTCATCACTGACAGGGGTTGACTTTTGAAATTCAACCGCCAGCTGATAAAGCACTGCAGCAGTCTCAGCAATCGTCTCCATCTCTGAAGCTGTGATCTTCTTCCTGGCCAACTTGTTCGCATCAGAATTCAAATGCTGCACTCGTCTCACCATGAGGATCATGCTCTCAGAGGTCACCACCATTCGATCTCGCCAGGCTTGTGTCTTTGCTGGGAAATCAAAGCCGGGGTAGATCTTCTTGCTGGCCACGTTGTCATCCGACCAGCAGGATGCAGCCCATCCAACTTCAGCCACATGTTCCAAAAGAAGATTGACGCGCTCCTGAAGCAGGGTCAGTGTGAATTTGTGAAGTCAGGATGCGGGCGACCTTCAGTTTCAACTTAAATATTTGAATATATGATCAAAGAATGGATGTTCTTACCAAGTTCTGAAAAAAGCGGACATGAAAAACATTGAAAAACCAAATGGGGAAACAAATTTTCAAACACAAGGGCCCCGAGGGGATTTCTCGAGCAAAAGCCTCAAGCTCATCAATCTCTGCCCTTGGATGTGGAAGGTTGCAGCCATGCTTGCGTTCCGCTTCCGAGCAAAAGCATTGACATCCATGTGGAGGTTGCGGGTCATCACCACCATGTCAACAACGTGGCATGCCCTCCTCATAGATCCCTTTGCAGAAATCTTCACGCGCGAAAAAGTTTCGTCAGCAAGACTGCTCTGGGCTACATGGTGAACACGGATCTTCACCACAGATTCAAAGAGCTCAGGCAAGTTCTTTTTGGTATCAACACCCTTGACCTTGCAATAGTGGAGAATCATCATAAAGATGTCACTCGCCTCAAACCCTTCAAGTAGCTCAAGCCGAACGTCGGCAAAGGTGTACCAAAGGGGCACTCAGAACTCCATGGAATTGGCAGGTCCTTGCACATGTCAGGTTGATGGGTGTGAAGGACCAGCAATGGCTCACCGCCAGTTTGGAACCCACCCTTCACAATCATTTCCAACATGATTTTTGTGGCTTCATGGCCGCCAGCAGGTTTGGGACTTTGTTCAGCCAGAAACCCCAAACAGGCCACATGAACAGTGAGTGGCTGGGTCGAAGCCAAGTCCGCTTCAGAAACCACAGGAAGGTCTGCATCATGATGATACAAAGGATCAGAGGCCTCTTTAAAGAGGTTTCAAAGGTGCATGCCAAAGTCCTTCTTGTCGTCCAAGGTCGGCAGGACTGCTTTCAAGTACCGAGTCGCACCATTATGCTTCTGGCTTAAGACATTCAGCTCCTCCAAAAGCTTCACGATGAACTCTTGCTGTGGATCTGGAAGATCTCCAATCTCAGTGGATTCGACATCAGCCAGCGTGAGAGACTGAGAATCGACTTCCATCATGATAAGCCGGGCCCCCAAAGGTCAAGGGCTGCAAGCCACAAAACTCTGGTTTTCAAATCATCATCTCTCAGCTGGTCCTTTACTAGCCAGCTGGCGTGTGAGTGAAAATCAACAAAGAAAATGTACACTGAAGACTGTCACCCTCGCAATGTGAAACACCTACTATTTATCTACTCTGCCAGCTAGCTGGCCCTCCTAAATCTACAGTATGCCAGCAAGCTGGCCAAGTCATTAAGTCTATGACTACAGAATGTCTATTGAAATTCAAGGGACAAAAGCAAAAACCAGCACATTTAGGCTCGGAAACCGGAGGGGGGTAGATGCGCTTCGATGTTCTGATTCTTGGATTGTTTGGTGGTCATGACTTCTATCACATCGAAGGCCCTGGAAGGCTATGACCACACTAACCGAATTGGTCAGCAGCCGGGTACGTTTGCGCATAGGCCGCTTCAGCGCGTTACTGTCATGCGTTGATCGAAAACTACACTCTGAACATTTGGTTGTGCAGCCAAGGATTTCATCTCCTCAGTCTGCCATGAAGATGCCCCTGCTGGGTGTTCTAGGACAAAAAACTGTTAGATGCTAACTGCCTGCGCGCACATCGACTTGAATGAACCAGATGCAGCATTCCTTGACGCCACATGGCTTGAACTTTTGCTGGATGCGTGCGCTTGAAATTCCACAAGCGTTGCAACTCAGAAAAAACCGTACATGGTGGACTTAATATGAGGGAATCAATCATCAGTCTGTCTAACAGATCCACCGACAATTGGGCACAGTGAGTCTCTTCAAAATCCCATCCGGTCAGCAAATTACAGGACAACACAGACTGAAGTCCAAGCGTTTGGATCACTGGGGCCACACGTGGTTGTGAGCAAAGTTCAGCAGCATGATGGTGGCCAACTAACAACTGAGCATCAGCTTGGCATCGGGATCAGTACAGATTTTCTTCCATGAAAAGCAGGGTCATCACCGCGAAGAAGCAGAAATTCATTCAATTCATCGAGAGAAGTTTGAATGTCATCATCTTCATCTAAAACATAGCGCAGATCAGTTTCGGACTCTCCCTCAGAAAACATTTCTTCCACATCTGGTGGAAGTGATAGCCAGCTCACTTCTGCCGAAGCATCCATCATGCCAGACGCGTCACATGAGCCATCATCATTTTGATAGTTGTCATCTTGGCTGTGATGTTCAGTTCTCACTGAAGGTGGCAAGTCAAGCCCCCCTGGCATCGATGGCGGCCATGAAACATAAGAACTTGAAACCGAAGGTGGCAAAGACAAATTACATGTCTCACTATTATTACGCACTTGAGCCATTATGGTTCAACAATCGAAAGTTTTTATGATGTGTATGCCAGCAAGCTGGCCCTTCAGGACATTATCAAGAAAATAGATACATTTCCAGCTAGCTGGTTGATTTCCTAGAAACGTCCCAACCAATCTGTCTAATGCCAGCAAGCTGGCTTCTGGAAATACCTTCTTCACACTGAGAATGGATCAAAATCCTGGCCCCAATCTATCATCGTCTCAAAAAAAGCTACTACGTGGGGCGGACCACCACCATGCCATTCACGATCTCCCTGTTGTATTTGCCTTCGTTGGCCTACTTTCGACACTGACCACAAACTTTCCTGCCCCACTTGCATTTGGAACAACCAAATTTTGAAGGCTCTGGCTCTTCACGATCAGCTGCAGGGACAACTGCAGGGACATCAGCCGGTGGAGCCGCAAGCTCATTGGGAGGCGTTGGGAGCACTTCAGATTCAGCAGTGAGCACTTCAGATTAAGCAGCGAACTTGGCTTGGCGTTTCTCGCTCGGCTTGTTCGCTCTTTTCCTCAGTTCAGACTCACAAACCTTGAAGATGTTGACCTGGCGTGGAGGTCCAGGACCATCTGCTTGTGGAGCGACCTGATCATCCATGATCAATTTCTCGAGTTTGAACTCAAAGGTAAAGAAGAATCTGATGGGCGCAGGTTTTGGGATAACCTAAACTGAGAAGAAGTTTCACTTCAAAAAGTGAAGGAGTGCAGGAACAACTTTCAACCCAAAGTTAAAATGATTTGGAAAGACAATTCAAACAATGAATGAAAACTGCTCAATGATACCAAATGACCTGTTTCATTCTTCTCGCACATGTCAAGCAGGAAGGCTTGGGACTTGAAAAGATTTCATGGTGCTTGGGCAACAGTTTCAGCAGTCTTTTTGAGCTCCTTGATGTCATTGATGGGAACACGATGGGCTGGGAACACGTTGTCAATCTTGGAAGCAACAGCCACTGGCATCACAAGGAGAGGCGGCTGCGATTGCTCCGCAGAAGACATGAACTGCTTCAGCAGCAGGCAAGCATCATCGGGATCTTACAATCCACCCACGTGTCATGGTTGTTCTCAACTGCTTGGCCAATCTCAGACAAAACCTCTCGAGAGGTGGTTGGCGCTTGGCTGAAGATGCGTCGAAGTAAGGCCGGACATGCTTGTTTCACATTTCTCTGCAAACAAAGCTTGGAAGTCCCAGCATATGCTTGCGCCCGCCAGCAGGCTCAAGCACTTTTTCCCAGTAAGACTTCACCTCCTCAGCATCTTCCAAATCCGAAGCTCTTTGAAGCAAAGCAGCAATGCTGGAGAATCATTGGTCCAGTTCGTTGTGACTGTGGCTAGTCTGGAGGAACATGTAGCTCCGTCGAGTCGAACAACGACTTTCCCACACAAGCCGCAAGGTATGATGCCATCCATTGGTTCTTACTTTCTCTTGGTGTGTTATCAGCGCTGATGATACAGTTCCGTGCTATGTATTCATCAAGAAAATTCTCACAGAAGAGATCAAACATGCGACGCAAAAGGCTGCAGTTCATGTTGGCGTCCTTGGCACAGTCGCTGGGGAGCAGGAAGTATGCTTCCATCCATCCGTGTAGAACACTCCAGTGACATGGAGGGCTGGCTGCTTCTTGTCCTCTGGAGTGGTTGCTTGAACCCGCTCTTCGTCCAATCGGCTGCAAATCTTACAACGGCTTCCTTGGCCAATGTTTCGGAAGCGGGGGGTATTTTTTCCATTGCTTCCAGCATCTCTCAAAGGTGGCATTGGAGCAGCAGGAAGTTGGATCGGAAGAATTGGCCTGGTACTGGGCAAGAGGCGCGCGATGTTGCCAGGGTTCATATCTTCGAGGTGCCAACCTGTGCTTGGTCCCGCCCGGAACTGCCAAGCTGACTGACCACAAATGATGGTCTGGTGAATCTACCACCTCATGTGGGTCATCCACATAGACTGTGGTGCGCTCAAGCCCAACTGCCATTGGCTCTGCCAAGTTGTTGTAAAGCTTCGAAAACCATGCATCGATCTTCATGAACTCAATCTTGGGCTTGAAGACAGACACTTTCATCTTTGGGGGTAGTGTCTTGTGACCAGCCAACACCAGCTTCCTAAGAGGATCAACAGTCTTAGGAGAGACGCTGGAGCTTCTGCCAAGCAACTCGACATATTTTCCAGTCACAAATTTGCCACTGGACCATGTTTGAATCATTTGATTTAGCTACATCCACCAGCATCTGAACCTCGTCAAAGATCTTCTCCATTCGTTTGGTGGTCTGGCACTCCGGATTGTCCAGCTTGGCCTGGAGCTGCAGCTTGATGTTCTCGATGTCTTTATGCTTCAAGCACTGGAGCTTGCAGCAAACAACTTCATCTCCATCAGAACTGCCCACGGCATCTGGGAGCGAAATTTCATCATCAGCAACTTCTTCAATTTCTTCAGCAGAAGTCGAACCCACGTCCGGAGGCAAATCAACAGCATGACGGCTGCTGGAAGCTTGTGAAGGCATGATCTAGAAAGCAATGATTGAAAGTCAAGGAGTCATTGCTACTTATTACTGCTGGCTAGTCACATTAAGTCTTATATTTTCAATGGCTTGCAAATGGGAAGTGCTGTTGACTAACTTGACACCAAAAAACTTTGACATTGAAATTCGTTCAGTCAGTTGTTACAATATATCTTTATTAGTATCTTACCCCTTCAATTTCCTTCTGTTTCCTTGATGCACTAGCTGCAGAAACACAAACTGAACAAGCTTCCGGTGTCCAAAAGAAAATCCAACATACTAACCATTAAGCGGCTAGCTGGGTTGTACTAGACAAAATCTCAAAAGTTGCCAGCTAGCTGGCTTATCAATGGATTCAGAGTGACATTAGATTCCGAAAAGATTCAATCAAGCTGGTTAGATCATCAGTCCTTCAAGCTTCAAAATCAACACTAAATAAGTTAGTCTAGAAGGATGCCAGCTAGCTGGCTGGTAGGATCAAGAACCAGCAAGCTGGCCAGCAATCATGTGGACACCAACCAACCGGCCCTTTTTCCACTTTACTGTCAACAGGAGACTTGCGAAGCTCTGAGAAAAGATTCCTTAATCTAATCTTCAGCCTCAATCTCTTCGTAATCCGAATCAGCAGTTTCGGCTTCAATCTCAACTGGCGACTCGGACTCGGGATCCACCTGGTGCTCGTTGTACTCCAACATGTCGGAACCAGAAGCCCAATCAGCGCATGAACTGGTAGAAGTCGGGGGCGGTGGATCGACAGCCAAAGTAGTTGAACGTGTGCTTTTCACCTGCGCCCTGAACTTCATCGGCTGGTTGCTGCTGCTGGCCATCAAATCCAAATCCAAGCGCACACTGGAGAAGTTGGCAAGCACCATAGCATCCTTTCAGGGGTCATGGGGCATGTTGCTTTTGTAAAGAACATTCAAAGAACTTCCAGACCACTAATGGATGTTTTGAATGTTCTTTCGCGGTTTGAAATTAAAGAAACCCAGACCACAGAATGAGTTCTCAAATTTCAACTGCGGGGTGAACACAGAACATCCATTTCAAAGAAACAGTTTACAAAAAATGGAATCTCGGAATCAGACTAATATAATCAGAATCAAGGGTATATCCACTTCGAACACTTGATCGGTAACGCTTGATTTTCATTTCAGTCCAAACACCTTCGAAGCCCTGCGACCTTCAATGTGCCAGGCCACTTTGAGCTGCTGCTGTGAAGCGAAGTCTGTTGCATCAGCGTTGAAAAGGCGCTTCTTGGTGTTCGGCGTGGGTTCTAAACTCAGGATCAGCCGCTAAAAGGAGCCAGCCACCTGCCAACATAAACATGAAATTATGAGCCTATTAGCCAGCTAGCTGGCAAAGTGTTGTATGACAAGACTGCATTGCATTACCATTTAAAAACCAGTCAGTTGACACGATGTCGCAAGACTTCTTGAAGATCCATGTCCTGCTCAATCATTCTTGAATATTTTTGGTATTTGGAATTCACATTCATTACTGAAGAATCGATAACACCATGACACATCGAATAGTTTCGCTCGAGCAAACAAAGAACATCAAAAACAGAGAGCCATATCTGTTACGATAGCAAACCGAACCCAATTCTACAAAGTCTTCATATTGATTTCTGAGAATCAAACCATTTTGTCGCCATGAACAAACAGCAGCGAAACTTACTGCAAATCCAAAAACAATTCTGAAAAAGAGCCATGCATGGTGACAAAATCCAATATGACCTTGCAGAGCAGATTGGCAAGGATTTGAAGACCCATGAGGCTAGAGCAGCAGGCGCTCGGGGAGTAGACAATGTCATGCTTGGAGACAGGATCGGTTTCCATTGGTATTCAAGCTCTAAGTTGATTTGCCGTGTTTGCGAAATTTGCGAGTATGATTCGGTGAAAGAGATGCTCCAAGACTGTGGCAGTGGATTGCTACCGACCTTCCTGAAGAGAAAAAGAGAAGCGGCTTAATGCGTTTAAAAGTCTATGTCCAACAAATTTGTTTGAATTTAATTTGCAAATATTCTAAAGCAAGGTCTTTTTGGTCCAGGGTAAGCTACCAACAGCTAAGGCGCTATATCACAAGCTTGGTTTCGGCAATCAAAGGATGGTGGCTTGGCGACTGGCTGATCCCACTTGGATCTCTGAAAGGAAGGGCCCAAGAAAAGGTAGTGCCAAGAACGTGAAGAAAATTGATCACTTAAAAAGCGAAAGAGCTTGACGACCTGCCTGCTGCACAAGCGACAGAAACATGTTTCCACAGCTTTCTGCTAAGAGTTCTGACCAGCTCGCTGGTTACTTGGGACAGTGTGTTGGTTTCGAAATTTTCAAACATATTCCGTCTAATAGAATCTAGACATCCCACAAATTCTGAAGAAGAAATGAGAAAATATGTCAAAGAAGTCAACTTGTGTTTGTGCACGGGTTTTGTGTGTGTGTGCGTGTTTGGGTCTATGTCTCTGAGCAGCAAATATAGACACTTGCCGAAAAATGTTGTAGTGAGCTCGATTTTAACTTGACGATCCTTTTTGGATAACAAAAAAATGTTGGTCAGGCAAAAAATAAAGTTGTTCAAAGCTGGCAAAAAACATTGTCCAAATAATTGCCACCCAAACTTTTAAAACCTACAATTTGTTCATTCATTGTCATACAGCAAAATGAAAACAATACCACTTTCAAAGTGGCAGGTGATTTCGGCAATCAAGTCTTTCCCATGACCCATGGGAGACAGGATTGCTCCAATATTATACTGGCAGCTTCTTGTTTCAAAAATTTGCCAGTTGCAGTTGACTCTTTGCTGCTTATTTTGCAAAGTCAAGGTTGCAAGTACTCCCTTTGCAGTCAATGTGACTCCACAATGTGTGGGCCACTGTGCCTGGCCCTTTAAAATCTAGATATGAGGACACCCCTCCCATATGATGCAAAATCCCTTTTCCAATATGCGCCCTTTTGCCCTTTTGAAGTCTTGCGCTATTTGTGGAAGTAAACTCATTGATGCCGAAACTGTTCCAGCTGTCCTCTACACATTGGAAGGCTCGAAAGATGTTGAACATGTGCGCAAAAGATGTTGCAATAAAACTTGCAGAGTTCGCTTTTGCTACAACTATGCACAGTGCGGGCAAAGCAAGCTCAATGCCTTGATGCCTGAGGACGCAGAGTACATCTTCATCAATACTCAAACCGGGTTCTATGCATCAGCCCGCTTGCTTTGGAATGCTATGACCGAGTTCTCGGCTATGTGCTCCCGTGAGACTCAACAGTCGCTTGCGCAAAAGATTCAAAGCATTGACATTGGAGATCCCTTGAATGAATCTCTCATGGTGAACTATCAGGCTTGGGGAGGAACGTGATCGTCTTAAGGTGGTGGCCATCCATGGATGGACATGAGAAGATCGCAAATAAATGCGCGGGAGAGCCTCCTTCTAAGGGCGGCCGCCCTCGCAAAGACGGCCAAATCAGGCACTTCAACAACGGATGGTTTATGCTCAACCCCCCTGACACCGACCCCTTGGAGAAGATCGTGGAGCTCTACCCGAACGTCAATGCAGTGATCTATGATCGGGCCTGCTCATGCATGTCTGCAGGGCAAAAGATGTCAAGTTTGCATGGCATCAAGGTCCGGGCAGTCGATCGGTTCCATTCGAAAGGACACGTTGCCAATTGTCCATGTCACACTACCGTCATCCCTCGTCTCCGCAAAAGGATGAAAGGCATCAACACATCCATTGCAGAACAGTCATGTGCTTGGTTTCGTGGCTATGCTCACACATTCAATTCTGTGGGGCCAGCAATGCAAAGGTTCTATCTTCTGGCATATGGGCGCAGGCACACCAGCGTGGTGAGTTGCAAAGACTTGCGGCACTTGAATCAGTACTCTACGGAGAAGAAGCTTCGCAAGGCCACTCGCTCTTTGAAGAAGCCTGCCAGCGGGGCGTACCAATGCAGTCCGAAAGCCATGAGAAAGCAGCGTTCCTCTCCTGGTTCCATGAAATGCCCGGCATCGTCATCTACTTCTACGGCATCTGCGCGCAAACGTCCTGCTGCAAGATCCTGAATGACATCTGAATTGCTTGGTGACAAATTTTGTGAGGGCGCATAGCTATATCTGAATGATTTGTCATTCTTGTACCATAGAGGGTCTTTTTGCATTGCTGCATCTCCGTCCCCATATGATTCAGTGTACACCTCAAATTAATGTCTCATTACAATAGGATTGGCTCAACAATACTGTGTGGGTGATTATCATATTAAAGTTCATTATATGCATATTAATTTCAAAACCTCAAATACAAATTGGTTCAGTGCTTGGCATCAAAGTTCGAACAGCCAATTGAGAACGTGAATCTCCAAACAGTATATTTCCTAAAGCTAATAAGGTACCAGCAAACAAATATGTTGGTCTTCTAGAAAATTTGTAGGGCGAGCAGAGCAGAATTCAGTTGTTTTGCCATGGTGTGAAGCAGGCCATCGCTAATACCGTTCGATTTCAGTCGATTTTGTTGAACTTGGGTAATGGAAGGTGATGACACCAAGACTGTAAGGAGTTTTTGAGACGAACTGCTGAAAAATATGTTTCATTGTTTCATTATTCTGAATCAGGATTCGATCGCAAGAGTAGACAAGACGACAAGGTTGGACATGTGTTACATTGTGATGTCCGCTGATGTGGCGCGATGATGAATTGTATGGCCAAAACGTCATCAGAAGTGTCCTTGAACAAACTGTTCTTGCTCAGCCCCTGACTGCATAGTATCATGAAACAATGTTACTATGTCGCATTTTTGTCATTTTAGATATCCCAAGCTGGACCTACCGGAAAGCAACACTTGCAACTTTGGGGATAGTTAAGTGAAGACTTGTTTCGAAGAACCAAGTCGCCATGTGCATGTTGTGTTTGATATGTTTCTTTGTTTTGTTTACTGTTCATTTAACTTAGCTTAAGTCAGATATATGATTTTTTTGATGTATTGCGTTGGACCAAAAAGGTTTTGTCCTGGCTCAAATTGGTAGAACAAGGAACTTCAGCAAACCAATCAAAAGTAAAAGTGACAATGTTGGCTGATTGGGAGTGATATTTGTAATTATTTACAATTCATGTTGATTATTATTTTTTGTTTATGTCAGTTTGATGTTAATTTGTCATTCATAAGTCCAACTTCCGGCAGCAAAATCTTTTACCCGGACTCTCCAAGACGTTGATTTCTGTTTGTTTGCTTTCGGTATGGCCACCGCCAAGACCGCTAAGACGACAAAGACCACCACCCTCATTCTCGTTGCGGTGTTGGTACGCAACTGGACCTTTGCACAGTTGAAAGTTGATCAATTTGATTTGGAGTGGACACAGACACGGAGTTTGCTGCCAAAGAAAGAGGACCGTGATGTGAAAGAAGAAGTCTTGAAGCGTCTTCATTTGGCAAGTGAGAAAGGAGAGGATGAAGAAATTCTCACAACATTGCAACAAGCGTTTTGAAGATGTTCTTTCTCTGTGCGTTTTTGCCCCAAATAGCTTTGGCTATAGCTTGGGCGGATCCAAAGCCTTTTAAAATTCATCCTCTGTAGGGCCGACAATTACCACGCAGAAATTCACTCATACAGAAATTCATACACGCAGAAATTCACACGCAG
>OMLO01002651.1_pt1 | contig 14576 bp, 7 predicted proteins | sample 1674811 | NCBI WGS metagenome assembly OMLO01 (sample SAMN06265003, study PRJEB25207) | coral metagenome | isolation source: Coral host | place: Mexico:La Bocana,Puerto Morelos, Mexico | collected 2008-11-13
CCTTTTGACAAGGTTGTTCCTTTTGGCAAGGACCTCCTTTTGACAAGGTTGTTCCTTTTGGCAAGGACCTCCTTTTGTCAAGGGTGCTTTGGCCCAGTGAACTGCTAAGGAAATTGCTTTCCAACTTGAGCAAAGTGCCACAATTGAAACACAGCTGTTCTATGCACATGTGATTTTGCTGCAGCAAATCCATACCAAAATCAAAAGGGAAATCAATAGAAAAATCAATTAAAATCAGCCATGAAAATCAATAGAAAAATCAAATGTAAAAATCAATAAGAATTAAAAAAACAATCAATAAAGACCTTATTGATTAAATCAATAAAAACATACAAAATCAATATCAATAGAAAAAATGATAAGTTTATTGATCAGAATCAATACCCGATGCTCAGGGCATGTTTACCCTTTGCCAAAATCTCCCAAAGAATTTCCTGACGATGACCTTGACTTTGTAGCCACGGCTCTCAAGAAGCATTGATACACCCGCCAGGAAGAGGACAATGTTCGTTATGAAATTCAAGATACTCGTCCCCCTATATCGCCTGACTCGCGGATCATATCGAATATGACCGCTTTCAATACGTTCTTGACCGAAATGTTCGCCTGATTCTTTATACGGTCGAAAATGGCTTGGTATAACAAGCCTTTTTCGTTCTCGGTCCCAAGGATCTTCGAGAACATGGAAACGATGATGTCGTTTTCAACGATGTTCCTCACCTCACTGGTGCAGGAACCATCGAAGGCACCAAAATCCATTGATGCGGCAAAATCGTAATTCCTAAGCAGCTCACCCAATCTCCTGGAAATCTCATCAGGTGACGCATGCTTAATGCTGCGGAATTCGAAGGCGGGGTTTTCGAACAATACATGTTCCAAAACTCCGGCGTCAAAAATGTGACGCACTACTCCTTCGTCCTTTGAGGAGATGATTGCACGTGGTTTCTGTTTCGCCAGGGCCTCGTTCGGTTTCACGTTGAGGTCCCTCTTCAGTTCGCGCTCTACATCCAAGCCAGCCTCTCTCAGTGCCTTCATGAACCGCTCATGGGTCCATTTGCCAGACTTAAATTCATCCGGCAATGTGCACAACGTCTCGTAGACACCATGCAAAGCTCCAGTCTCATAGGAACTCTGGAGAAGAAACTGTTTGAACACGGATGAAGCTCTCTGAACGTGCTTCCGTCCTTTGTTGGTCATCTGGCCAACTTCAGCGCCCATCTTGAAATGCCTCTCACGCATTGCTTTGACAGCATTTCCGATCGTCGGCCTGGCGATGTGCACCCCAGGGATATTCCCTGCCTCTGGGACAGGTTCCCACGTTCCGTTCCACGCACGGATGTTCTTCTCTGCCAGACCTGCAATGTCTCCTGCTTCCAACATACAATTTCGTTCTTCTGCTTGTGCTTTTCGGGTCTCTCGGGTTCCAGCCTTATCCATTTGTTGCGTATAATCCAGGGTCGCTTTTCCGCCCCGAACCTCGAAAGTCATCCTTTCACCCAGGTAAGAGTCATCTCCCATTAGGTGCTCTCCCTTTATCGCCTCTTCCGGGTGGGCACTGAACCCCACCAATGGATTCTCCGGCCTATCCCGGCGCTCGCCTCGTCCAATCTCAGTAGGATCGACCACCTGCCTCCTATCCCTCACCAACTGCGAGAATCTGGTCAGCATGGGCCTTGATGCCGGTGTGCCCTTGTCCAAGTCGACTGAAGTCAACTTTGACTCCGTAGGGTCCCTCTCAATCACCATCTCTTCCCATGCCGTTCTACCGTTGTACTCCCAAGTTGGTGGTGATGTGAGAACCCTGCTGATTACACCCATCTCAGCGAGTGCATACAGCACCTGGTTCACCCGTCTTTTCCTGATCTTCAGCCTGTCAACCACATCATTCGTCATAGCGATGTGAGTCTCTTTGAAAAACTTCACAATTGCTTCTTCTTCCTCATCACTGCCGAACGAATCATCACTGAAAGAAACCTGCCTGGTCATTTGCACAGCAGGTGGAATCTCGTCCTCCTCCTCCTCGGGTTGTGCCTCGCCCTGGTCCCCTTGGTTTCTCATACCCATACGTCCAAATGTTGGTGGGTGATGAAGAGTGTCAGGATCTACCCAGTCGTCATCAGGCCAATGTGGCCCGAAGAAGGCACCGCCCAAGCCCGGAACTCCACCCAAATGGTATGCGTAGTCCGATGGCGTCACGTGTCCTCCCCATAAATCATCGTCCAACAGTTGTGTTCTCCTGAGCCCTGGTGTACCCCATGGGTTAAGAAAACTTCCACTCCCAGTTTGTGGTAGGCTGTTGTACCTTTCATGGTCCTCTCGGCGATAGATAGCATCTGGGCCTAATGGTTGTAATGGTACCCACTCATGCAACCGTGCTATGGTATTCGGTGCCCATAAGCGTCTCGCAGCCAGCAACATATGCAATCTGAGGTATGCAACCCGATCCACATTTGTGCGAAGGCCCTCGACGGTCCTTGCAGCAAATGTGTAACAGTCCCCCAGTGCACCACCTACCTTTGGAAAAGGAAAATCATCTTCAAAATGCCATTTTGGGGGGGATATGTTAGTTCCCTGGAGGGTAGATGGGAGTAAGGGGACACTCCAGCAATTCATGGTGGTCAAAATTCACCGATGTCCTATGCTTTTTGTTTACGATTAACACATCCTCCCACCACTTGCGGCACTTGGTGAGTTGTTTTCCTGTTGTGGTTGAAAGTTCGAACATAACCACCTGGTTGGGATGTCAATATTGAAAGGATGGGGGAAGTTAAGTAAACTTTCAAAGCAGCTGACAAATTCTGGGGCTTTTTCGGGGTATCCTGAATGGAAGATGTTGATTTCACCACCAGCGGGCCGGAGCCAAACGTTTGTTTTCCAAAAAAAGATGAGCCAAGATGGGTTCGTGTTCCTCAATTTTCAGGGTGAAAGTAGATAGAAAAATGATATATGCTTCTTAGGGCATGAAATAGATCCCTCCAAAAGACGGCACCTGGCATCTTTATCATCATGAAAAATTCATCCTCCCCAAATCATCTACAGGTCAAACGTCTAGGGATATCCTCAATGAGTCTCCAAAAGTCCAAGAAAGGAAAGAAAAAACATACAGTACCCCACGTATACATACATTGAAAATCATTTCAATGTACCAAAATTACTACGGGCGTTCGATTTCGATCTCAGCAAATTGAGAATATTTGTCGCGCACCTAATGGGCTGCGGAGCCTATGGACGAAAATGCAACATCGGATCCTACTTGGTGGTTGAACCAACCCATTTGAAAAATATGCGCAAGTCAAAATGGGTTCATCTTCCCCAAATGGGTGTTTCCGTAAATGGTGGTACCCCCAAAACACCCCAAAATGATCATTTTTAGTAGGAAAACCATGGTTGTTGGGGAAACCCACCATTTTAGGAAACCCCCAAATAGAGGTGAAATAAACAAATATTTGAAACCAACACCTCGGATCAATTTTGGCAATCCGGTAATCGTTGTGACTCCGTGGATTTTGCTTGGGTGAAACCTCTGCGTGTGGATCCAATCTGCATGATCCTGCGTTCTAGGAACCTTAAATAACTCCGAAATTGATTCAAGTGGGACGAGCAACAACTTTATAGAACTTTTGAGGGAAATCATCTGAAAGGTTACCAAAGACTTATATAAAAAGTGTTTAGGGAACTTTTTAGTGAACTTGAGTATAAACTGGGCAATATCGTTTCAAAAGAAAACAAAAAGTTGCCCATCAGGGAGGATTTCTCATCCTAAACCCCACCTTTCAAGTCCCCAAATTCCATCCAGGGTCCAACCTGTCCCAATTGAGCACCAACAAACTGCGCGATGGCGCCACAGAAAAGACCCCAAGCCTCAACGTAACTGGCAAAAAATCGGGAAAAAATTGACCAAAAAAAAAAGATACCCTCCCTGAAACTAACATAGCCCGGCATAGCCGCCAAAAATGGTGGTTTCCAAGTCCGGAATCTCCTTTTCCAGGGGTCGATTTTCAGGGTCAAGCCGTTAGTTTCAGGGAGGGTGCAATATTTATCTTCTACCACGGGCAAAATTTAATTGGTGGATGATTTTGTTGTGGTAGAAAAGATCAACAAAAATAGTGATGAAGTTTATGCTCCAACACAAAGATATGCTGTTTAAGGGGTTGAAAAAACACTGAAAAACAAATTAAGACTTGCCATTTCGATTTTAGATCCAGCATACTACCAAGATATATTCAAAGGTGGCAAAGTTTACGAATTTTATGCAATAGCCAAAAAGATCAACCAAAAACACACATTTCCTGAATCAACTCATGGTTAATTGTTGATTTGGGTTGGTGGTTTGGATTCCTCAAATCGTCTTATGAAAGGCATTGTTACTTAAGGGGTACCCCCAGAATCCCAAACCACCGGGCCCCGAACCAACAATTAACCATTAGTTCAATTGAAGTCTTTTTAAGGACTTACCGCAGGTCCGGAGCCATTCCAGCTCACTCTCGCAAGGCCCTTACGACAGAAGAAATGATGTCGCGGTTCCCACCTCGCAGACTGATCATGAGCTCTTCCTGGCCTTGTACGGATATGCCAATCTCCCGTTCCATCGCCGCCATCATCATACGCGCAGTGGCCCCATCTGAAAGAAACTCCAGATGGTCGTTGAGGAGCTTGACATAGAATTTGTGCCCGCTCCTCGTATCACTGCCATTGTCCAGTTCACGCTCCACAAAACCGTTATAAATCTCCTTAATGCTCCACTCCTTCTCAAGCACATCACCAATTGCGTGACCACCGCATCTGCGATGTGTCTCGTACATGGTTGCACATAATTCGAAAAGAAGCGGTTGCTTCATGCAGGAGGCCATCAATGCCACGGCTTTCGTGGCGCAGGCATCGTGTCGGCTCACGGCGGTGTTGAAACTGGTGCTCAATGACTGAGCCACTTTGCTTGGCTTCGGGAAGCTATGGGTGTAGTCTCCCGTTGCCACATGGATGCGAGAGCAGAACTCGACTCGTTCGCACGTCGGAAGCAGGCACTCTTCTGGTCTTACCTCACCCTGATTCCCTTGGGGCTCTATTTTGAATCCGTACTCTTTGTACGTCGCACACCATTCTTTCCCGAAGTTCTTTGGTCCGTCGAAAATCTCCAGGAAAGCTTTCGTGAACACGTGCAATCCGTCATCACCCTCTGCAGCCATATTGGCACCCTGAGCATCGGGTATTGATTCTGATCAATAAGTTGGAAAGCTTATTGATTCCTGTTTTTTTTCAATAAAATTTATTGATTTCATCCCTTTTTTTTCAATAGAAAAATGTACATTTTGCACACATCAAAATCAATAGAAAAATCAAAAGAAATCACCATGAAAAATCAATAAGAAAATCAATAAAGAAATCCATTCTATACTTTAAAAAACATGGCAACACAACATGCAATTTTCACCAAAACCCTGTCCACCAAAGCTGTCAGCTTTTTCACACAGAATGTTTGTTGAGGTCATTGTATGTAAGCATTTTAGCTTCACTACATGTCCTTTTGACAAGGACTCTCAAGAAACTTTCAAAACCCTTTTGTCAAGGGCAACACCCTTTTGTCAAGGGTCATCTTTTTGTCAAAGACCAACTCTTTTGCCAAGAGTGTGAAACTTTGTGAAACTTTGGAAACCCTTTTGTCAAGGGCAACACCCTTTTGTCAAGGGTCATCTTTTTGTCAAAGACCAACTCTTTTGCCAAGAGTGTGAAACTTTGTGAAACTTTGGAAACCCTTTTGTCAAGGGCCACACCCTTTAGTCAAGGGTCATCTTTTTGTCAAAAGACCCACTCTTTTGTCAAGAGTGTGAAATGCAGGATCCTTTGGTCAAGGACACCCCCCTTTTGTCAAGGGTCATCTTTTTGTCAAAGACCAACTCTTTTGTCAAGAGTGTTGAAGTGTAGGATCCTTTTGTCAAGGACAACACCCTTTTGTCAAGGGTGCCAAGGCCCAGATCCTTTTGTCAAGGTCAAAGGCCAAAAGCCTTTTGTCAAGGGCCAGGACCTTTTGTCAAGGGTCGTCCTGGTAAGAGATAACTCCAAAGCCAAGTCTTTTGAGCTGCATGTGTAGCAAGGCCCTGTACTTTGCACCTATCTTGGTGCTCAACCTTGTACTCTTCACTCCCATAGCCACTGAAGATCCAAGTCGAGAAATCCTACCAACAAAGTCTTCACTTCTAAAATTCCAACAGGCCTTGGGGTTCAAGTGTCGACTGTCATGGACAAGGTGGTGGCCTGTGTGAAACTTCATTGTGATGTGGAATAGCTTTCTGTCCACCCCTGCAGCCCATCCATGCAACCAGTCATAGGCATAAAAAAACCTTTTGGCAAGGTCAGTGGCTTGATGGAATTCCATCTCTGTAAGGACCATGTCAGCTGCATCAAACACTGACAAGAGGTTCACCAAACATTCCAGGGCTTCCACCATCTTGGAGTGCTCCTCCTTGCTTGTGTCCAGCAATGATTGCAGGACAGGAAGAAAAGCAGGACCAAAGTGTTTTGTCTCTGATCCTTTTGCTTGCAGGCAAGGAAAGTCCTGATGAGGCTTCTTGGGGTCTGTCACCATGCTGGCCTTGAGGTTGCTGAGGCGAGTTGGTGTGCTGCTTTCCCTGTAAACTTGCTGCACCTGCTCAAAGACCATAGCCAGCCTGTCTGTTGGCTTAACAGTTTGAGGCCCCTTGCCATCAAAATACATGATGTAATGAAGCAAGCTCCCTAGGAGGTGATTAGCAATGCCAGAGACCAGGAAGACATGGAGGCCATCATGTCTTACCATTCTTGTTGTCAGCCCAGGAATGCTGAACAAGACATGGTCTGACTTGCCTTTTGCCAAGGCTGCTGCATTGTCAAGGTACACAAAGTTCTGGTCCTCCTCCTTCAAAATCTTGTAGCTTTTGCCAGCAGGGCAGGCTTTCTTTTTGGTCTTTGGCTGCTGTGCATCGCAGGACCAGCAGCAAAACTGTGACCTCCAGTGTGGAAGCTTTAAGATGTTTGCAAACATTTCATGGTCTCCTTGGAGGGTCCAGACCACTGCTCTCTGCTGCCCAGGTGTCAATGCTTGCCCTTGCAGCTTGTCCCACACTGACCCTTTTGGCAAGGGGTTGTTGAAGGGGTCAACCACAGGATGCAATCCATCCTGCATAGCTTCTAAAGACCATTTGATCCAAGCCATGAGTGGGCCCCATGTGCCATCCACAGAGCAGCTTTTTGGAAAAGCACACAGCAAAAAGTGGCTGGACAGGCTGTGCAGCTGGTTGAGAAGACAGCCCCAATTCCAGCACAGTAGGCTGTCCCTTGTTTGAAATTCGACCCCATCTGCATGGAGGAAAAGTGGGATTGTAGACTCTTTCTGCTGCACTGACCTTTTGACAAGGCCTTGCCTTTTGTCAAGGCAGATTGGATGGCCCAAGAGCCTGTCATCCTCACTTTTCTCCACTTCCAACCAAAAGTCCTTCAACTTGTCCAAGCCAAACATAGTTTGAAATTGCTCTGGATGATGGTGGGCAAGGTCAGAGAAGAGCATGTGAGGTAGAAAGAGGCTGGCATCTTCCACAGAATGAAGGCTAGTTTTGGGGTCCATCACTTCCACCTGGATGCTGACAGGTGGAGTGATTTGAATGTCTGCACAAAAAGTAGCCATTACATCCCTGTGGGCATTGCCAGCCAGCTCACCCCAATTGCCACAGCCTGCCATGGAAACAAGTTCTGGGTGGCTGGCTCCATCCAGAAGGGCCATGTGTGCCAGCTGCTGGATGAGGGATGCACTCAGGTGTCCATGTGACCAAAGTGATAGCAGCAAGTGTGCCAATGCACTAGGCTGCTCCCCTTTTGGCAAGGGCTCACCAGATGTTTCAGAGGCATCCATTGCAAGTTGAAGTTGGGCCCCTCTCAACCTCTTTGCTTTGGGAAGCATGGTTGCCAAGGTTTCCTTTTACCAAGGTTTAAACCTTTTATCAAGGTGCTCCTGCCTTTTGTCAAGACTGCTGTCCTTTTGTCAAGGTTTTTTACCTTTTGTCAAGGTGCTCCTGCCTTTTGTCAAGACTGCTGTCCTTTTGTCAAGGTTTTTTACCTTTTGTCAAGGTGCTCCTGCCTTTGGTCAAGGCTGCTGTCCTTTTGTCAAGGTTTTTTTACCTTTTGTCAAGGCTTTACACAAGTAGTTTCCTTTTTGACAAAGGTAGCTTTGTCTTGAGCCAAACACAACAGTACAACAAGTACTTTGTAAACTTGTAGCACAACACTCAACACTACAAGGTGCCTTCAGGGCAAGCTGTTGTTCTCTCTTCACAACATTCTTTTCACAACCACACCTAGGGCCAACAGATCTGCTGCATTTTTCACTCTGCTTGTGTTGTCTGGTCTGTTTGTTGCCAAAAACCTACCCTTTTGACAAGGGCCTGGCTGCATTCGACCTGACTGTACAAGCAAAAAAACTATGAAGTCAGTGATTGCCAAAGAGCTTCCCTTTTGACAAGGGTGTTCTGCAAACATGACTCTGCAAAAAAACCTTTTGTCAAGGGCATCTCTGGCACCTACCCTTTTGTCAAGGATCTGGCAGCAATTGTGAAACTGTACAAACAAAAGTCCTTTTGTCAAGGATCTCTCTGGCACCTACCCTTTTGTCAAAGGTTTGGCAGCAATTGTGAAACTGTACAAACAAAAGTCCTTTTGCCAATGATCTCTCTGGCACCTACCCTTTTGTCAAGGGACTGAGGTGCAGTCTTTTTGACTGCACAAGGATTCCTTTTGTCAAGGACTGTACATGCAAATGCTTTTTCTTTTTGTCAAAGAATGGCTCAGAAACCTTTTGTCAAGGTTTTTTGCTGTTGGCCTATTCTTTTTGTCAAAGAATGGCTCAGAAACCTTTTGTCAAGGTTTCTTGCTGCAGGCCATTTCTTTTTGTCAAAGAGTGGCTCAGAAACCTTTTGTCAAGGTTTTTTTTGCAGCAGGTCAATTCTTTTTGTCAAAGAATGACTTTCACTTTTGTCAAGTGATTGCAGCAAGGCATTCCTTTTGACAAGGAGAAGTTCATGGCACTTTTCACTTCTTGCTTTTTGTGCTTTTGACACTTCCTGCCTTGTTAGCCTGCTGCCAGATTTCCTTGGTTTCATCCTTTAAGGCCTTTGTCTTTGCAGTGGCTTTCAGAATCATCTCCTTGGCCTCATCCAATGCCATGCCATCACCTTTCCTGGCCACAAGCTTCTTCAGCTTCTCCACCCAAACCTGGACATCCTTCATGAGGAGCTCACAATCCTTTTTGACTGCCTGGAGGAGCCTGCCAGCTTTTCTGCAAGCTCCAAGGGCCTCCTCCATGTTGGTCACAGCCACAACCCCATTCTCCTTTCCCTTTTGTGCTTTTGACAAGCACTGCTGCCACTTTTCCTTCTCTGTCTTCTCTTTTGGTTCTTCTTCTTCCTCCTCACCATTCGTCAAGGCAAGCAGTGCTGGCTTGCCTTTGCCATTGCCTTTTGTCAAGGCTCCTTTTCCTTTGCCAGAAAAGGTGACTTCAGCATCTGTCATCTGGGCACCCACTCCTCTTTGCCACATCTTTTGGAACTCCTCTTCTCCTTCATCTGTGACAGCCATTTCTTGTCCTGCTTGGTATGTCTTCTGTCTTTTGGTCTGCACCTCTCTCCTCTGATCACCCAAATCTCTGTAGTTAAAGATGTTGGGTGTCCATGGATCTGACCTCCACTGGACCCTGCCAGATTGAAGGTGGGCAGCAAACTCTTCTTTGCCAAATTCCTTCAACATTTTGGCTTCTGAGTGCCACTGCTCACCTTTTGTCAAGGTTTCTGTTGTCCCAAAGGTGGCCTTGACATTGAGGTACTTGGCACTTTTGTTTTGGATGAACCAAAGTAGGCTGGCCAAACCTTTCTGGGTCTTGTTGGCCACCTGGTGCTGTGCCTCAGCTTCTGGGTCATGCTTCAAGGCTGCTTGGTGTTTGGCCCATATTTTGCCTCTTTCATTCTGGTCGACATTCTCCTTCAACACCAAAGCAGCTTCTTCTGCTGTGTCTGTAGCCTCAGCTATCTTCTCCACCTTCTCCTCCAGACTCAGCTTCCCCAGGTTCTTCAAGTTCTTCCTGGTGAGTTTACCTTTTGACAAGGTTGCCTTCTTGCCTTTTGACAAGGTTGCCTTCTTACCTTTTGACAAGGTAGCCTTCTGACCTTTTGACAAGGTTGCCTTCTTACCTTTTGACAAGGTACCTTTGCTTGAAGAAGCTGCTGCCTTTGCACCTTTTGACAAGGTAGCTTTGCTTGAAGAAGCTGCTGCCTTCTGGCCTTTTGACAAGGCTTTTTTCAACAAACCCTTCTTCACCTTCAAGTTTTTTTTTGGTGCCATCGCGATTTCCTTTTGACAAGGGTTGTAGGCAACCAAAACCTTTTGACAAGGTTTCTTGTGAGAAACCTTGAGAAACAAAGCTGCAGGCATTTTTTTGTGGAGAAGTTCCTTGACAAAAGGTTAGAGGATACCCTTTTGAGAAGCCTCTACTTAGAATTTCCCAACCTTAAATTTTCCAAAGGGGTTTCAAAGGGAAGCATTACCAAGAACTCTGGGCCAACTGTGATGGATTTTTTCAAACATCTTTGGGGCTCCCATAAAAAAAAAATGGTACTGGAAAACCTGGAAAGGTTTGAGAAAAAAATCTGGAGAATACAGGAAAAATGAAAATTGATGAAACTTGATGAAATTTGATGAAATTTGATGAAATTTGATGAAATGGTGTTTTCATCAAATTTCATCAAATTTCATCAAGTTTCATCAAGTTTCATCAAGTTTCATTTTTCCTCTTTTTTTTCAGCATTTTTTTTCCACACCAGATTTTTTTTCAATGCATCTGAAATGATTTTTACTACAGTGATTTTGGAGGTGATTTCCCAAAACCCTCCCTTGATCCAAAACCCTCCCACAAAGTTTTGGAGGTGATTTCCCATAAAGTTTTGGAGGTGAGCTTCTTGAGGTAGTCCTATCCCCTGTTGCCTTTTGTCAAGGCATGCTCCCAAAAACAAAAAACAGTTCTTTAGCACCTACTATTACCCTTTGCCTTTTGTCCAGGCTTCCTATCAAAAAAAATGCCTTTTGTCAAGGCAGGCTCCCCAAAACAAAAAACAGCTTCTAAGTACCTAGTATTACCCTTTGCCTTTTGCCAAGGCATGCTTCCCAAAACAAAAAACAGGTTCTAAGCATCTACTATTTCCATTTGCCTTTTGTCAAGGCTTCCCATCAAAAAAACACTTCAACAGCTGTTCTTTCTTTCACTTCTATTTCCCTTTGCCTTTTGTCAAGGCAGGCTCCTCAAAAAAAAACATCTGCTTCCCTTTCACTGTTTTGCCACCACTTTTTCAATGACCAGAAAGTCATCATCTCAGCTTTTGCCATTTTTGTCATGGCTATAGCTTCTTCAAAAAACATGAGTTGCCAAAAACCTACCCTTTTGGCAAGGGCCTGGCAGCAATCAACATGACTGTACAAACAAAAAAATGAATTCTCTGGTTGCCAAAGACATACCCTTTTGACAAGGGTGTTCTTCTTTGCAATGACTGTACAAACAAAATCCTTTTGTCAAGGATATCTATGGCACCTATCCTTTTGTCAAGGGTCTGCCAGCAAAGATGACTGTACAAACAAAATCCTTTTGTCAAGGATATCTATGGCACCTACCCTTTTGACAAGGGACTGAGGTGCAGTCTTTTTGACTGCACAAGCATTCCTTTTGACAAGGACTGTACATGCAAATGCCTTTTGTCAAGGCTTGTTGCTGCTGGGCTTTTCTTTTTGTCAAAGAATGGATCAGAAACCTTTTGTCAAGGTTTCTTGTCAAGAGAGGACATGGTCTTTTTGTCAAAGAACAGAAACCTTTTGTCAAGGTTTCTAGGAAGTGGGCCAGTTCTTTTTGTCAAAGAACAGAAACCTTTTGTCAAGGTTTCTTGTGAGGATGCAAGTTCTTTTTGTCAAAGAACTGAAACCTTTTGTCAAGGTTTCTTGTGAGGAAGCCAGTTCTTTTTGTCAAAGAACAGAAACCTTTTGTCAAGGTTTCTTTCAGCAGGGGCCAGTTCTTTTTGTCAAAGAACAGAAACCTTTTGTCAAGGTTTCTCTTGGATGTGCCTTTTGTCAAGGGCTCTGCAGTGCCTTCAATACCCATATTCGGTCAAGAAGGCATCCACTGCATCATCCAAAGTGGCCCACCCATACTTTGGGTTTTTGCAGATCTGGTAGACCTGCATGCCTGCTTTTCTGGCTTCCTCACAGATTGCTCGGTTGTCGTCGAACATCACCTTGACATTCCAACCTTGGCAAATCCTCACCTTCCCACTCTCACCTGTCCTCTCACTGACAATGGAGCAGTGGTCCACAAGGTTCTGGGCTTTAAGCCTCTCACACTTGTCTTGGACCCTCTGCCCCTGGAAGTAGCCAGCAAAGCTGACCACCCAGATCCGAATGCCCACATCCTTCATCCTCTTGAGCCCTGCAGTTTGCCACTCCAGCTCATGGCACTCTATGGTCTGGAACCAGTCCACACAGACCCACTTGGGCAGTTCCTTTCGACAAGGAACTGGTGCCATGGCTGGAGTGGCTGCCCTTTTGGCAAGGGCTTCCTCTTCAGCAGCTTTTCCCCTTTTGTCAAGGGCTTCCTCTTCAACAGCTTTTCCCCTTTTGTCAAGGGCTTCCTTCTCCTTTGCCCATTCCTCACGAGCTCCCTTTGACAACCAGCCTTCTGCCCTTTTGTCAAGGGCTTGGTCTTTGTTTCTTTGTTCACTTCCCTTTTGGCAAGGGCTTGAGGAGCTCATGCTGCTGCTGCTGCTGGTGTTTTCCTTTGGAGGTTGGCTCTTCCTCTTGTTGCCTTTCTTGGCCACCTCCACCCAGACTCCTGCCTCTGCCTCTGCCTCTTGCTTCTTCTTCTCTGCTTCAGAGGGGGCAAGCTCCCTTTTGACAAGGGCTTCCTTTTCAGCACCTTCCCTTTTGTCAAGGGTTTTCTTCTCTTTTTCCCTTTTGTCAAGGGCTTCCTTTTCAGCAGCTGCTTCCCTTTTGGCAAGGGCTTTCTTCTCTTCCTCTGCCCTTTTGGCAAGGGCTTTCTTCTCTTCCTCTTCCCTTTTGGCAAGGGCTTTCTTCTCTTCCTCTTCCCTTTTGGCAAGGGCTTTCTTCTCTTCCTCTTCCCTTTTGGCAAGGGCTTTCTTTTCCTCATCTTCTCTTTGGGCAAGTTCTTTTGCTATTTTTGCAGCAGCAGCTTCCTTTTCCTCAGCCCTTTTGGCAAGGACTTCCTTAAGGGCTGCTGCCTTTTCCTCTGCTTTTGCCTTCTCCTCCTCCAGGCTCAGCTTGCCAAGGGCTTCTGTTGCAGCATCTTCTTCTTTCTTTCTTCTTTTCTCTTCTGCTGCCCTTTCATCCTCCTCCCTTTCCCTCTTTTCTCTTTCTTCCTTCTCCTTCTTCTCATCATTCCTTTTTTGGGATTCAGTTCGCAAACCTCTCCTGTTGTATTCTTCCCTCTTTGCTTGCCTTGCTCTGTAGGCATCTCTTCTGGCATGCGACACTGTCCCAGACCCTGCTGGCCTGCCCTGCCTGTTCATAGGCCCCTCCTCCTCCTCTTCCCTTTCTCCTCTTCCCTTTCCCTTACCTTTTCCCTTTCCTTTTCCTCCTTTTCCTCCTTTTCCTCTTCCCTTACCTCCTTCGCCCATGGTCCTTTTGACAAGGGCCTACCCTTTTGTCAAGGGCCTACCCTTTTGTCAAGGGCCTGCCCTTTTGTCAAGGGCCTGCCCTTTTGTCAAGGGCCTGCCCTTTTGTCAAGGGATTGCCCTTTGGTCAAGGGCAGAAACCTTTTGTCAAGGTTTGCCTTTTGTCAAGGCTTCAGTTGCCTTTTGTCAAGGCTTTGTTTTCCCTTCGCGACAAGGTTCGAATAGCTTGAGTGAAAAAAGGCTGTGGAAAACAAAAAACTCTTTCAAGTTGCAGGTCACATGCACCTGGGTGGCTATGCAAACAAGCAAGAAATAATATAGGTGGTCCAACCAAAATAATAAAAGGGGTTCTTTTGGGGTTTTAAAAACTATATATATTATTTCTTGCTTTTGTCTTCTCTAGCTGTCTCTACTTAGAACCTTTTCTACTTAACAAGCAACTAGCCCCAACTGCCATCTCCTTTGTTTTGCTCATCTCTTTTACAGTGCTTAAAGGTGTCAAGACCCTTCACCCTTTAGTCAAGGGTTAAAAAACCAAAACACTGTACAAGGTTCTGAAACTTTACCCTTTTGACAAGGGTGTTCTTCCCTTTTGTCAAGGAAAGCTGTGCATTGCCTTTTTGTTAAAGGCTTCATGACCCTTTTGGCAAGGGTCCTTGGCCCTTTTGGCAAGGGCCTTTGACCCTTTTGGCAAGGGTCTGTGGTGCTGTGAACCCTTTTGGCAAGGGTCCTGTGAACCCTTTTGGCAAGGGTCCTGTGAACCCTTTTGGCAAGGGTCTGTGGTGCTGTGAACCCTTTTGGCAAGGGTCCTTGACCCTTTTGGCAAGGGTCTGTGGTGCTGTGAACCCTTTTGGCAAGGGTCCTTGACCCTTTTGGCAAGGGTCTGTGGTGCTG
>OMLO01002652.1_pt1 | contig 14572 bp, 9 predicted proteins | sample 1674811 | NCBI WGS metagenome assembly OMLO01 (sample SAMN06265003, study PRJEB25207) | coral metagenome | isolation source: Coral host | place: Mexico:La Bocana,Puerto Morelos, Mexico | collected 2008-11-13
TGGCTGATATCCAGCAAATGGTCTACCGGCTGGGAAAATCCCCTTACCTGTTGTTAAGAAAACTAGGGAGAACCCTGGGAACCCCGCAATGGACTTGCATCCCATCCAGGGAGGAGTAGAAATATTCCTAGTGGCTTCATGCTGCAAAAACCAAGATAAGCTGCAGCCTGATGGGGGCCTTGGCTCAAATGCAGACTTTACCTTTACCTTGGCCATGGTTCAAAGATTATTATCAAACACTGACGGTGACTAGTGGCACTTTCCATTCAACCAACAAGAGCAAGTGAACAAGAAAGTAAAGAACCATCAAAACGAAAAAGTCCTGAGATTCCAAACTAAACTCATATGGAACTGAAATTTTGCAAAATTTGGGTATATTTTGTGGGGGTTTTCCCTTTTTCGGACATTTCAGGCACATTTATTGAATCAATATTTTCAGTTAAGTCAACCAAAACCTTTCACTCCAGAAATTATTTGAAAAACAAATTAGAAATTGTGGTTGAATGGAAACTGTCACAGGGTGCTTCTGAGAAAAGATCTTGGGTACCATCTAACTTCCTCATAAGCAAATCAAAATTAGCCTCGAGGTGAATTTGCCATACCCTGAACATGTAGCCTGCAACATCAGAAGTACAACATTCCCAATGTCCACCATGAGATTTGAAGTTCTTCAATAATTCATTAGTAGGATTATTCAGTTCATCTTTAATCTGGAAAAGAAATTGGGGGTATAAGAAATTCAGATCATTACTAACAGCAACCATTGTGCAAATCCAACCCCAAAGCCACATAATATCTATATCATGAAATCACTGATAACTACCTTGTTCAAAGCAGCAGTATCTGCGATCTCTTGGACAACTAGAATATCAATTCTGTGAAAAACAAGAGTAATCCTCTTTGATAGGTGCACTTACATGTTGCAAAAGAATAAGAACTAAAATCCAGCTAAAAATTTGGAGCTACTTTAAAGGCCAGAAAAGCCAGCTGCACTTCTTAATGAGTCAACTTAGTGTTTTCTAATAGCTACATCTCTGTAGCATTCTCTTTATTAGTGTAACAACTACCTTGCAAAGTGCAAGTTGGGTGCCTAGACATCAAAGTGCTTGCCCTTTTACCAGCCAGCTCCTAGGAGGAGTTTAGCCTCACAGCTGGCAAATCCTGGTAACCCAGCCACTGACATGTGATTTATTGTCAGGTCAGTGACAATTTAGACCCTATGTTTGACCAGTTAAGTCAAGAGTTTAAAAACAGGAAGCAGTGATTGCTCTCATTTCAGTTTTTTGACAATAAAAGTAGGAGTGACATGTATCAACCCATTCAAAATAATTTAGGAGCACCAAATATGGCATATATGAAAAAGAAAGAAAAGGTAGAGAGTTACATTACTTTGCTTGTTGAAAAAGTCACTCTCTTATACATAACTGCAACAAAACACAGAAAACAATTTTTTGTGCTACTGTGAGACAAGTTGCACAAGATGTCTTGTAGCGTAACATCTCTTGAAAGGAACACCTCTGTCAACATTTTCGTTGCTAAAAGTAGACCTTGGGTCTATATTGTGCAATGCTTTCTGGGACAAAAATGTTGCAAGACATGTTCATTTCAGAGGGTGTTAGTAATCATTTGCTTGACTTGTATTGTATATGAAACATTGCAAGAGAAATTCCTTAAGTGTAACAGTGCTTTAACTTGCGTAAAAAGATATATTCGCTAGTGATGTTTTGGTATACACTTACCCATTTTCTAAAATTGTACGACAAACCACCTCTATAACACCATAATTCTCTGCTTTATCTGAACTAAAGGAGAGCAAGTTCCAAGTTGCAACACGCACAATTTTGTTACTTTGTTGAGGCAATTTTGGGATTTTAGGAGTCTTTGAAGAAACAGTAGTTATTTGTAACGCTATTTTCTCCAGAAGTTTGTTGCTTACGCCTCTTACAGAAACAATGTCCTCTACTCTCTCAAATGGGCCATGTTCCTCTCGGTGTTCTACAATCCTGTTGGCAAGAGTTGGTCCGATGCCTTTTATCGCTTCTAACGACTTCTTTGAAGCGGTATTAATATTTATTTTATCTGCTGGATTAAGAATAACTTTTTCTTCAACCATTTCGTAACTAAGATCTCCCAACGAGTTCACTCTTACAAGAATTCTGTCTTCAAGTTGCACTTTATAATCTGTGTTATTTTTCTCCAACACAGCAACGACATCTCTAGTGGTCTTTAGAGAACCTTTCTCGCGTAGCAGTACAAGTTCGTTGGCAATTTTCTCGTCTATACCGACTTCAAGTAGCTCGCTGATAGCTTGTTTATCTGTTGTTACTACATCTGAAGGTTTTACTTGATATTCTCCGCGCTTTGTTCGGTCATGTGTTGAAATTCCCTCGTCATTTCGCCCCAGAACAAGTCCTCTTCCTTCTCCATGATCTCTAGTTGCTTCACTGCGACTTCGACGAAACAATCTACTCTTTGATAATTTGCATCCCATTTCAGCGTTAAAGACCAAAATTTGAAGTAACAGCAATTACTTTTTGTCCGCCATACTTAAGCTTGTTTGAAATTACGTCGAGGAGAAGTCCCTGAGGCCGAAGTTGTATCACTTCTGTCGAGTCTCTCAGTTGGGTGGCCGCTGACCTTAAAAAACTGTTTTCGTGACCTTCTGAATCGAACCCAGTTTTATCGCCTCTTCCACGACTAGGAAAAAAGTAGCTGGAGAACCGGAAAAAGCAACATGTTAACAATGAAAACATAAGTACTGTGACCTGAAGCAGTAAGAAATATTGCCGCTTTTCCTTAATGGGTTGCTTCTGCATTACTATGACAACTAGTCGGTATCCTGCCACAGGATAGAGGCTGACACTGCGAGTGTGAAGGCGGGTTTGGAAACACAAGGCGCCACACATGACTCTGCCTACCCCCGATAGGCAACGCAATACTTCAAGCAAATTCTTCAAAGCGGACCAAGGAACTGTTAGTGAGAAAACTTGTAAGGTGCTATTAAATATTTATTTAACAAATTGGCATCAGTTTTTTTTTATGCGTCTGTTCTCTAATTGATGCTCTACGGGCTTATTGATGCCCTTATTGACGCCTTCCGGGCTCGTCAAAATACAAACAGCGAGTAAAATTGCTCAGCGATACTACACAACAAAACGTCTTATAAGAGATTTATTATCTAACACGCCAAATTATTTTTTTCGTAACTTCAATCCAATACGTCGCTTGCGTGTTGCGAGAAAAACTGTTGAACGAATCCTCTGTAGTACAAATATCGTGTGCTATTTGTACTGGTTTGGGGCGTTATTTGGACTCTACGAAGAGCAGTTGGATGATAACATTCAGCGTTATTTGCTGTAAGTGTAAACACTGTTTATTTTGTATGTTTATTAGAGCAACTCTATTGTAATTAGTGTAAGTAGAGATTATTGTAATGTTATCATTGTAAGTAATGTAAGTTTTTTTTCTGTTTGCATATCTTTGCATGTTGTTATCATTCCGATTAAAAAAAAATACTTAGTCACTTCTGGGCGCATTTTTTTTTCCAATAAAAAAATTTTCAATCCGAAATAGGCACAACATTTCCATGTATATGTTGTCTGGTGTCGAGTCTAGAATTTATAGAGAAGGCGTTGGTGAAAGCGACTGCCTGACGTGGTAGTATCAAGGGGTCTGGGTACATAGAAAATTTTGAAATTTAAAATGTTGGAAATGCGTTTTCCAGCATTCTAAGGAGAAAACCAAAGATTTTTCATCTTAAAAATTTAAGCGAATTTTTAATTTCAACAATACTATTTTCATATCAGGTCAAGTGCAGACCTAAAAAAATGCAAAGCATAATCTGCAAGCTTGTTTCTGTGATAAATATTTATTAATGCCAACCCAGACAGCCTTTCGGTCGTCAGCGAGGTCGACGACGGTAGATATCCTTTGACAAGCTTTAAGGTCAGGGTGCGTTGTTTTCAACTGAGGTTACGGGTATCATACAAGCAATATTTAGTAGGCGGTTTATGTTTGGGAATCGTTGTAGCTTATCGAATGACTTTATATTTTAGGGAGATCAACCAACTGCCTAACTCCTAAACGCCACCCCCCCCTCCCAGATAACCCCCCCCCCCATTAAATTGTACATGTTGGGATTTGGTGAATGCAGAAATTTTCTGTCAATTTATACTATAATTCATTTATGAAGTGTAAAGATAAAGTCTGCATACGGGCGAAGTGGCCCCCATCAGACGAGAGCTTATTCGGGTTTCCGTAGCATTAAGAGACTAGAGTATTTCTACTCCCCTTGGATAGGATGCTAGCCCATCACCGCGTTACCCCTTAGTATCAAATTTCTCAGTACTCATTTATACACCTGTGTGGAGAGAGGCACTGCGAGAGTTAAGTGTCCTGCCCAGGAACACAACGGAATACCCGGCCAGGGCTCGAATCCGGACCGCACGATCCGGAGACAAGCGCAGCCGTGAACGTGAACCATGAGATATATTTGGTAACAATACTCAGTGATAAGCATCGAAATATCGATACCCTATCTCAGCAAACTAGATTTGCTCGAAATAAACCCACCTTACCGTTTATATGTACGCTAATTTGCGAGGGTGAAAATTGTTGATAAATTCAGGAATATTATTTACTCATGTACACGCACCCTGAGACAGTTATTAAAATTGTTACTGCTCCGGCCTTATTACCATTGAATTCAATAAACCGCCCTGCTGTTACCCTTCTAGCGTTCTTGGACGTTAAAAGGAAATAATTGACAATGTATACCAATTTCTGCCTTTTTTATGTATGATTTCGTCTTTTAGAAAGCGAAAGAAACTCAGACTTCAAACTTGTAACGTGACTTCATTCGCTGTCATTTTGTCCTCAGTGCTAGGCAAACAAAGAGATCTATTTTTACTTTTTACTCGCTCAAAACTAATCAAGAACACAACGAGTTTCGATAAGTTTATTATGTATTGCAGCCCTAATTTGGCAGGACTAATAAGCAATTCTATTTTTAGATCCTGCGGAAGGTTTCCGTGCAACATTGAAATCTTAGTAACAGTACCGGAGAGAAATATCGACTTCACCGCTTCCAACCGAACTACAAATATTCTTAAGCATGACAAAAATTTCCCGGAAAAGCCGGGTATTCAATATTCATCCGCAAAATAGGTCTATCAGCTTCCTCTGTAGTTGTAATTTTCTTGAAATATTTACGCAATAAACATGGAAATCTCTTAAACTAAAAATAGTAAAACCGCCCAATTTAAAGAAACAGCGAAGGCAAAAATAGAAACAGCGCATTAAGAATTCAGTGGTTTTAACGTTTCCAGCTGTTTTTGTGGTGAAACAGGAATATTTTAAAATATTATTTTCCATAACAACTGCCAGTTCCTACCAACGGACAGGTGGAATGACTCGTCCCAGGCTCTCAGCAGTCATACGAGGGACAGGTGCAGTGACTTGCCCCAGGCTCTCAGCAGTCATACGAGAGGATTGAGACTCATACTTATTTACAAATTTCCAGCGTTCTAAGTATTCTGCTTATTAAATTATACTCTGCCTATTAAATTGCAGTTTACTTCTTTACGACTGACAGATTCGACATTTGTGGGTTAAAAAAGGGCCTAGAAAATTTCTTGCTAATTTCATTATGATACCTCAAGCAGTCTTCATATCATTCTAGTTGTAGCTTTCGTGTGAGAAAAGCATAAACACCGAGTTTTATAATGACTAAAGTAAACAATCCCAACTGTATTGCGCAACTCTTTCAGCAAATGCCCCGTGAATCCATGCCTAAAGTATTTGTTCATTATACTGCAACTTCCTAACCGGCCAAATTCGACTAAAGAAATTACTTTAACTACTTAGCCCACCTCTCATTAAGACCGTCGACATCCTACTCCAAAAATAGTCTGGCCTGGGGGATAGGAAATTAGTTATTTTTACATTTTTATGTACACAAATTCAAACTGACTGCAAAATACAAATTTGAGGAAAAAGTTTCCCCGTGGCCATTTTGTTGATCGCCACTCAGCGTGACTTCGATCGCGCCTGAATTATTTCCCGCCAAAAAAAACACGCTGCGGTCCAAGATGGCGCTGAAGACGATTCAGTCGAATGCAGGTCGACGTTTGTTTCAGTTATTTGATTTTTCTAGTAAGATGAAATGGAAAAAGTGATAAGGGTTTGAAGTTCTGAATAAGTAATGAAACCACGAGGCAGCGTAACGAGGTAATCAAAGGTCGATTATTTTATATTTTTTTTATAAAATTGTGTCTGAGATAGTGTAAGTGAGATAGTGACTTAGTGTAAGCTGTTTTAACTGCAAACTCTTACTTCCTGCCGTTTGTTGAGAATCAAAATATGATTTAAAAAACCAATAAGCTTACCAAAAAAGAATCTATTGAGTTATAAATATCTAACGGTTGCTTAATTGTGATACCACTTATAAAAGCCTAGATCAGCGAAATGACGCGGAGGTCGAATGTTCGCGTAATGTCACATTCAAGAAGAGAGTCATTTTGGCTGCAGCGAGCCGGCGTATGATTGTTAACAATGCTCTCCAAAGCTAAGAAATCAAGACTAAATTGATGGAAGAGTTATCTCTAAGAATCGACGATCCGTCACTTTGATTTGGCAATGTTTTCCACAGTAGCGAAATTCAGAATGAAATGTCTACTTATGGTCACTGAAGTTGCGCAATACTGAGATACAAAACAAGATTAAGCAATGTTTGAAAACACTCACTTCCTTATAAAAGCTTTTTCAAGTAGTTCCTTTTCTAGCGAATAATCAGTCAAGCTTATCAAGCATCAGGGGAAAAAAATCTTTCAGTTTCGCCGACAAAGGTTCGGGCAGAATTTTTAAAGCGAACTTCGAAATCGTCTCGATCATGTCAGTAAATGCAAGCTTTCTATCTCTCTTTCGAGTGTATTGTTTGCCAAACGCATTTTGCAATAATCCGTGGTATACTTGTAAGCGCCCTTAATCGAGGCTTTTATACGCAATTGTCGAGGGTACGGCCTAATGTTTACAATAGAGCGATTTAAATTTATATTTCTATATATAGCGTATGCTGTTTAAATAAGAAAAAAAAACGAAAATAGAGATAAGGTTAAATAATAAACAGAGGTACACTGGGTTTTTCGCCCAACGCAGTATCACAGCTAAAGTAGATGTACTTGGAAAGAAACGAAGATTAGGTTTGATGAATAATTTTGGATCAAACTTCAATGGAAACTGAAATCAAAATATATACACTTAAGGTTCGCCGAAGCAAACTGTTTCGCAACCGCGGATTCAATTGAGCCATATTAAACAAAAGCCCCGATATTTTAACTAAGTGTCATGATTATAGAGGTTCTGCTATTGATATTTTAATTTCTTTTGTCTCCTGGACTTATTTTTGGAACCTTGTGTAAATTTGTCACTCGATCGCTGGCGCTGTCACTATTTCTTTGATCTACCTATGCCGGCTTGATTCTTATCAAATTTTTTCACCTATTTTTATGTCGTATCCCTGAATTTAACAGTTCCAGGATTTCTTTAAGCTCAAAGGGGTATAAAATAAGATCTGCCAATGAAAATTGATTCCATTAGCTAGCCGCTTTTTGCCGGGTGCTAAGGAAGTTGGAAGATGTGGAGTTGACGGCAAAATAAAACCAAACTTGTCCCGACTGGAAAGTGATCAGTCTTTGAGGTCGACAAGGTTACTCATTTTCGTTATCTTGTTTCTTTAATTTTTTTTATCTGATCGTGAAAATGTCTTGATCTAAAACATTAATTTTGGTTTGATCTGAGTGTCATATTCATGACGGAAGCTCAAAGCTACAGCTTGTTACCTAGTACATGACGTCGGTATTGCCATTCCGAGAGCTTACGAAAGTCAACCGGGCCTTGTTCGTAAAATACGATTTCTCGCTTCATGTTTTTCACAACTTTTGTTCCTTATGTTATTTTGATTTTTGTGGCACTCGATCTCCATCTTTGCCTCCTCGTTTCATTTCTGCTTTGTAGCAGTCTGTTCCTTCTTGACATCCGGTCAGTAGCCCAGGCTCCGTATCCGGCTTAGCATTTTTTGTATTGACATATCTGGAGACACATGTTCCTACATTTTACTGTTGTTTGCCAGTTCTGTTCGCTTGATTTTTGTTATCACATGTTAAAAAGACGAAGGCCTCTTTTTTATAAAAGGTCGAATTAGGATCCATTTTAAGCGTGATAGAAAAGTGACGTCGTAATTTTTACGGTAGGGGTAAAAATTCGTGACTAGTACCCCTTACGACGTCAAAATCTTCCATGACCCACCGTTGGTGCAACTCTTCACGAAAAGGCAATAAAATATGCTGCATTTGTCGTTTAGAGCTGGCACCTTGAAGGTTGAAATGAATTCGATGACCTGTACAGCGAGATCCGGCCAATCTGGTGGCCTAATGGTTCATGCTTAATCAAGTGGCCCGGCCATGGATACGGTTATGGGTGGAGTTCTTCCATGTTTCTCTCCAGTTGGGTGTATAAATGGTGCCGGTAACTTTCTGATAAACATCCCATCCTAGGGGTGTAAAATAATCCTGGTGGCGCTTACCTGGATAAATCTGAATAACCTTCCATGGGGGCGGTTCACTAACTCGCCACGCAGTCTGTGACCTTGCACGATTTCCCACAATCATCATCGCAACAAAAGTTCTTCGGGATCGTTCGTGGGGATACCTTTCACTCTACATTTTCACCCGGCTGTATAGATATCATTTCAACTAAATAGTTTGTAAGGAAGGAGGAAGGTGTGTTTCTTTCTACTTCTGGCAAGTGTTATGGGCTAATCGATTGAAATGGAGTGCGTCAATCTTACATATTTTAAAGAAAAATAACTCCCCTGCTCCTCGAGGCTCTCTAACTATCCCACCCCACCCCACCCCACTCAGCTATTCACTATGTACCTCATTATTTAGAGCTTATACCTGGAGCCTATTTACCCCTCCCCCCCCCCTCTATACGGTTCCAAACCAGGCGAAATGAGGAACATCCCAAGCTAGAGTAATATGCATCAACGCATTCTCCGAACGCCGCCCTTCTCTCGTCAGGGATCCTCATACAGTAGGGTGGGGAGGAAAGAGGTCGTGGACTAAACAAGATTTCATTGGCCGACACAAAATTACGTAAGGAAATTCTCTCAACAGATTGACACTTGAACAGACCTTGCAGTTGAAATCTGCGAGAGAGTCGCAGAGAATTCTACATGATTTGAATATTTCACTTTCTCACACTGTTTAGTGAAGAGAAGCAAAATTAGCAGCAGCCTTCAGCTTATCAATAGTTGCTATGTTTTCGTTGGATGGTATCCATATTACACGAGGAATCTCTGAAACGGTCCCATTTCCCCTCCAGTTCCCTACTTCATGGGCCTTTGCGTTGAAGCACTTGAGCAACGGGAACACTTTGGTTCGATGACGTTTTCAGCTCGATAAGTATACAGTCACAGCTTTTTTTTTAAAAAAAAAAGATGCATTTTTACGGCAATTAAGCAAGTTTTATTTTACCGTCTTTGAAGGACAGAGAGATTCAGTTAACAACCGTAACAATGGCGCATAAATTAATGGGCTGATTACTTTAAATGTTAGTCTGTCTACAATAGTGAACCGTTACGAAATATTGCGAAATCGATTAAGTCAGGACGTCATATCATCTCCGAGGCGCCCAATACTTTTTTCACTGACACTGAAGAGAATACGTTAAAATATTCACATGCACAATGGCCGAAAGAAGACATTGAAAGTGTTGGGTATTCTTTAAAGAGTATTCGTTTTCTGAAAAAGCCAGACTTGAACACTGACAAGAGCTTCGTTGGTACGAAAATCCCCTTTTTGTGACGTCATAGATGCGTCAAAACCCGTATGTCCTCGGCAGCTGACGTCATACTCGTCACCAGACTGTACTCTGTCTAAAAGTACAGATATCCCAGAAAGCTCCGCGCCGTTTTGTCACACCCTTTGATTTGTCATATAGTTGAGCGGTCGGTGTTGCTGTGTCTATACTTCCATACTTGCTGCTTTCATTTTCGAAAAAAGAAACTTTTTATTTGGTGGTACAACGGGGGCGTTTTCCTCGTTCTGGAATCGCACTTCTGTGCGATGGGGTGTTTCGGGAACAACATTACCGCTGAAGAACAAGAAACGAATCGGAGACAGAGAAATACGAACAAAAAGATCGAGAAGCAACTGAGGGACGATAAAATTGCATACCGCGCGACCCATCGCCTTCTTCTACTGGGTAACAATTCTCGTCGTGTATGGCTGTATTAATGGGGTTTGAAGGTGGTTGATTTTGGTTTTGATCGAATGAGTAATGAGTGTTATTTCTAACCTCCAAGGGGCTGGAGAATCTGGAAAGAGCACGATCGTCAAACAGATGAGGATCTTACACGACGTACATGGTTTTACGGAACAGTGAGTGTGTCCACCTATTCTGTCACAGTTGTTTAGCATACAAATTATTAGGAGTGAGGAAGGCAAGCGATCGCCGATCGAACAAGAATTATTCAGTATGGACGTCTTGTGTTAACCTGCGTCTTTGCTTCATTTCTCGTAGGGAAAAGAGGCAAAAAATAGAAGATATAAAGAAGAATATTAGAGATGCAATATTGGTAAGTAAGACTAGCCTATTTACAATCTACCACCCACATTTAGCTCGCGGTTCGTTGCGATTTCACATCTTTTTTCGATTCATTTCGCTTCGATTTTTTTGTAAAATACCTTATTCTTGCTTTTTAGACCATAACAGGGGCTATGCCGACGTTAACTCCGCCGGTGAAGTTAGCCAACCCTAATAACCAGTTTAGAATCGACTACTTGCACGAAGTGGCCACGACGCCAGACTTCGACTATCCCCCGGTAAGGCCAGATGATATTTTGCTATAATCGTTATCTTTAGCATTTAAGTTTCCCTGTAAAAGAACGGTGAAGGCATCGAAAGTAAATCTCGCGAGATCAAGTTTTATACGAGCGGTTTCGCTCGTAGTTTAGTACACATTTCTAATTATGGAAACCAGAAGTTTGGGCAGAGGGCAACAGAACGCTTTGAACAAACAAATGTGTTTTCGTCTTGTGCTGCCTTTCGTAGCCCGGATTTTTGTAACTTTTCGCTATTTTTATTTTATAGGAGTTCTATGAACACACAAAAATCTTATGGCAAGACGCGGGTGTACTCGAATGCTTTGAACGATCGAACGAGTATCAACTTATCGACTGTGCGCAATAGTAAGTATATTTATTATAACATCTTTGGGGCTTTTTTACATGGTCAAGACGTTGAAATACTCCATTATTGTGTCTTCTCGATGATATATGCGCTTCACAAGCGTGTTTTCTCGCTTCGTTTGGTAGAAAATACGCTTGCTGAGGTATTTTTATAGCCTTAGTCGAGTGTTCAACGTAGTCATGGGGTTTTGGAAGATGGCAGTATGTTTACAAACTAGAGCCCCGACAAAATGGCTGGAAAAGAATTATTATTCGTGGTCATAGCGCTTCTTTGATGTTATTTTCTGCTGCTGATGAATATTCCCCTTCAATTCCGTGTGAACATCTTCGCTAAGGATTATTTATTTTCTAGTGGTTTTCAGAAGAGATAAAATCGTGATTTTGCGTTCGAAAACCTCTGTCACGCTGTTGTGAGAACCGTTGTGAGTATGAAGCCATATACGAACGAAGACTGTTTCCTTACTTGAGCTTGTGTTTTGTGTCCGGTACGGTTCGGTATCGCATGGTTTTTATCCATAATGGTTTTTGTGCCATTAAAACAGTTGGTAAACGGTTTCGTAGCTATTCTTGGTGGTCAGGCTGTCAAATGATAAACTACAGGATAATGAAAGGCGATTTTTGATGGGATGTACTTCTGTAAGCGAGGAAACTTAGTGATTGCTATGCGAAATCTAGATAGAATGATACATACGCTTACAGTTTTAGGAAACGCACAGCGCTATGATTTTGTACTTATGATTCTTACGCATATTCTGTAGGTTTCTTATGAAAGAAACACTTGAAATGCCGGCTTCTCCGACGTGAAACCGTGAACCATTTCCCAGCCAACTTTATTTTGTTTTGAATTGGTTTCTATGCAAAAGCTAAGACATCTCATCGGTATATAGAAGCGAATTTTATTCTCTAGATTTTGTTATTGATGAAAGAACTTATACTGTTGCTGACCTAACGGCCATTCAGCCTAGCAAAATATAGGTGCTGAGATATCAAATGATCTTCGGACTGAAATATTTTTATGTCGATTTGTTCAATGGCTTCGGTATATAGCATTTCGAGCGGATCTTTTCATGCTGTGTCTATAATAATTGTAAAGATGGCGTGTTGAAATCGTAAAAATTCTCGTACATTGTAAAAAATGTGATATTTAAAAATACAAATTGAAGTGGCCAGACAGGAAAAGAAGAATTTTTAACGAAAACGGATCACTGCCTTTAGGTAGGGTCACTCGTGAATCCTATTTTTAGATCAAACACACAGAGTTGGGCATATTTTAGTGGGTTTGTGTGAAATGAGTACTGGGACTATTTGGCTTCCTAGCTGTGTTTTCTGTTGCTAAGAACAAGCAAGCAGCATATTCTTGTTTTGCTGAATTCAAAACAGTCACTCATTTGCAAGAGAGGAACATTGTAAGCCTTGTCAACTAACTTGCATGTAGACATGTGCATGTTTTAAGTTTTATCATCATCAAGTTTGGTTCTTTTTGTTTAGAACTATAATTTCTTTGTGTTAAAAGCTTTCCTCCTTCCATAAACAGAAAGGTCTAGTTTTGAACATACCCAATATGTTTTTTGGTGATATTTTGTGCAAAGCATAAATATAGAATGCAAATGTACTAAACACAATTCTTTTTTGTGTGATAGAGTTTTGTGCAGCATTTTCTGCAGTGGTTGTTGCAACACTTTTGGTGAAAATCATGAATATTACTAAACTTTTCACTAGCATAACATAAGGTAGCTCATACTTTTCTTGTGAGATAATTTTTCATGAAATTCAAAATGCCAAGTGTTATTTTAGAGTGGACTTAAAGATAGGTTATTTTATTTTTGGAAGTTTGCACGGTTGTCATATATTTCCTTGGTAAAAATAACACCTACCTTGTGAGGATTCTCAGCAATGTTTATTGATCAACATTATGTTTATCCTTTGGATAACAGTATATTTATTTACTTTTGTTTGTTTATTCATTTGTTTGCCCTTTATCTGCTAAACTTTACCAAAGGAAACTGCTCTGTGATTTCAATTGTAAATTTGTGTATTTACCAGATGAAAACTTGAGTTGTCCTTGTTTCTGCTTTTAAAAAATAGATTCACAGTTCCTTCTTGATAAGGATCTTGATCAAGTTTTAGGTGCACAGTTTAATAATTTAAAAAGCAGCGAATTTATCTTTCTTTAGCTAACAATTCAGGAATGCACATTAGTGAAACCCTTTATAGATCACAGGTAGATACCATTTTTCCACTACATTTTTTTGTTGCCTTTCACAACTCTTGTATTTTGTTTTTGGCTGTTCTTCATCGTATTGCTGTATTGCTTGAGTGGTAAGGAAGTTCACAATTGATTTGCAAAGTCCTTTGTCAAGTCATTTACCTGGTCAAATAGTTTTGTTTTCTTTGGTTCAAAATTATTTTAATAACTATCAACATTTGTCTTTGCGTAGTTTAGGGCACTGGATGCCTTGTAATACTATATTTGCAAGAAACATCATTTTTGGGTTGGTGATAGACTCTATCTGGTCAATCTTTGCCGACTCTGTGAATTTTCATCAGCCTTTGTACCATATTTGTTCAGTATGGACTAACATTGTAAGACCCGGCAATTAATTGAGACCTGGTGATTTCTAAATAATCAAGTATGTTCATGACTTTTAACCATTATCTTTTTGTTTTTGACTAGTTGATGCAAAGATGTGATCACTTTGTTGGGGAAAAAATTGTCAAACTCAGTTAGTCAGTCAGTCAGTCAAAGGGTTGTGAATATTTGTGGTAATTCCTCTGACCAGTACATTCCATGCATCGTGCAAACATTGTAGATTTAGGTGGTAGTAGCCAGGTGATTGCCTGACCATTATCAAGAAAATGGCTGCCTCTTCTTGGCTGATGTACTGAGAATCTCAAAAGTGATGAACTAATCTTTCACATTTGGAGTTGAACAAGTACTCCAAAATAAAATCTGTTAGTGTACGATGGGTGTTCCATTTGATCCATCAATAGGTTTGACAGCTCATTGGGAGTCGCACATGCTTTCGAAAATAAAAAGCTACTTTGCATACATGTACCTTCAGCAGAGATGGTGTTTAATTGAGGCACAGCTTTTCCTGAAAGATAATTTGTTTGGTTTACTGGTGCAAGAGCATCTAAATGTTTGTGCCTCCTTTTACACTGCTTTACAATTTTGCTTCATGAAATCAAGTTTACATTGTAAGACTTTTGGAATAGTTGCAAAAATATACACACGATAGAAAATGTTTGAATAAAAGTTTAGCCTCTAAATGTTATTTATCAATGTTTGTATTACTTCCTCTTTATCGTTTCTGCTCTGAAAG
>OMLO01002653.1_pt1 | contig 14572 bp, 14 predicted proteins | sample 1674811 | NCBI WGS metagenome assembly OMLO01 (sample SAMN06265003, study PRJEB25207) | coral metagenome | isolation source: Coral host | place: Mexico:La Bocana,Puerto Morelos, Mexico | collected 2008-11-13
AGAGGGCAGTTTAAGATGTTGAGATATTATCATGTGTTACAAAATTAATCTCTGCGGACGTGATCAGACCCCCTCAGGAGTCACGGGGACTCACCCTTGACCCTTACCCTTGACCCTCACCCTTGACCCTTACCCTTGACCCTCACCCTTGACCCTTTACCCTTGACCCTTTACCTTACCCTTGACCCGCGACCCTCGTTTTAGAAACGCCGTGTGCGATACGCTACTAACAATACTATACTCTACTTACAATGCAACACTTATAGTACTTACTTACAATGTGAGATACTTAACTTAAGCTACTAACAATACTATACTCTACTTACAAAACAGTACTTACTTACAATGTGCGATACGCTACTAACAATACTATACTCTACTCACAATACAACACTTACAGTACTTACTTACCATGCAAGATAATTACGCTACTAACAATGCCATAGTCCAGGAAAATAAAGGAGGGTGGGGCTGTAGTGGTAAATTTTAGTGAACTGAGTTTCTACCTCAAAGGAGATCAAAAATGATTAAAGATAGTTTCCCTGCTGATTCACTGAAATATACTTTGAATATTGAAGGGAGGAAAATAGGAAGGGAATGTCTGGTAGAAAGAAAAGTGCAAAAAGAGCGAGAGACTTCAACTGGTAAAAGGTTACTAAAGAGAGAAAGGTTTAATTTCTTTCTTATATTGTTTTAAAAAAGGCTTGAAATTTTCAATAGTTGGAATATTTGCTTTGCTTCTACAAAGCCAAATGTAGAGTCTCGCAAGTAACAGAAAAAAGTTTATTGCAGCTTTGTTTTCGGAAGTATCAGGCTTCAGACCCAGGACAACAAGATTGTTTAAGAGATAGTCATTGGATAAAAGCTCAGTGTCAAAAAAGTTTCCATTTTTCCTTGTTATTTTTGTCCAGGTACTTTCTTATCCACACAGACTTATTAATTAGCTTTATTAAAAGAAGCAATGTTGATCATTCTAAGTCCTCCTTTGCCATAGTTTTGGGTGATAGTGTTTCTCTTGATTTTATCACCTTTACTGTTCCCAAAGAAGTCAAAAAAGAGGTCATTTATTTGTATTATAATTTGAGAATTAACTTGAAGAAGCAAAAAAAAAAATTACTTGGGAGGAAAGCAAACTCTTAAGAACTGTTACTTTCCTGATAAGGCTTAGTCTTTGAACTGTCCAGAAGCCCAAGCAGTTTCGTGTTTTTTTCTATTTTTTTGACGAAGTTAAGTTGATTGTAATTTCCAGGTTGGTTGATAGCCAAACTCTAAGTGCTTTAACCTGTGTATTTTGCCAGTTGAAATATTTTTCTGGGTGCAGTTTTTCACTTTTGCCAGCACAAGAGCCTATCCAATGAGCCTCAGTCTTTTTACCGTTTAGCCTGAGACCTGACACTTTTTCAAAGCTTTCTAAGATCCTCAGAGCTTCAGAGAGAGACTCTTCTGATCCATTAAGAATTAAAGTTGTGTCGTCAGCATGTTGGCTTAATTTAATGTCAGTGTTCTTAAATAATATGTCTGCATTTTTCCAGATTGCTTTGGCCATAATTTCGGCTGTAAGAATACAAAGGCAAGGGGAGAGAGGACAGCCTTAGTGGACACCCCTATGGAATGCATAATGTTGAGTTCCTTTTCAATTCTATTTCGTAGAAAAGTTCGTCAAGTGACAGCTTGATTACCAAGCAAATACTTACAAGCTTGGATGTCTAAAATGTATACTTGATTTTTCTCAGAAACTCTTAAAGATAATGAAAAAATAATCAGTGAGTTGTTTGTTAAAGCAAAATACTCCTTAAAAGTAGGGGGGTGTCAGCCAAAAAAAACCTGATGTTGTGTTGCCATAAAGACATGTGAGAGCATTATTTTCTTAACAAAGCACATACAAAGTACATCTTACCAATGCTGCTCAAACTGATTTTTTAATTATTCTTAAAAGTCAATAAATTTAAAGTAATTTACAATGTCACCAAACAGCCACTCCACTGAAGATCGGACAGAACTAATGGAAGAATTGTATGCTTCCATCTGTGGCATTAAACTTAGCTTTCCAAAATGGTGCTTAAAGATGTACATAAAGGGGATAGACGGTGTCTCCATAAATACACTACATGTATGATCTCCCACTGGTGAAAACGCAAACACTTGTAGATTGGCAAGAAGGTTAGAGTCAGCTAACATCACTGCATTGTGCTTCTTTACCTCTAAAAGGCACAAACAAACAATTGAAAAACATCAGAAATAAGTGGACTTTTGGTTGGAGAATTAATGTTATTAGCAAAAAGGCAAATCGTACTTACCGGCAGGTCCAAACATATTTGCAATAAGGCCATTTGGAAGTCCCACAGATTAGAAATTCAGCCTTTTAAAGCATACACAAGGCTTCTGTACCATCAACTAAATTCCCTTGTCGACTCTTGAAGATGGGTGGAATTTGAAGCCCTTCGGTAAGCAGTGACAGATGAGCTTTCTCAAAGTGAAATTCACTTTTACACTCATCATCTCATCATCGCCGTGCTTTCGAGATCAATCATAGGGTACTCGTGGTAAGGTAAATCTAAGTTCTTTGGCTTGAAGGTATGGCGTTCTCGCCCCAGTCTTTCTCGGTAGACTTTACTGTACTACAGCCTCACCATACCACATCTTAAAGTCCCTAATTACTCCTTTCTGCACCACCCCACAGGACCTCAACTAAGTGTATAAAAGCTACATTTCCTGCATCAGCACAATATTGAAAAACCATATAACACAAACAACTTTCCTTACCCATGAAGTAGAAAGTGGTCTGTCAGATCCAGTAAGCATTGTAAATGAATGTTGTTTGCAGTGACTTGAAAGTTGGTTATACCTTCATCAAAAGCTGTCTGTTGACTAAGCTGTAACTGACACAAGACACAGCATGTAAGTGTACATGTAATAAGAAATAATACCTGCCAGAATTGGATCAATTCACCAAAAAAGAATCATTGAATAGTGTCCTTTCTTAGAATTTAAAAACAGACAAAAGTCTGAAAATGAGACCTGAAACTACTGTGAAACGGGCATTAAAATCGTTTCAAATCCAAGCCAACTTATGTGGAATACTGTATGTTTGTTATCCCTGATGATGTCATGGATGTAAACATACAAAATTAACATAAAGTAAAAACATGTGAAAAGCGAATGAATGTAGAGAGTGAATTGTAGAAGATAAATAATAAGGTAGAACTATGAATTAAAATGAATAAGGAAGGATAAAATGATCTAATGGGTGAGTCTCATTGTACAGAGTCTCTCTAGATTTGATAAAATTACATTACAACAAAAGAATTAATTTGCTGCATTCCTCACTTCTGGTAAAGTTGTGAAATATTTTGGTATAAGATTAGTGTTACTGTGATTGATGTATAAAATGATCAAGACAAAATAGCTCGCATTCAAGTTCAGCTAAGAACTCTTGTGATCAAGATCAAGTTAGACCCACGACTGTTGGTAAGCTACAATATGCTGATGTTGATAGTCATATGATTACGTAAATTTGTGATTCATATAGTTAGATTTCAACCACTCCCAAAGCTCTTTTTTACCATGAGCACATGGTATAATCTTTTGTGATTACTTTCTAAGCTATAACGCAACAAGAAAATTTGTTTCGTGATTTTGTAAGACATAGCTTTGATACACTTGAAAACACCCTGAGGTCACAAGACTGGGAAGTCCTAGGAATAAAGACTGTTCTCCTATACTGGTTTTGTGTTCTAAAGAGTTTCGACTACACATGCTAGCTTTAAAAAATTAAACTTGTAACTTCTGGTGTAAATGAGACTCTTTGCGTCACTGTAGCCAGTTTACAGGTGGTTATGTTTTGCCCCATTTTCAGTCACATGACCAGTGTGTTTTGGACTAGCATGGTCTTAGGGGATATTCAGACAACTTGTCCCAAAGACAATTAGGCCCAAATCTAGGTTCAGAAAAAGTCATTCTGACAACTTGTTTTAGGTAGGTTGCATATGTGAGACCCCAAACTTGAATACCAAACACCTGTAAGTAAGAAAGGTATAAACAGACCCATTTCGATACATTAAAATTCAACATGAGGTTCTGGGGAATAACTATAGAGTTTGTGGGGGTTATTCCCCAAAGCCTCGTGTTGAGGTCTATTGTTTAAGGTTGAATTTTAATATATCAAAATTGGTCTATTTAACAAGTAGATTCCATGTTGCCGTGTATCTGATCAGTAATAGATCACAGATGACATCGAAATGTGGTAAGAAAAAAAAGTGGCACACGAAGTGATAGCAGAGTGTGTCACTGATGTGTGTCAGTTAGTGTGTCACTGGATGCCATTTGATCTAAGTTTTAAATGAAAGGAGGGTTACAGGGTTACTGACAGTGGAAATTTGTGTTCCCTGTGGTTAGTGATTCTTAAATTAGTTTCACATAGTATCTGAGACACCTTATGGCTGCAATACAGTTGGCCACAAGCTGTGGTGACCTATACTTCTCTCGTTGTTGTGCCCTGAAACGGACTGGAATATTTGCATCAGAAAGTAACGTTATATGTTTACTTTTACTGAATTCAAGAAGTGATGATTTTATGTTTCATTCATTGGTCTGTGTCAACAACTATTTTAAGATTGAGAAAAGTTGAATTTTTTTAAAATTAATTAATGTAACAAACACTTTGTTTATTGGATTTTTTTAAATTTGAGGCATAGCAAGATCGATTTTGTGTTTGGTTTAGTCTCGCTCGACTGCCAACTGAGACTGCTCGAGTATTTTTCTGAGTCATTCTCTAAAAATGAAACGGCTTTTTCTTACTTTTCCCTGCTCTCGTACCTGTTCAATACCTCGACAAGACTTTTTGTACTTAGACTTCAGCCCGTCACATAAGATATTATCTTATTTCCAAAAACTGTCCGCCATTTTAAAATGCAGAAGGAAAAACTTTGTGGTGATGACGTCAAGCGTGTCTGTCCTCTAATAGATTATAGGCGAGAACCAATCAAAATGTGAGAATAACTTAGTTTGTGTAATAGGAAATAGCAAAGCATAATAAGTGTATATCAACATTAACATAGTACTTACCTTAATTTGGAAAATATGCTTACGTTAGTTTTAAGCAGAGTTCATTAAAATGATTTTTTCAAGTCAAGTTTGAGTCAATTCTTCTTTGATGTTCACACCATTAAATTTTAAATTTTATGACTTATATATGGTTTGAGTCTCTTAGAATGGAAAAGAACAAATTAGTTTTCAAAATACTGAAAGCTAGTCTATTAGATTTCATTCACTCAGCCACTGCATGAAGTTCTTGATTTAGGATTAGTTCAAGATCATTAAGGTTTTTACACTAACAATATACATTAGTGTCATCAGCAAATAAGTGAAAAGTAAGTAGTTTCGAGGTGTTGGTAAATCACATTTGGAGAGCTTTCTATGAGGTACATGATAATTTATAAACAAAGATATCTAATCAGAAAACATCAAATTTACTGTTGGCATCCATACATTCACATGAGATGTTATTCCAGTCTAGGGTGAGAAATCATTAATAAATTTCTCTTCAACAAAATAATTTGGAAAAGTCATTTTTATAACAATTTAAAACTTAATACTTTACTTTGAGATTGTCTGCAATCAGGACTTGATTGAGATGATCAGAGATTTTAGAGACTAGGTTGCCACTGATGACATTCATAGCATAAGTATTTGCAAATATATTATCAAAAAGGGTTGTTGATATTTAAGCAATATGTGTTGGTTGTAAGATACAAGGTAGAAGAAAAAAAGAGTTTAATATTAGTAAGAAATCATTAGATTCAGGATGATTTCCAAAATTTAACAAGTTAATATTAAAATCATGGCCCATAATGAAGATGGACTTACTTTCACTAGTTAGCTGAGATAAAGTTGAATGGAGATATGCCACAAATAACTGATTATGTAGTATGCTGTTCATTTGTTATCACATAGAGTGAAATAAGTCTATATGTTCACACATTTAAGCCATGAGTTGAACCAGTTGGTCTGTCTCTGATAATGAGTTTATCAAGAAAGAAATAACAAGTTTATTTTGTGCTTCGGCTTGTTTGAGCTGAGGCAATTGCATGCTTCTTTTCTCCATTGTCCCCTTGGCTAGGTCTTCAAGAACTTTTAGACCTTCGGGTTTGATTCTCCTTGCCTTCTTGAGTATTGCCTCCTTTGCTTTGTAACTAGTAAACATACAAACAACCGTTCTCAGTTTTGGAGTTCCATCATGCCTCCTAGGACGACCTGTGCGATGAGCACATTCCATTTCTGGGGCAGATTCAATTATTGTATTTTTCAATGAGGACTTTCTTAACTGTTTTATCCCATGTTTTATAATCACCTTCCAGTAATCCTTCAAAATGCAGATTGTTTCGTCTACTTTGATTTTCTAAGTAGACAGTCTTCTCAATATGTTCATTGTTGCCTTGATCTTGGTAACGTTGTCTTCGATTGACTACTGATAGACATCTTTGACTACACCGTCAATATGCACATTTATACTGGTAACAACAGAGTCCATAAAGGACTTATCATTGAAGAATCTCTTGGAGAGAAGACTCCACCACATCACCTGGATCATGAACTTCAAAGTCTTCAGTTTCTGGAGGTGGTGTGGTGGCATTCTTTTGGTTTTTTTCGTTTGTCAGGCATTTTGTTAATCAGAATGAAGCAATACTATTAAAGTTTGGAAGAAAACGACAAGACCAGATCAGCTAGGGAAAAGTGGAGAGAAAAGGACTTTCAAAGGACTTTAAGGAAACTAAAGGACAAATTACATGAACTTGATATGGAGTGGATACCCATTCTTGACTACCACGTTCTCTGAAAGAAGAGCTCAGATATAGAAGAATATAGGCTTCGACTTAGATAAGGTACAGTCCAAATGTGTACCATTACTATTGGAGAAAGAGTCTTCTGATGTGATTGAGGCAGCAACTTACTGGATCTTTCAGTTGGAAAAGGAAGAGCTCACTCTCATAACAATAAAAGATTATCCTACTGAAGGACAGGTGATACTCATTCCTCAAAGGGTTCACCCTCATTGCAAATCTCCCTCTTAAAAATGAAAGTTCTAACGGAACTGGCCAAAAAAGAAGAGGAATTGAAATACACAAAATTAGAAATCAAGAAGGTGGAAATGGAAAGGAAGAAACACAAGATTAAAGAATTTCAGCAGTTAAAGAGCTACAGTGTATGAAAGTGCCATAGTAGAAGCTAATTCTGTAGCCAGGTTATAAGAAGAAGAAAAGAACCCCAATCTAAAGGACCTTCAGGAGTTGCAGTTGAATGAGGATGTGAAAGAAGAACTTGTGATTATATTTCCTCACTCCCAGATCTGAATTCAGTGAGCAGTCAAATTCCTCTACCAGACTCGCTCATCCCAACCAGCCCAGAGAGTTAAGGGTCATCAGAGTCATCCCAGATGGACCAAACGCCCCAAGAACAAGGCAATAGTCAAATCAATGCACCTAGCACCTAGCAAGCAAGATCCCCATCGCACATCAACAATTCAGGCCAGCCTTACTGCACACCGTTTGAGATACCAACAATTCCGTATGGTCCAAGGCAATAGACAAAGGTATCAAAGCTGCAAGGTTGCCAACTCCCCACCTCGTGATATTTAGTGGAAACCCTTTAGATTTTAAGTTTCTTTCGAAACTGAGAAGAGGACCACGAATTCGAATAAAAAAATCCTGTATCTCCTGCAGTATTTGAAAGTGTTGCCAAACTGGGCCCATCCAAAATGGGGGTCAGAGTAAGAGACTATCAAAAGAAACATTGAGATAACAAGTTCCCTCCATTCACCGAATTTGGTAAGTTTGTCACTGAGATTGCCGAGGTGCAATGCCTGCATGTTCTTATTAACTTGGACACAAGCTTTTCAGCAAGAGAAGACAAGAACAGAGGCTACAAGGAAGAAATTCCTTAGTAAGAGGAGAAAAGGAAAAACTTCCCAATCATATGGAATGTGGAAAGAATGGAAACAGGAGAGCATGCCACTGGCGTAGGAATACAGCCCATGAAATAGAAACATATAAAGAGTTTGTGAAGAAACCCATCAACGAGAGATCTCAGTTTATTTTTAGAAAGGGACTTTGCCTTCGTTGATTAACCCATGGTCATATGGCAAAGGAGAAGAAGTGTGAAAAGTTACCAAGTTGTACAAAATGCAAGCAGAAACACCCAGCCTGTCCACATGATGACAGCAGGACCAGCACCAACATTACAGATAGAGCAGACAAGGTTACACCTGAAGCCTCAACAAACTGTACCAATGCTGTGCCTATAGTTTTGTCAAACACCTAACCCGCCTTGCACACCAGTGTTCTACACACTTTCACAAACCAACTCCGGTTGGAAGACCTATAATATCTGGATGTGATGGTCCTACAGACAGACTGTCTGCATTACTTAGTAGACAAATTCCTTCAACTGATAGCCAAAGAACAGGAGTCATATCTGTAAGACTTGACAGACTTCATCAATTTCATAGAAAAAATGAGAGTACCAGAGAACACTGTTCTTGTTTCAATGGACGTCACAAACCTATACACAAATATTCCTCAAGAGAAGGGGATAGAAACAGTATGCAAAGCATACAAATCTTACTATGAGGGAGAATCCCCCATCCCAACCCAATATCTTAAAAGAGCGCTTGAACTTACACTTCAAGAAAACTTATTCCAATTTACTGAAAAAACTACCTCCAAACACATGGAGTACTAAAATGGCAGTTGCTTTTGCAGATATCTTTATGGGAAAGGTAGAATCACAAATTTTAAATCAAAGTGCTCAAAAACTCAAGTGGAAAAGATATATTAAAGATATATTCTCTATCTGGAAAATAAACAAAGACAAAATCACGCAGTTCATTGAACAAGCAAATAGCCACCACCCACTATTGAACTCACGGCTGAACTTTCCGACATGGAAACAACGTTCTTCAACACAACTAGACTAGCCATAAAACCTCATTTCAAAGCTACTGAAACATTTCAGTACATGCATTTCTCGAGTTACCACCCGCCAGGGGTCAAAAAGGGCTTCATCAATGGCAAGCACTCAGACTTTTCCGAACCAACTCCTCTAAAACAGCATTTTAAACTGCTATTTTGCAATTTAAAACAAATCTCATCAAAAGGGGGTATCCTGAAACTCTCGTTTCAACAACTCTCACAGAAATTACTGGCACGGGGAAGAGGCGTCGTGGATCACTGACAGTTGGTTTGCGATGAACGTCTGGAACCTTCTCGTTTCATTTCTGATGTATTGGAATACTATCGTTGGATCCGTCCAAAATTTTGTCTTGTTAATCAGCAGATCCAATTGCTGTGTGAAAAATTTATGCAACTTGCGCGAGACCACTGTTGCAATCAGTTCCATCCTGGGAATCGTGATGGTCTTCAAAGGTGCAACATGAGATTTGGCCATAGCTAATCCACAATGAATTCTTCCCTTGTCATCTACAAGGCAAAGATAAGACGCTGTTCCATATCCCACTTCTGAGGCATCCGAAAAGTGATGCAGCTGAACATTGTGGAGCACTCCAAATTCTTTGGGCTTAAAGCAGTACAGCCAGCTTTCAAGTTTGAGTTTTGGGAGATCTTCCACCCACTCTCTCCATTCCATCAGTGTTTCATTTGGAATGGTCTCATACCAACCAAAGTCAAGTCTGCAAAGCTGCTGTAGGAGAACTTTGGCTGGTAGTATTAACAGTGCTACGAATCCAAGAGGATCGTAGAGACTAGATACTAGGGACAGGATTCCCCTCCTGGTGCCAGGAACTGGTTTCTCAAAATCATTCGCTGTTTTCTTGAGGGCAAAACTCACACAACAAGGAGAGGATGAAGCACCAAATAAATGAACAAGCATTCGATGGTCGACTGGATTCTTGGACAGGTCACCGTCTTCCCACCAGAGGAACCACAAGGCATGACACTCATCAGGTGCAACACGGGCTTGTTGAAACTCCTACTCCACATCCACCATTAACGCAACTGGTTCTTGCTGGAATCTGAGCAACATGCCTGTAAGGATGTTTAACAGATCAGGGCTTTGAAGCAACTGGCCATTTAGCAAAGTATCTTCATATCGAGCTGCGCAATCAAGGACTACTCATACCTTACTAGGTTTGTGCTCGTGGATGACCAGGTGGTGCGGCAGATACCACAGAGGTTTGGCACCAGGATCGATCTAATTATCTAAAACTTTCCTGGAATGGCCTTTCATGATGTATTCATTCATGGTCTTGCAATACTTCTCCTTCAGGGACAAATCCTTCTAAGATCTTGGTCAACAAGAACTCCTGTCGCTCATCAAAGGTCTTGTCTCGGAATTTGAAGCATCTTTCCAAACTGTGCGTGCCGTTACAGAATAGGCAAGAGGGGGTCGTAACTTGTTTACTTGAACCATGGGCAAAAGGAATAACAGTAAGTTGGCCGGGTGACACGCCATCTGGGCCACATACATCATTTGCCAACTGGATCCCAACAGATGTTGCACAAGCCAGGGGGTCGCCAACTGGTCATTGTCGGGATTTAGGCTTAATGTCCACTTCCGGCCTTGCACCCACCAGCTTACCAAACACAGAATTTCCCACAGTTGGTCTCCTCTCTACAAAGCCAGCAAAGTCAGTAAAATCTGGTTCTAACTCTGCCTCGATGAGCTTGTTTGACTCCTTGGCCCACTTAGCTTGAAAATGGGGCGGAAGCCACTTAACAATCCTCTTAAGAATGTCCATAGAGTCAACGTCAGCCTTGTAATGCATGTGATCTGAGTTTAGGGCACAGCTCTTCATATCACAGGCCAATTGAAACAACTTCTCAGTCTCCCAGGCGCAGATCTAAGGTCCTTTGACAACCTTGTCAATGAACGCTTTCACAACTGTATGTTTCTGTCCAAAGTTCTTATGCAAGATCTCCTTTGCTTCTTTGTAACCTTCATCAGGGGGTAACATCTGACAGTTCTCGATAGCATCCTTTGCAGGGCCCTTGCAATACTGTATTAGGTAAGAGAGTTTCTCATCGTCCTCTTTCAATCTCCTCTCCACATTTGTCTTGAAGATCTTCATAAGCCGGGGGTACCTCTTTGGGTCACCATCAAAAGAGAGAGACTCTCTTTTAGGCATCTCGATCCTCTCTAGACCAGAGACAATCAAATGTACAGCTTTGTCATGTTGTTTCATTGCTTCCTGTTGAACCTTTGAAATACTCTGCACCTCTGTGGCATTGACTGCAGCTTTGGTTTGAGCAGAAATGCCCCTGATCGGAAGATTTTTCTTAGGCTGGAGAGGCGAGGTCAGAACTGGTCTCAGCCGATCTTCATCACACAAGGCAAGATATATGCCAACAGTCTCATGTAATGTCTGTTTGGGAAGCGAGGGAAGATTTGATTATACCACTTCCATCGGACAATTCAATCTGAGCTTGTTCAACTTCCACACATGCAACCAGGAGTTCCCTTTCCATCTCAATCTGCAGCCTTTGCTTTTCAAGTTCATACTCCATTGCCTTTAACCTTTTCTCCTCTTTGAGTTTCTTCACCATCACCTGAGCAATAGCAAGCCTCACCTTCAACGATTTACTCGAACTTGATTTACAAGAACCATAAAGGGAATAACCATTTGCCGCAGAACCAGCTCTTCTTTGTGATAATAGCTCACGTGGAGTCTTGGGTGGAGTTTCCATCGCCTACATCATCTTCAACAAACACAGTCAAGAGTTTCAATAAGAACCAATATGTAGCCGTGAATTACCCAGCACACACTACATGTTTATTTAGGAGTACACCACAAGTTACTTGCTGTATGGGAAGATAAGGGAGCCCATCCCAGCATGACAGTTCTAGCAAAAAACAACAAAATACTAAGAAAATATACAAAATGAAAATTTCAGCGGAAGAACTATTACAAACCTTATCGGTGAAACTCCAAGGCATGAAGGAAAATTGTACAGTACGATGCAACAGATTCAGAATGATGCAAACTATGCTGACAAAAACGTAAACCAGAATGAAGAATGAAATCTACAACAATGCTAATTCATCAATAAAAATAGCGTGAAAACACCTTCGTGAGCATGATGAAAACATAAACAATAGAAAATTTGCATAGTGCGGTAACACTCAACCTATTTTGTTAGATGGCATGTGAATCCACATTACATTTAAAAAAAGTGGAAAACAAAACATTGAACAAAAATTATTTCCTTACTAGCCTTGTTGCACAAGCAGTGGAATTCAGATCTTGCAAAGGATATTTCCCACCATGAGCATATTTGAGCCTGCTTTGTAATTGATGTGAGTAAAGCCTACACTTAGTTGATCAACAGGTTATTAATTTTCACAGATTTTGTGAATTATCTCATTACACCAGAAGAACTCCCAAAAGTATATTTTCATTCCTATCTTGAGACGCAAAATTTCAGCAAGCGAAGCGCATATTTTGAGTTCATTTACGGCAACTTTTCAAGGAAGTTTTAGTTTTTGCTTTCAAAAGTTATGCATATTTTATCAACTCTCAAAGTCTAACTGCATGCCAAAAACAAACCAGACAAAACTTTCCTGATACCATTTCTTACTGAAAGGTGTCAAGAAGACATAGCAATGTTGTTCATATCACACTGGAAATGAACTTGATTAGTGAACCTCTGTATTTTGAGAAATAGTTCGCTATATTTGGAATGTTTAAGGATATACCCTCATTATCTACAGTTGTAGAGCTTTTAGAAAATATATACTTTACTGGGGTGTGCATCAAACGTCAGACCGTAAAGTGATGCCAACAAATTATGGTCATTTGGGGTACACTGATACTAAAAGCACAGTTTTTCACACATACAGTCCTTGAAACTGTGCTCTTCTTGTAAAATATGCAGTGAGATCAACGTCTTTTATTTACAACATTCCATATCGGCATCTAAAATTTTTTTGAAAACAGTAGTTTGTATTGCTGGAAAGCTACATATAAATATGCATTTACATTGTACCTTTTACTGTACATTTATGCAGTCGGTCCAAGTGGTGGTAGCATGGCTTTGTGCTCTGCCATTAACCCCTCTTATTTTAGCTTTTGCTAGTCCTTTTTTATTTATAGTTTAGTGTTTTCTTTTTTTGTTTTCATCCTCCAATTCTACTTTCTGACATGACTACTGCATGGGATTTGGAAAAGATGCTCGAGAGAAAATTACAACCACTTGTTACATCACTTGATATTCTGACAAAGTCAGTTGACCTTATGAGGGCAAAGTATGACAAGTTATTCCAGAAAGTAATTTATGTTGAGGAAGTCAACTCTAAACTGTCAAAGAAAAACAAGAAAGAAAGAAAATTGAACACTGAAGTTAACTATCTTTCCAAGAAGCTGAAAGTATGCAAAGTATCTTTAAACAATCTTGAAGAGTATACAAGAAGAGAATACCTTGAAGTTGCGAGTTCATAATGTACCTCTAGAAGGTGAAGAATGCAAATGAATATATGAAAGATCATATGTTTGAAAGATATCCTCTATGGGTATAGAACCTTACAATGTAAAACTTACAATGTGACCAGCTCTTAGATGGCTTGATAGCTCAGTTGGTAGAGCACTGCACCGTGTATGGCAGAGGTCATGGGCTTCAATGCCGTTCAGGCCTGAATTTTTTTCAGGCTTTAATTTCACAAATGCTTCAGCTGTGTGACTGTATAACTGTGATGATCAATTATTTCTTCATATCTTTTTCTGCTGTCAAATATATGATCTTTCATATATTCAGTTGCATTGCTCACATTCTATGAACCCCATTCAGGCTGAATTTTTTAGGCTTTAATTATCTACTAATACTTATTAGTCCAGCTGTTAAGAGCCAAAAATCAACGGAATTGTTCATTTTATGATAAAAGTACTGTCGGGACTGATGAGAGTGGCGTGACTAGAGTCACGCACGATTACGTCAATCGGACTGGTTAAAACCGGTTTTTCGGTGAACACGAGGTGTGTGAAAAAGTGTTGAAAAAGTGAGCGACCCAGTGAAACGAAGCAGCAATAAAGTTGTTAACAAAATTGTTGTGACAAAAGGTGGCGACCCTGCCAGGACATCTGTGTTTCAGGAAAAGCAAGCTTTGAACTGTGAGAAGCGAGTGACGAGAGGAAATCAAAACACGAGGTTTCACAAAACTGCATTCCATCAATCGATGTCAACAACATGAGCGAACTCAAAACACTACAAGAGAAGATCAAAGGTAAGCTGAAAATGCTTAACTTTACCGTAGAAGATATGGCGAAAATACTCCAGGCCAAAGATGTGAAGGCAATTGAGAGACATGGGAGCGCTTTAGAGTCTGTTATAGACAAAACACATCAGCTTAAATTGCAAGTTCAGGAATTGAGAATCGAAAACGATGATGATCCCGCTGAAATCAGGAATTGGTCTCTAGAAGCCCAAATCGGTAAATTTGAAGAGACTCTCAAAGAAGTTAAGCGTGTAGCCGCTGGTATTAGATTGGCTGAAGAAGAAAAGCGAAAACGAATTTTGGATGAAGAAATCGAGCTGGAAAAGGCCAAAATTGAAGCGCGCGCGAAACTCGA
>OMLO01002654.1_pt1 | contig 14571 bp, 11 predicted proteins | sample 1674811 | NCBI WGS metagenome assembly OMLO01 (sample SAMN06265003, study PRJEB25207) | coral metagenome | isolation source: Coral host | place: Mexico:La Bocana,Puerto Morelos, Mexico | collected 2008-11-13
TAACCCAATTCTATACACCGCTCTACACAAATGTGTATTGAGCACTCTTTAGCAGTGTTAACCACAACTTCTCATGACTATAAACTATTACTAAGAGATAATGTTTGAACGAACTGTAAAAATCCTTCGAATATTTTCGGAGTCGATGACTTAATTACGAGAAGAAAGAAATAGATGATTTCGGCGTACAACGAGAAAACCATTGCATTTACAGCATTAAAAAAATATGACAGAATTATGAAGATCAAAATGTACAAGCATAAAACGTTCCTCCAACCCCATGGGGGCTCGGACTCAGCCTTGTGGGAGGGTCGAACTCCCGACCCCTGGTTTACGAGACCAGTGCTCTGCCACTGAGCTAACAAGGCTAGGTATTTCGAATTCTACGAAAATTAAAGTTTAAAAGCTTTGGTTGCCAGGCGCTAAATAACCCTTCACAACGTGCATAATAAGTTGAAAACAGGAGGAAAAAATAAATTTTAATTTAAAAGAAAAAACCGGAAAAAAAACCCGCTGCACTACGGAGTTTCTAACACAGGCTAAAAATCACGAACCATCCTGTACTGCGCTATGTAACTTTATTTTCTCTTGAACATTGCGACCTAAAAACGATTGTCAAAAGCATCATATATAAACTCTATATACTCCAGGTCGCAAGTTACAGTTGTCTGCACAAACTAGGCACGTTTTTCAAATCCTTAGTTCCTTCAAAACTTGAAAGAATAAAAAAGAAAATCGGATATCCGCATATCTTTCCAACCTCGTTCCCAATGACTATTCTACTCCAGGGAACGAGGTCAATTTCTATCCTTCCTTTCTATCTTCGACCTATTTCCGCCAATTAATGCATGGAAACTAAACTTAACTACTTTTAACGCGGTTTTAACCTCCGACGACTTGATTTTGGTAGTAATTTTTACTTTTTTATTATTCATTTTGAGTATTCCTTTCGTTTTTTATTTGCCAAAGGTAAATGCTTGTACAATGTGCTTGTTCATTCTTTCTAAAAAGGTTGTGTTTCTATGGACCGCTACCGATTGAAAATTTTCTCAATAACGCGGTGGTTAATTCCACAATGTCATTGTACTGAAGAGTAATTATTCAAACAGCCGTGATCTGCTGTTACACTTCTTAAGTTCTTTCAGTTTCGCTGACATCAGAGAGTTGATTAAGGAATATATTTCAATTTATAGCCGGAACAAGCAACTAACGTCACTGCATCTCGTATCTCTAGTCATTTGCATGGAATATTGGCGCTTTGTATTTTAACTAAAGCAAGAAGTAATGAGGATCAAGACGTGCTTTCAAATTTTGGATTCACTTGGCCGGGTTCTCTCTGTTTTAGCACTGGTATTGATTTACAATCAGGTGAACGAGAATTCGAGTATAAGCGAGCAAAACAGCTTGAAATGGACGGCGGCCCAAGAAGATTCAAAGACAACTTCATCAGTGAAAAATAATTCGGCGTACAACTATGGAAAATTAAAGGTACAAGTCTGGCCAAACATTTGTGGCGGCAAATTACAGCATTTGTTAAATTCTCCATTCTTTCCAAGATTTTTCGACGAGTCGTACTTTATTTCTCAAACGAGAGCTGCGTTAAACAAAACCAACTATGGCCAGCGCATCTTCGGCTTTTTGCAACCGCCTGAAACCGGCTATTACAAATTTGTCCTGTATTCCGACGACGGCTCGGAGTTTTGGTTTGGTTCAAATGGAACCTTCGCAAGTTTGAAACTCGCGGCGAGCGTAGCTTCGAGGGAGAAAATTGGACGCGCTTCTGTTGGCGAAATCCACTTTGATTCTCAAATATCGGAAGATTTCCTGCTGGAAAAGGGATATAAATATCCATTAGAAATCATCCACCTTCAAGGCACAGAAGCTGATTTCGTAGAACTACACTGGATTCGACCAGGAAAACACTTTTTGGAGGTCGTAACGTCGGAGTACATTTCGCACACTGCTAACTTTCAATCGATATTTCAAAGAAGTAGTTTTCAATCAAGTGTCAGCACCAGGCCTTATCTCGTGACCTTCCTCACGGACAGAACTGTGGAACGAACGCTTTCCACTCGCACCTACTCACTTCCGGTCCCAACTAAACCGGATGTACCTCGTTTCCATGGTTACAAGACCATCAAGGAGGTTGTTATGGTAACTAACGGCAAGGACTGGAGAGGAAATACAGAGGCAAAGGAAGTCATAGAACACTACATGGCGGGACTTGAAAAGATTTTTCCCAAGTAAGTTTTGCTTTTTATATCATAACTGACTAGGACGTAATGTCCTCTGAAAAAGCATACTTCACCAAGTTAATACCCTCCCATTTGCACCGCGCGAGCGTCATGCATTTTTGCTGTAATTCAAATAATCATAAATACTCTTTTTCTTTGGCCATCGTAGCTTTCTAAGAAATAAAACGCAAACTGCAGTGATAAACAATCATTTACTTGACGTTTCGTATGTTTCGACATACATCTTCAGAAGTGACTGTTAGGAATAGAACTAACAACTAAATTTGAATTTAAAATAAGTAACTAATTAACAATAACAATGACAGAAGCTGAGAAAGAATTTGCATATAAAAGATGCAAACTAATAAAGATAAAGCTTTTCGCTACAAACAGTATCATTTAGGATGGGTTTCAATTCCTTTATTAGTAGAGTTTTTAAAAACATTTTTTCTTTGTATTTTCCAGGAAATACAACATTGTGAGGCTCCTCAGCCTAGAACGTTTCCCAACAGTAGAAGACAACAATTCAGTCCTGTACCTCCTTGAGATCGAATTAGGCTGCGATGCATTGGACTACACAGAGAGAGTTGCGGAATATGTGTTTCTTCAAAGAGACAAAATGCAAGAGAAGGACGCGCAGCTATTTTATCCAAGGGGCATGGGTTGGAAAAAGGAAGCTGCAGTTCACGTGATAATCGCCGTCGATCGTGAGGGTCAGCGGTTACATCGTTTTATAGAAAAAATGGAACAGAATTTCAAGGAAAGTCTCGAGGTAGATTTCCATCTGGTGATTGTACACTCTGGGAAAACAGGACTAGATATTGAGAGAATTCTCCACGATACCTCTTTACAAAAGTACAAAATTAAACAGCTGGAAGGAAAATTCTCTTGGACACGTGCCATAAATACTGGAGTAAAACTGGTTGAAGATTCACAAGGCATGGTTCTCACTAGTGATGTTCACATGGATTTACAAGCTTCCATTTTTGAGGACTGCCGCAAGGTGAGGTTTATTGTGCTGGGTAGCGTCAGAAAATTCTGTTCTTAGTAAAACTATTACCTTTTAAAGGAGTAAGACTAGGGCCAAGTCAAAAGACTTTTGACTTTCCCCCCTTTCGCCAACAAACCTCCCTCCCCATCCCTGACACAATGTTGATGCAGATCCTACCTTGCTCCAGATAGAGGGGACTCTGGAAAATTGAACATGACCTCAAACGTCAACCATCTTTCCACTAGTCTCGTTTCCGGCTCAAGTGTAGGAAGGACTAAAAGTCAAGATTGCAGTTGTTGTTTTTCTTCGCATTCTAGAACGTATAGACAAGAGAATCTAGCTAAGATCAATTTTATTGTAGCTATATGTTGAAATTGTAGCTATATGTTGAAAGAATCCTACAAAGTTTATAGAACAAGTACCACTGAGTCGATAGTGGAAATTCCAGTTGCTAGATAGACCGAAGCTCGCAGGTCTCGGCTGGACGTTGTAAAATAAGCAAGCGACCACGTCATGAGCTTGTAACAGACAGCTTTCGGAACACTCTATAGTGTTTGCGTTGTTCTCGATCGGATGGTAAAAACTGAAACCTTACATGTGTTTCAACAAAGATTTGACAAAATCAACGACACATATTTCGCCCACCGCTTGGCTTCTCTTAGGAACGTTGCGCACATGTGAGTTACTCTTCTTCTTAAGGTTACACAACTCAACGCAGCTTGTTCGTTTGGGACTACAGAAAAGCTGAGCTTGAGGGTTCTTGAGTTCACCGTCAATCAATTGAAAGTAATATGCCTGTCTTTTTGCAGCATTGTATTGAAGGGAAGATGACTTTTGCACCGGTCTTTTACGGCTTAGACTGTGGGGCGTACCCTGAGAAACCGAAAGGTTCGTGGCATGACCATGGTTACCAAATGATTGGCATGTTTAAGAAAGACTGGGAACTGATTGGAGGTGAGTTGGAGGACAAAAAGAAAGTCGTATTGTTCGGAATGTTCTAGATTTTCTATCTTTTTGTGAAGTCTGAAAAATAATTTTGGAAGGTGCAAGATTGTTTATCAAACAGATGTCTCGGTGATTGTTACTTGCCATCAGAAACACAGTATGACCCTCCTTAATGTTGCGTCATCAGTATGGAATGTTGTAGGGACAATCTCGAGAGGAACTAGTTACTTTGTCAGTCGGAGAAAAACAAAGCAAAACAATACAAGCAAATAAAATAGCGTTTAGATTTTAAAACTAGCATAAGTCTTAACCCAAGGAAACATCTCGGCAACCTTTCATTCAATAACTATCTTGACTTTCTTTAGGACTGGACGAGAATGTAAACGATCAATTGGCAGCCTGGGACCTGGTAGATCGAATTTTATCTAATGGACTGCACGTGGCCCGGATAAAGAGAGCAAACCTGTTTCGCCTGTTTCATCCTTATACACATGATTTGAACAAGCCTGGTGAAAGTAGACAGTGATATAAGTTATAGGTGATGTCAGCGAATGGGCCAATTTTTTTTCTTGCAAATGTTTTATTCTTTGTATGTATGTAATCCAGCTGACGAACAATTGAATAAAAAACCTATAAAGTGCTGATAGCTAGGCTGTCAAAAATTCAATTTAAAGACGTTTCTTATCCACTCGTAGGCTTTGTTAATTTTTGTAATCCTGATTGAATCTGAGAAATAAAGCATCATCTCCATCATCATTTTCAGGGGCAAATTAGATGAAAAAGGGCGGGTTTTAGTGTTAAAATATTTAGAGACTTTGAGATACGATACAGCAAGGTTCTACGGCGATTATTTTGGCCGCGAAGGACTAGGCTGACAACTCCGTTTTCTCCTCAAAATTCAAAGCATTATTTTTTGTCAACAAAAGCCATCTTTTACGTTTGTTTGCCTTTTCAATGAGAACATGGTACAGTTTAAAATGAATTTGAAATGAAGAAATTCGAATTAGTGGGATCCAACTGTAATAACATATGTCAGTGGGCCTTGGTTTTACTGTGAAATTTATCTCATACTTAGATCTTTGTGACGTTACGGACATCACAGTGTCCTGGGTACTATATCGTAATGCTATTGTTAAGTAATAACGGCTTTAAGCGCTTTTTGTTGGCTTTGCTCAGTGTTTGGCCAATCAGAAACAGAGATAGTTTAGGAGACGAACATAACCATTAATACTTCAGAATATTCAATGCATTTTATTACCGTACAAAACTGAGTACGCCGTCTTTTAACCGTCCCACACAAACAGCTTTTCAATAGAAAATTCAATCAATTGTTCGATTTAATTATTTTGTAACATCCATTGATATAGCAGAATATTCAATACAACTGATTACTGTACAAAACTGAGTACCCTGTTTGCCGTCTAAAATAAATGGCTTTTAGGTAGAAAATTCGACTGCAAGGTTCAATTAAAGGTCAATCAATTGTTAGACTTGAACGATAACCTCAACAATCGTATACAAGTATACTACAGGCTAATGGAAAACCAAAAATGCTATTTTCCCAATATGGACGTCACGCTAGTTGAACAAGATATTTATAATGAAAATGTTGGTCATCCTTGAAAGTAAATATACGAATTAAATATTAACTATTGTAAAGAGCTTCTTATTTTGTCTTCAAATCCCGCCACCAGCATCATTATTGCGAAACCGAGGAGAAATCCCACGTTTTGCAAGAGTACAAAAATTCGTCGATCACTTGTTCTTGACGTTATGGCAGAAAACATCTCTGGAATCTATAAAGATGAAAATTCAAGAAAATTGCTTGCTTATACGAAACTGCTCAAATATCATTGCCTCCGTTACTACGTAAGATTAAAGGTAAAGTTTGCGTTCGAACCTAGTCGTCTAAAGCCGGTGATTATGCCCGGTTTCTGTAGCAATAAGCTGGATAGGATGTAAGCCCATCGCACCTATGTACACACGTGGATGGAGAGAGGCACTGTGATAGTTACGTTTCTTGCATATAAACACAACTCAGTGACCCCGGCCAGGATGAGAGAACCCGTATCACTCGATACAGTGTCGAACGCTCTACCGGGGATCGACTATGGGATTTTCTCCGACCCACCGCCGACTTCTCAAACCTTACATAAAAAGAAATGTATGGAGTCTGTAAGGAGACGTCATATTTTAAGCTTGGGACTCACTCACCATCTCAGCTAGACCAATGTAGAGAAACATGCCAGCTATAACGGCAAATATCCAAGCTGTGAGATTAAGACTGGCGCTCAGTAATGCTCCTGTAATGACCCCCGCGTAGGAAAAGACGTAGCAGAACGAGAGAAGACCCAGGGCTTTACGCATACATATACCAGAAGAAACGAAGATGGCAAAGGTACCTGAAAGTCACACGAGACGATTAACTAGACAAGTACGGAACATTTATGCTTCTCAATCTTCACTCATAGCGAACGTTTGGCTCGAAACCTGCGCATGCAAGATCTGTATCAAGTGACTAAAAATAATTTGTTTTCTATCTGGCCTTCCCACAAAATCAATCGTTGTTTTATCATATGGAACTTTCTTGAACTAACTTTATATATTTGTGCAAGAGAAGATGAAGAGTTAGAGAGTCGAGAACTTATGAAGGTCTTATTCCGGCTCAAGGTTATCCTTCGAAAGCAGCTATTTTTAAATATGGTTTCCAGTCCTCCGGTTGGTAATGTAAGCTCAGACGTTCCGTAGATATTTTCTTGGCGGTTAAAATTACGTATGCTGAAAACGCTTGAGTTGTCCTTAGGAGTAAAATTCGTCTCACAGATTTGGCTCATTTAGTTACCCAAGAACTGAGCAAGAGGGCGATAAGCCCTTGATCTTATTAAGTCGAATAAACTTACAATCACGCCACAGAATCTCCTCTCTCTCTCTCTCCTCTGCTGAGGCCCGAACTTTAGTTATATAAATCGTCTGCTGTGCGACGTGAGGGCAGGCGCAAAGTCCAATGGATCCCGTTACAATGCGCCTGCACTTATATTACTCAGCGGATCCTCCACACGCGACCAAACCTTGGAGGGAGCCCTCTGCGGAGGAGAGAGGAAACTCGCCCACTGGCCTACAGACATCCAAACTCATATAATACCGTTTTCCTTAACGATCATTTACAAAGTAGCAATATTTTCCTACCAACTGCATGCGGTATTTCATGAAACAGTACAGCCAGTGAAGTACTTAGACCATCTCCTGCAGACTTAGAGAAAGCTGCGCCAATAGCCAGACCATCGCCGATCGTATGTAACGCTCCACTCAATAACAACATGCCTACAAGAGCCTTGTTTGTCTTGGGCTCGGGTTGCTCTGATTGGCTTTGATTTTCAGACGTCTGTAGTAGTTGTATACTCTCCTGTACTTCTGTTGTTGAGCAATGCGAGTGAGTATGGCCGCCCTGCAAAAACGAAGAGTGCGTGACGGTGAGGATGCGTGATATATGTAGCGTATAACTGCTTTAAGGGTTTAAAAGGTATTTAAAAACAAAGTGGGCTAGACTATGAAACTATAAAACCAGGAGATCATGCACAAAAGTTTAAAATCATTTTTCATTTTAGGAGAAAGTCAATTTGTATCGTAAGCAGTTTCCGTTTGTTAATTTCCGCATATGAATTTTCCGTCATTTTGAAAACAAATGGAGATTTGTCTCAAAATGCAGCATTTTACGGGAATCTGAGGTTAAAATTCCTCTAAATCCGAGAGAGATGGAAGAATAAGAGAGTGAATTCCCTTAATAGCATTATTCCTGTCGCAAATCACTTTCGGCTTCAGAAATCTCCGCGGATCCCCGCGCAAACGTTTAAGCAATGAGTGCCGTAACGTCCATGGGGAAACTGGATGATTTGTCTAAAACGTGCTTGAAAGGGATTGCCTTGAATAAGGTTGATAATGGGATTAAATCTTTCATCCTTCATGCTCTCTTGAAACTAGTCAGATCTCAGTTAAGATTGCGCTGTATGCTCACAGTTTTCCATGGGTTTCATGTTCCGAGTCACAGAACCCAGCAAATGTTTGGAAAATGAAAGACGCAAGGGCTTCCTGGTTAGAGTCATTTCAATCTAACAGGCTTTTTTAATAGTTTGAATGATAAAAATAGCAAAAAAAAAAAAATACTTCTAAAAGCCACGTGATACAACGCCGCGTAATGTAGATTGTTCCAGAGCCGCTCGCTTTTGCCGCTGACCAGTAGAAGCCCAAATATCGAGATTTCACACCATGCAAGTTTGTAGTGGGTATGTAGGTAAATCACTGATGTAAGATCATTAAATATGCGCTGCTTTATTCAACAGCCACATATTACAAAGGGAGAGAGAGAGAGAGAGCAGTTCTTACCTCCATTGCGCAAAAGAAAAGATGAAGCAGATAGAAAAAATATATACTGCAAATTACTAGCGAGGAACGCCACAAAACCACTTCAGCGCCGTCGGAGTGCGTGGAGCCGCCATGTTCATGGCTGAAAACAGGATTTAATGACTACAAAGTAAAAATAAAATATATAAATATATATGTACTTCTGCACTGGATTTTTTTCTTTAGATTTTGAAGCTACTGGTTCTTTTCTAAATAGGCTCGAAACTCCTTGTTAGAGTAAATTTAGAAGGGACTAATTCGCCTTATGAGTGAAACTTCAAAATGCGCCAGCGTCGTATGTCAAAGTTTGTTAATGCAGTTCAAATCATTGACGGCTGTTCCCTCATTTCCAAGCGAGAAATTACCGTCGTTTGCCACTACATGCCTCATTCACACTTCGACGTGAGAATTTGAATTAGAGCCAGTCACTCAGAAAACACGTAACTGTTTTGCGTTTACACTGCGCCAAAGTAATTTAAAAACGCAAAAATCACCAGTTTTGGATTTTTGTTTGAGGAAAACTTGTACAGGGAAATCGCATGGTTATCAAGATTACACCGTTATCGAAAAGTTCCGTTTTCAAAACGTTTTCTGTCGACACAAAGACTGATGTTATGCCAGTGTTTTCAAATTCCTCCAGTTTAAAGAGCGTTTTCGAAAAGCTCCGTTTCATGTCGGATTAGCGTGGATGGTGGATCAAACCGTAGACATAAAGGGTTAGCAGGTAACGAAAAAAATTACTATGCATGATTTTTGATCAATCATTTGTATTTAGCAGAACGCGGACGCAACATGCAAATTCACCCTCAAAGCTGTTACAACACAGCTGGTTCAGTTTTACCCATATGTCACTGGTATTTATCGAGTTACCTAAATGTCTTCATAAAATGTCAAACTTGGATATGGAACTCCTGTTCTGAAGTTTCAACTATACTTTATCTGGTTTTTATTTAGAATTTACTTTTCACTAGCTCTGGGAAGGCCTATGGAACTTATTTTAGTGGTACAAAAGAAGCTACTTACATGAGGTAGGAGATGAAATGTTGCGTCACCGACGAGACACGCGGATCCCAACGCTATGAGAACTGTGATCACGTGATCACGAAATTTACCCAGGGCTGGGCATATAACGGCGGACGATAGAACACTGAAGATGAACACTATTGTTTGCGCGCCACACCCCTGCGAAACAGCTGTGATGAAAACAACGGGATTATTATAAAAAAGAAAAAACTTATATCACTAGGCCTTAAATTTTGGCGCGAAATTTCAGCGTAATTTTTTTCACATGTGAAATTAGAACAGCGTGTGGCACAAAATTTCTCGATACAACGAACAAGTCATAAACCCAGGAATGTGAGCGTAATTTATCACCCATGATATTAAAAGTAATCTAACTAATAGTTTACTCGTGAAATTAAAAAATAATTTCACTTGCGTTTTGTCAAACTTCTAATAATTTCCCTTGCCTAAAGACTCGGAAAATTATTTAGAATTTGCCAAAATGCGCGTGATATTATTTGCTAATTGCACTCATCGCCACTTGATTACCAATACTTAAATTATGGGCGACAAATAATTAGTTAATTTTGACGCGAAATTTCATAGTAACAAATTTCATACTAATTTGCATACTAATTTTAAATATGCGGTGAAAGCATTAAACCAGAGCCAGTCACATGACAAATTTATAACACGTGACATTGGTCTATTCGCTAAACCAGTCCTTGTGACTGTGATTTCAAATCAACATGGCGTTAAAAAACGAAAAAATAGGAAACAAATGAACTTTTCTTCGAGTTAGATCGCTACTTCCACTCGGTATTTTCGATTTAATATTTTATATGTTAGTTGCAAATGTAAAAGTAGAGCATTTGACAATTTTGTCATGCATACCTCAAGATTGTTATTTAATATCTCGAATTTTTATCCACTAATTATCCTAGGTTGAATAAAATTGCAAAAGATGTATATGGGTCGCCTCGAGTTTGCGAAATATTTCTGCATTTTTCGAAGGTTTGCCGGTGAATGTAACTTTATGCCACAGTGCGTCATTTCAACGTCGTATTATACCTTAGCAACCTGACTTGAAGACAAAGAGTTCCATTCTTATTTACATTTCAATACTCTTCCAGTGTTGAATAAACATGGCGTTGAATATTGAGGCCAAAATGATATCGAAGCTTGAAAAGAACTTATATGGCCGATCTGAATTTTCATCAAGAAAAGATTAACAAAACGCTTCCGTTAATTAAAGAAGTGTATGATCTTTTGAAGCCTTCTCTCTGATGACAGTAAAAAACATCATTTCGTTCATAGTCTTTTCTGCAAAACGTATCAGATTAAAATGCTGTTGTTTGCACAATACTGTATTGAAAACACTGATCTCAAAAACGCAATGATCTAGAGAGGCGCCGATAGCGAGGCTTTATATACCGACTGCTGCATCTTGAACACTGATTGTAAAAAGACACCCTGAAAATGAATTTACATCAGGGTTACAGCTGTATTGAAAAAAGCCTATTAATAATATTTACAAACTACTTATTTTGCAGGCCGAGGTTGTTCGAAAGGTGGATAACACTATTCACCGGATAAATCATAAATCACTATCCAGTGGATAGCGTGGTTTGTTTTGTTAACACTTATCCATTGGATAGCGATTTATCCGGTGGATAGCGTTACACAGCCTTTGAACAACTGGGGCCAGATCGCTAAATGTGACGTTCTAATTTTGAAAAGTAAAAATTACTTATCCCTCTCTGAGGTTTTAGTCTCGTCAGAGATAAAACTCTGTAGGGACTTGATACTTCACAAAGTTGTAGCTCTATAAGGGCTTCGTTTTGTGATACAGTACGTTTGAATCTCTATGCCAAGCTGTTGCGTGACATTAAAATGGCTGTTGTGCAGACCATAATTTATCGTTTTAAATTTTTGCTAAATGAACAGTCCTCGCATTAGACGAAGTGTTAATTTTAATATGTTGGCGCTCTAGAAAATAGCGTTTCATTTTAATAGCAAAATTCAATGATTTTTCTATCTATTATTTTAAGACCACCATATTGGCCCACCCTCGGTTTGGTATCAACATGGCGCAGTCTCTGTAAATTTCCGAGTGAAACATTTCTCTTTACCGACCTATGCCTCGACGAAATGTTTATGCGACAATCATTTATCAAATCACAGATTCTTGACTTAATTTATCGTATGGTTATGACTTTTTTTATGGCATGACAGGGAGAACCACTAAGAAATATATCAGCACAAGTGCTACTTACTTACCTCTTACAATGGTCATAGCGCAACGACGCAATTAGAATTTTGCGCGGCTTTGTCCGGTGATACCAGGCCCTTGTTTCAGTGTTTCGATCGATTCGACACAACACTTAAAAGAAATAAATCCGGTAATATGAAGGAGCGTATCTTCGTAATTGTAAACTCTGAAGAAATAAAATAAATCAAATCTAGTCAGCAGTCTACAACTCGTCAGGAGGAGCCAAACCACCAGTCCCCCGACAGGTGAAATATTGTCCATTAAGAAAAACACAGCAAAGTCCAGTTATCAAACACTGGTAATGGAACTTTAGACAACCGTTCCATCAATACTAGAAATTCAACCTTTCTTCGATATTAAAAATTGAAACGTAGAAAAAAAAACACATCTCTGTTTTATTTTAGAAACAAATTGGCAAGTTACGCGTTTGATGATCCGTTAATCATGACGTAATGTAATGTTTGTGATATGGATTCTGATGAAATGACAAAAATTAGCGAATAAACAGCAACAAAAGTTCACACAGTTAAATTACAGCCTGACTCAATCGGCTTTATGCTTATTCTACGCGGAAAGATATATCCTACGTTTGGTGAAGGAAGCGCTTGTGAAGCTCGCGCGCGGTCGAGCATGATCCAGGCCGCGCGAGCAACAATCGCTGAGTACACGAATCACTGCATCCACCCACGAGACGCCCAGATCCTCGAAAGTGGCGTGAACAAATACCACAAGAGGCATTTCTTGGAATCATGGTACTCAACTTTGGACTGCGCTGCTATCAACGAGGGGAAACCGCTGCCTCGACCCCCGCGCTTACTTGCAGTTGATTTAAAATCAATAAAAAGACAGCAAGCGCGGGGTTGTAATAACGAACGGCCATCAAAAAAACAGTAGAGAAAAATTATTGATCTGATTACAAAAGGTTTAGTATAAGAGAATACAAGGTAGTTTAAAGACTCTTTGAGGAAGAATGCAATACGCATTTGTCGCTAAGCCTGAATTCAATCCGACTATTTCTACAGCTGAATCGGTTACTACACTTCTGCCGGAATTCAGTACGGCTGAAATGTGACATGTGAGCCGGGCCTAAGGAAGTCTATTCAATGCGTATTTGTCGCTAACACACGTCGCATTTCTGCCGTGTTGAATTCAATCCGACAATTCGACAGCTGAATCGGCTACTGCATTCCTGCCGCAGTTCAATACGGCAGAAATGCGAGCGGGACCTAAAGAAGTCTTTCGCTGATTTTTGTTACAAAAAAATACAAAATGAGCCTAGATACACTTTGATTCAAGGCTTTGATTGTTGTGATCGGTAGACAGTTATAATTTGGCTTACGTATTTCCGACCTGTAGGGTTTTGTTCACTGAATTTTCGGTGACTTTATTAGAGGCTAGAAAAAAACACTTAACCCCTCATATTTAATTTGTGTCCATACATTTTAACTTCCCTCCGTACAAAACCCTCTACTCACATTTCTAGCGAGCTGTGTTTTCAGCGGTTAACTCTTTCGTCCTGTCCACAGACCGTCGGATAATACATATGCGAAAGGGACTGCTTTGTTCCTAATACGTCGAGACTGGTACATCTGGAACGCGTGAGCTTAAAATGGTTTGTTTCAACTTGAATTATCATTATGTAACCATGGCAATACTAGCAAACAATTAGCGCGAAAAGGCGCGAGGTGATATCGGTTCAGTTGCGGGGGGTTTGGGGAGTGGGGGTGGGGAAGGAAAAACTTTCTTCGTCAGAGCCTGCGCCTATTTTGATCAGCGATTACCAAAGACTTTGGTTCATATTAAAATTCGGTTTCGGATAGATTGTGCGCTTGCGTCTAGGAACAATAACAGTACCTGGACATGCGCAGAGAGCAACCGAGCGACTTATAATAGCTAATTTTCCCAACATTTAGGGGAGAAGTCACATCAACCCTAGTTGTTTTTCATTTGGTTCCTCTAGCCAGGTCAAATTGGAATTTTACTGAATTAATCCGAGAGATGTAGCTCTGTAAGAAAACGTTCAGTCCTGTTATACATCATCCAACAGTATTTGTCGAACGTGTTTACGTCCGCGGCAGGGAATCGACAGACAACGAGGAAAATTGAAAATGGCTCTACCTGGCTTCTAGCAGATGCTCATTGTGGCTCAAATTTATAAGTAAAAACTCATACCTGGCATTTTCAGTTTCCAATTAATAAACGTATCAGAATTCAAATATTACGGAGATTAATATCCCACATCTTTACCAAGATAGCATGAACTTCCTACGTGAATGCGCGGCCGAAAACAATTATCGGCACGAAAGGTATGAAACTATAAAATTATAACCTATGGCTGGTGTTAATTTCTAGGTAACAAAATTCTTCGCTAAATTTCATTGGTCAACTCGAGCTTTAGGCTACCTGGATGGTTGGGTGCTTGATTAGGCCGGTGTCATTTCTTGCGAGTTCTTCTTCAGCCATGATAGTTCGGCCATTTTGAACGTATTGTAGAAGTTGAATGACATAACGGAACATGACGATGACAACACGAGATTAGATTATTATTGATTAAACATGACTTGACAAACGTGTCATCATGGTCAAAGACAGCCTAGATTTAATTACTTACCCTACCCAAATTCACAACAGAAGCCGTGCCTACTGTCCTGATCTGATATCAGTCCTGCGATATCAAGTCACTGAACTGATATGGCTGCGATATCATGCTCACTTGGCCAAATTTGGGT
>OMLO01002655.1_pt1:0-2500 | contig 14567 bp, 7 predicted proteins | sample 1674811 | NCBI WGS metagenome assembly OMLO01 (sample SAMN06265003, study PRJEB25207) | coral metagenome | isolation source: Coral host | place: Mexico:La Bocana,Puerto Morelos, Mexico | collected 2008-11-13
GTAGGGAAAATCGCAGATTTTGGTCATAAATAGGGTAAGGGTTTTGGGAAGCGGGCCGCACACCCCTACCAAATTTTCCTGGGAGTACCCCCCCCCCCCGGGGTTTTACGCAAGAAAATGTACTTTGAGGGAGCCTTTTATTGGCAATGGCAATTTTAATTTTTGTAATCGAAGCCTTAACAAATCTATAATTAACTGGTTGTAACCTTACACAGGGCCTACTCAATTACATACATAACACAAACTTTAGAAGTCTTCTTTAGAAGTCTGCACCTCGGCTGCATTTTTGAGAGAAGCGAAATGTTCAATGTTAACCCTATTCAAAATGATGGAATGGTTAGCATGTTGGAGTCCAGGTTGAGTTCGAACTCCGCGTTGACTTGGCCAGGGACAGTTGCATTGCTATTGTAGTTTTGTAAAGCAAATTTTGATCAGGCTATGCACTGTATCCAATCTGTAAACATTTTTATACTGTGATTTACGAATTAAAGAGACAAGCACATATCCCAATAACTCTGGTTTGATACCTACAGGACCCCTTACAGATACTTTCAGATGGGTCAGCTTCTGTTCTCTGTTTAGTATAGTGTGGAAAGAGTTACTTTCCATACTCTCAAATAAAATAACTTATTGTTGATGAATCGTAGTGGGAAAGGGATGACAAACATTCCTTTGAATAGGCTTTATGTCAATTTAACTGTAATGAGAAAACAATAAATGCTATCAGCATCCTCTCTTCAGTGGCCTTGCCTTCGCCTAACCCGGCTGGAGACTCTAGGGTCCCCAGAATAAAGTCCTAAGAAATCTGCTTTTTGCTTCTAAATGATGTAAGTGGGGTCATCTAGCTAGTAGGTTGCTACAAAACCTAATACCACTGAGGTTACAACGAAGAGAAAACTATATAAGCGAGTACACAAATCATTTACCCATCGATAAATTCGCATTCACACAGACAATTTATTTTACACATGGATCAAAATTACAGTTTCAGGGTTAAGCCCACTGATGAAGACATTCCAGCATTCTCTTTTATGCGATGAAGTCATACGTTATCTGGCTTATCAACGAAGGCTTCCAAACAAACGAAACCAGCCATGGTCATAGAAGAAAATCTATCGAGCTAGGACCACTTTACAGAGTATCGGTAGGTTTGTTAATATAAAGCGCCCGCTACCCAATGTGTGGTTACCCAAAGCTGAGTACTTGTTTGCTATAACCTATGTCATTCGATAAGAAGATAACATGCATGTCAAACATTTACAATCTTGAGTTGAAACTTCTCTAAGTTTGGCCATTTTACATAGCCTGTATCAAGAAACTTATCTCTATAGCCAATCCCAAAGGACACAGCCAATCCCACGAACCAATCCTAACTAGAAGTTACTGCATGGGGCTGACACGTCGTCACGTTTGGAGTTGCAAGAAAAATTTTGGTGCAAGCAGGGTAGTATTGTCAAACCGATGGAGATGCGAATAACGTTTTTCTTTTGGCACTCTCATGGTTAAAATTACAAGCACCTAACAACGCTTTTTCACTTAACAAAGCACACCTGAAAGTCACGAAATTTCCTTGAAGAGCTATAGTTCGACGGCAGTATACAATTCTAGGAAATGTCCTATTTGAACTAATGTAAATCAGGATGAAGAAAAGCATGGTTACAACATTCTGTCGAGACTGAAATTCATTCAGCCTATTTAGTGTTGTTCATCTTCCAGTTTGAGTTCAATTACAACAAACTATTTAAACTTCAAGTTACAAAATCAACTATGAGTCAGACGAATAGCATATTAAAGGAAAAGACACCTCCTTTGTGTCTCAGTTTTGCTCAGGGTCATTCCACATGCAGTTATGAACAGCGTTTCGAAAACTCGGAAAGGGATAAGCTTGCAAAGACAAAGCCCGTCACCGACAGGGCGACCGTAATAAACAAAATGAAGCGGACGAAAGTGGTACAGCAGAAGCAAACTTTCCACCATTCCGTTCGACCAAAGCTTTCATAGTGTTGTCTCTCGTGTTTATAACCATAATAGCACAAATAACACAAGAAGAAAATGAATGGGGTGCCACAGAAACCATCAAATGCCGGATCCAAGAACCAGATTTTCCAGCCGTACTTCTTTATCGGACAATGAACGAAGCCGAACTTTGCAATAACAGATTGAGGAAAGGCCTCCAGTATCACCTTAATTGATTGTGTTCCAAGATTGCAGTCGTCGTAACGCTTTTCATCGCTTCCGTTGCATTTGTAGTTGAGGTAGATTCGCCAAACGTACAAGGATATGCGTATAAGTGAGATGACGCCGCCAAATATAGTGAAAACAAGCAGGGCTTCGTACACAGACTCCTTTGGTTTGTAAAATAACCTGCCTTTGTAGTACGCTTCTGCGGCGGCGATGTCCACATACTTGTCCAGGCCCTCGAATACAACTAGCAAATATTGAGTATGGTCCAGCCATGATTGATTAATGAATCGTGTTCTGAACACATTTTTAAGGCTAA
>OMLO01002655.1_pt1:5000-14567 | contig 14567 bp, 7 predicted proteins | sample 1674811 | NCBI WGS metagenome assembly OMLO01 (sample SAMN06265003, study PRJEB25207) | coral metagenome | isolation source: Coral host | place: Mexico:La Bocana,Puerto Morelos, Mexico | collected 2008-11-13
GTGCGGCCCCAGAAATCATAATATCATAGTTAAACATAGCTAGTGGTTATCTGCCATTTAGATAGCGTTGAGAATGGGTGGATCTCAGTCTAACTTGTCTCCTAGACCACTAGGTTTTGACTATATGTGTATTGCCGTGCGGCCGTCTGATAAACTCCGTGTTATTTATGGCACAGATTACGAAATAAGCATCATTCGTCAGGTAATCCAAGGAACGTGGCTTCCAGGAATACAGAGAGAAACCTTTATGCTGAATGGTGTACACGAATTCAAGTTGAGGGGTTATCCATTTGCCCTGAATATTTCATCAAGCGATGCTGTTCTCTCCAGGAAAATGGCTGGCGATATTTTACAGAGACTCAATCGCGATGGATGGAAGCTTATCGTCTCAAGTGACTTAACAAGGACATCTGACCTAACCACCTGGATATTCAGGAAAGTGCCAGTTACAACACTTTCGTCTCAGCCATTTATGGTTGTGGGGCTCAGCAGCACTGACAGTCTAATGGTCCTCAACGCACCAGCTGAACTCCACCAAACATTCAAGGACGTGCTCGACAAATCATGGCCTCGTGGAATACAAAGATGGTCGTACGAGAATTCTGTGTTGTTGATAAAGTTGAAAGGTACCCCTTGGCATCCAGATGGTGATGAAACTGTCCATTCAAGAGTGATTCTGCAAGCACTTGTGAATGATCTACACGCTAGACAGTGGAGTCTGTATGGAAATTCCAACCTTAAAAGTGGAACCAACACCTTTTTCTTTGAGAATAACCCAAATATTGTACAAGGGCAGCCTGCCTCTGCACACTTCACTATAAGTCTCAACAAGCATGACTCTCTGAGGCTGATCGGCGCACCAGAGGGCTTGATTTCTGCTGTACGTGATGTCATTCAAACCTGTTGGCTCAGGGGAATTCAGGAAGAGTCACAATACTTTGGCAGCTGGGAGTTCAAGCTGAGAGGAAACCCTTGGTGGGCATCGGGTGAGGAAGCTGTGGACTCAAGATATCTGGTACTGAAACTGATGGAAAGCATGCAAGCATATGGGTGGGTGGTCATTGCCAGTATTGCCAGCTCAAGGAAACTGTCTGACAAAAGTGCCCTGCTTTTCAGACAATCTCAGCCAAGGCAATCTCCAGTTTTTTGCATTAGCTTGAATGAGACCGACAAACTGCGGCTGATTAATGCACCAGAAGATGTCACAAAGGTATGAACTGCATCAGTAGTTTAATAATGTGAAGCATGTAAGTCTCTTATTTACCTTTAACATTTAGGGTTAAGGTTGTTTAATGTTACCCTCCCAGGAATTGGGGCAGTAACATACTGTAATAAACAGAATGGCAAAAAAGCAACAAAATGTTGCCCCAGCAATTTTCTGGTTTCCTTTTATGGGCCTGTAGGGATTTCATTAACCCTTTCAGCAGGAGGACAACTGGTTTTCACAGGCAAGCAAAACTATTTAAAATGAAGTTGCTGTTAACTGGTCAAACCAGACAGGCAATATTGTTCTCACAGCTGGTCAAATTACCTGGTGCTCGATTCTTGTTGAAATCCCTGCACCTGCGGTGTATGACATTTGCAGACTGCAGACTGTCGACTGCAAACCCGCAGACTGCAGACTGCAGACTGCAGACTGCAGACCGCAGACCGCAGACCGCAGACTGCAGACTGCAGACTGCAGAAAAAAATAGAAATTTTGCTATGGTGACGTCATCAACAACACTACCTCATTCCCAGGTTCCTAAGAAAGTAGCCTGGGAATGAGGTTGATGCTTCCTGTGCAAAGTGCAACATCTCCAGTTCCCACACTGGTCGCTTCAGCGTTCAGGGTCCCCCTTTGGGTATTCTGTTACTTTCATGCTGGCTGGGTCATTCAAAGGCTTCTAGTTGGGAAATTATTACTTATTGTTAACGGCCCTTCTTGGGGATTTTGTTATGATACCGACATGCGTGGTGATTCAGACGCCCTCAATGGGGAACATGTTATGCTGTGGCAATAACATAATGTTTGAACAGTTGCATTGTTTTTAGTCTAATTTATCGTAGCTGAATTACGTATTTGTACACCTTTTTTTTTTTTTTTTGTTCTTTTTTGTTACGTAACTTGCTTGTAATTTATGACCATTGTTATAATAACCGTATTTAAGTTGTAAGTTTTTTACACTCTTTTCATCAGAATGACCATGAAATACAGGATTGCAATTGATAGTCACATATTTGTGTTTCATTGACAAATGGTATAATTTATTTACATACTTTAGATATGCCAAGATGTCATCCAAGCTCAGTATGTCATTGGTATTCAAAGAGTTCAGCGCTATGGGAATAGTCTCGAGTTCAAGTTACTGGGCAATCCTTGGGGCGATGGACTAACTGGCTATGATGGCATCCATGGCAGAAGTCTCATATGCCATTTATTTCGTGCTCTAGCAAATCACCACTGGAGACCTGTGACATCAGCAGATGTGTCAGCAAAATATGTCCACCAAGACAAAGGTCCTGATTATCCAATAGATGTGGACAGTATATTTTTTACCTTTGATCCTGCAACTGCTGTCCAGCCATCAGCACCACCTCCACAAGTTCCATATCAACCATATTCCCAGCCATTCGCGCCGCCACCTTCTTATGGCTTCACTGCGCCACCACCTTCTTATGGGTTCAGTGCTCCACCACCATATGAGCCACCAGCCTACAGTGCTTTTTCTTCTCAGTGATGTTTTTTATGTTTAACATGCCAGACTACAGGCTAATCATTATTCTTACTAACACTTAATTCTAATCAGATTGTGCAGAATGGACGCTTACAGCCATCTGTATCCTCTGAATCCCTACTGTGAGTACAGCACCAGTCAAAAAAAATATTAATTAAGTTAGTCACTTAAAACTCAAACGGTTCAACTCAAGTTTGTTAACTCAAGTTCTGAGTCAAGAAATAGCAGAAAGAAAGAACATGTCTACATGTGCTAATCTAATTTGCATAGCCAGTGTTTCTATTATTTGCTTCTATTTTTATCGAATTAAGAAATAAATCATTTCAAACATTTCTTTAAGTTACCAAAAACTTGATTGAGACTCAAAAGAAACTCAAAACTCAAACCTCAAAGCTCAGTTGTCAATTCTTGAAAGCATCGAGGATCAAGTTTCAGGTCATGGCTGTCATGGTGCTGCCTGGGTATTAGCTTTAAGTAAGACACTATTGTTTAGCTGTTCACTGCATCTGTCAATTGACTACAATTAATTAGGTTCTCATTGCATAACTCATTGTCTCACTATTGAGAAATGTGCAGTTTAGTGGCTGATCTAGCAGGTGCCTTGTAGAAAGACAAAACATTCTGAGTTGCAAAGATTGAAAAACAAAAAGCTTTAAAAGTTGCCAAACTTGGAAACATTTGGGGTGGTCCGTAACAAGGTTCTGGATGGAAGAATCCAGACCACTGGATTGTTCATGATTAGGTAACCAGATTCAAGGACTTAGGATTTTGGACTGCTGAGAAGCTGGAGAAATACCGGTAAATAATTTACTGTAAATTACACAGCAGCACTTGTAAGCTGGCTGCATATCAAATCTGCATAGTACAAGATAATAGCTATCTGGCCAGTGATTACTTAACCACGATCTATTTTCTTAATTGTTGATCAGCAAGTTATGTAGCATCAGAATAAGGCTCCAAGCCCAGCTAACACAGCTTTAACTCGACTGTTGTCGCTTTGGTGGCTTACTGGTGAATTTGCTGCCAAAAGTAAAGGGAGAAAAGGGAACTTTTTGTGACTAACCTTGGACTGTCTGAGTTTTTTGCAGTCAAATTGTTGCTGATCCGGTCATATATGCATACCCAGTCATAACATAAAAAAATTTATAATACTAATAAAATACTATTATCCTTTTTAATGTAGACTAGGTGTTATAATTCAAAATGGGACACACACACAAGAATGATATGAACGAAGAGTCTTTATTTAGGCAAAGGCCCTCATAATATAGTGTGCACATGTGACTGAGTCTCCTATCTTCAGATTATATCTTGTAGCATAGGTACTGCACACTCTCTGGTTAATTATTTAGTGATAATTTGTGATGATATTTAGTGATGATATTTACAATGTAGTGCTGATCAGATGAAGTCATATATGCATACCCAGAAATAACATAAAAAATTATAATTATTATACTAATAAAATACTATTATCCTTTTTAATGTAGACTAGGTGTTACAATTCAAAATGGGACACACACACAAGAATGATATGAACGAAGAGTCTTTATTTAGGCAAAGGCCCTCATAATATAGTGTGCACATGTGACTGAGTCTCCTATCTCCAGATTATATCTTGTAGCATAGGTACTGCACACTCTCTGGTTAATTATGTAGTTAGTATTTTATCACAGGATAAAACATGGTAAGCATGTTTCAAATTATTGTGCATGTGAAAATTATTAATATATACATACAGTTATTCATAATTTGTGCCCTAAAACACTTGCAAGTGTTTGATAGAGAGAACTATTTTTTGTGTTTATTTTCGTATATAACTCTGGACAATGCTTCCTGAAAAATAGGCTTTTCTTAAATACTATATTACAGTATATATTATTGTACTCAAACCTTCGGAAGGGCATATGTTTATGGGTTAAATAATTTATATAGAGGATGCTAATTGTATTAGACCTAGTTTCAGAGGGTAAATAAAAGTAAAAAAAATCAGATAGCTCTGTTCATTCATTCAATATTTTATTCTCACTCCTTTTTCTTCTCAAAATATCTCTGGATATATCGTATATTTTATATTTCGAACCTTGCAGTGTTCTGGTGAGGCGGTAGGGCGAGTTAAAATGCACGGGAGCGTTGCGTGACAACCCCAAAAACGGCTGCGAAGGAGACTAGCGGCTACGAAGTGTAACGCAATGAATGAACAGATCAGTATAACAATAGAAAATGAAGAAATTCAACTTAAATATAATTTCCACTCTAGAGGGGCACGCACATGCACGCAGTCACGTATTCCCCATGTATAAGATTTGTGCAAAGCGGCATTTCGAGCGATGCGTCATCAGGAAAAAATGGCCATGAATTGTGGTAAAAAATAGATCTTCCATGTAGCTCGGCAAATTTGTTGTGCCCATAATTGCTTGTCCGAGAAAACAAACTTTTCTTGCTGTGTAACTCGCCAAAGGGGCATACTTTGTGGTCAGCATGGTTAATTCACCTTTTCATAATTTGTGAAAACGCTGTAAATTCGAGCAATTTAAACAAAAGCACAAAATTTAAAGCAGTTGGCGACGCGCTGTCTTACAGAGTCGCTGTATTTGTCGATCTGAAATTGAATTCTATAGTAAATGTTGCCAACAGTTAAAATACCTTTCCCGGAATTTTTTTTCCCAGTAGTTAAAAACACTGAGACATTTTTATTTGCATTTTTGTCACAGGCTCTTTTGTTGTGAAGCGCCTTGGGCAATATTGGATTGGCGCTATACACTCTTTTTTTTTTGTAAGAACGTCTAATTTTGGGGCTGAGGCTGAGCGTTCTTATTTTTTTTCGATTTAAGGCTGAAAATGTTCTTAAGACGTTTTTACTCAAGACTTTTTGATTCAGAAGATTTATCAACTTTTCGATAGTGCTGAACAAAAAGGAGGTAGAGTCTCAGTTGAGATGTTCTACATCGTGTATATATCATACAATAAGAAACAACATTGTTAATGTTAAGGTATTCCTTTTAAGCATTGAGCTTATTGTACTTTTAGACCACAGTTTTCAATTTCCAGTTAGCCCAAATGGGCAGAATAAAGGCGTTTTCTCACTCTCAGCCTGGGGTATGTTCTTAGCATGTTCTTAAAATTTTGGTAAATCTCAGCCTCAACGTTCTTATAAAAAAGGTTCTTATAAAAAAAGATTGTAGTTAAGGTTATTATCATTATAACTATTATGTATTTAAACATGGAAGAAAAAAAAAATTAAGCGCAGCTAATGTGGCCGGGTGACGTGGTCGTGTAGGCATAAGTAAAACGTCGCTTCCTAACTAGACCTAACTACTACGAAACGTCAGCTTTATAACTCGTTACGGTGGCCAATTTACATTTTCAACTTAGTTGATATAACCAAATTACCTTGTTACCCCCAACGACGCAGCACCACAATTTCTTTAGAAACTTTCACCCCTTACTACAATTACAGTCTGAGTGAATCGAAGGGCTGGATCAAGAATAGAAAACCTTTGTTTTATTCGAGTTAACACCGTGAATGGATGTTCTCGTGTCTAGCTGTTATTCTGGGCCTCATGATCGGTCAATTTGAATAATAAAAAAAGTGCTATAGTATGCAGTGGTAAGTTCAGACATGACACGTGAGAAGTCTGGGTCACAGCGGGCTACATCGTGTTGGCTGGCGTTCCCGCCAAAATTCAGATTACGAATTTTACGAGCGAGAACGACAGTTGGCTTCTCCGGCTTTGCCATTGCCAATGAGGGAAACATAAAATTAAGGTTGGAAGGTTGCTTTCAAATGCCTGAAAACAGACAGGAGTTACTAAAAAAAAAATATGTAGCATTCGCGAGAAAAACTGATAGGGAAAACAATAAATCTTGGATTTTGTAAAATCATTGTTAGATAATTAGTTACCGCACCTTTTAATTAGTGTTAATTAAATTAGTAAAGTGGAATGTCAGCGTCTCTGTTTTATATTTGTTTTTGGAATTCGTCGATAGAACTGTTTAACCTAGTCTGCAGTGCAGGCGTTTTTCGTTACTCTCCAGTTTAGCCTAACACCCACTCTCTAGGACCGTGCCATCTCGTCTCTCCCCAAGCCCCTTCCGACTTTGAATCCAAGAGGGAACTCCCTTGGTCAAAATGCACTCGATCGCTCTTCAAGATACACCTGCATTGCAGGCTATGTTCAACCTGGCCAGTGAGTTCCTTTCAAATGTCTTTAAAAACAACAATTAGTTGAATGAAAAGAGATTCATGCACTTTGAATCGGTCGAATCAGGAGCCCATCACCAGATGGACTCCTGGTCGAATCTAGTACCGTCTTCTATTTCTAGCAAAACCAAACATAAACGAAACAACAAAACAAAGTAAGTCTAAATCAAATCTCTCTCCATTCAGTTTGTGGTCGTTTACAAAACTCTCCATGTTCAGTTCGTTTACATTTCATACAGAATCTAACAATTTTCTTTAAATTTAGTCACAAAGTTTCGCATTTACCGTAATTCTTTTGCCACGGTTAGGTCCAGTTAGGTAGAGAAGTCCCACGTTTTCGCACGACGTCAAACAAAGCTTGTTGACGTCCGCGCGTGAAGGGAAACCGCCGTCTCAGAAATCTACTCATGCGCAGTACGCAACCGGATGTAAAAGAAAGTCCCACGTGTTGCCGTTGTCGGATCGTAAGGTCCCTAATATCATTAGAAAAAACACCCTTTGTGCATGTACTTAAATTGAACAAGCCCTTTGACAAAAAACGAATGAGTGAGCTGTCTTTGAAGGAAAGAAAGGCTTGTAATCTTTTAGTGACCGACCTATTCATTTGACGTTTTGACGTCTTGACAGCTCTTTGCTAGCCCCCGTTCACGTCGGGCGAGAAATATTTTAATTGCAAGTTCCGCTTGCTTTTTTATTACAACACGGCATTCACACATCGCCATTGTTCTGATTTCTTTGAAGCTCGCGGACTCAGCTTACGGCAAAACAAAGCGAGCCCCAGTCGACTTTGAGATACGAATCGCGAGATACAGCGTTTTTCATTACAATTGCGGTGTTGAAAGGTCTTAAGTTTGACTGCCGATTTCTATCGGTAAAGGTAAGAAAAATATATATCAAAAAACCCACATCATTTGAGATAGAAAAGTACAGTGAAATATAAATACTTAAATCAAATAGCAATTATCAAGTTTTGTACTGAACAAAAAAGTGAAAGGCATCGCTGCTTCAGTATATTCCAAAGCTCTTTGGCCATTAAATCGTGTATCTTTTGTAACTTGCAACTCTTCAGAAATGAGGAAAACCTTTAAAATGCTTTTTGAATCGTGTTGCCTCCTTCGATCCTGTCGTCATGCAGTCATTAATTTGTTTTATATTTTTCATTTTTTTTTATGATTATTCATTCATTCTATTTTAATGCTCTTATGTTTCGCTCTAGTAGAAATAGGGCTTAAAGCCCAGGGTGTACACTTCGATTTTTTGGCCTGGTTTAGCCTAAATTTGAAAAAAAAAAAATGACCGCGCTCATCGTGAAATCGACTCGATTTGTAGAGCTTTTCGTTGTTTGTTTTGTTTGTTTGTGTTTTTTTTTTCTTTTCACGTGATACTGGGGACAGTTGCATAAAAAATCGTGGCGTTCGATTAATTTGGCCTGTACCAATAAGTTCGAAACTAATCGGACCGATGGTAGGGTTTAAATCTAATTTTACCTAATGAAATAGCTCAAATAGTGCCAACTGATATTTTAATTCAAATAACGCAAGCACTAGTTAAGGGACGGTTTGTTATTAGCTTGTCTTTCTTTGTCCAATCTCTCGGGATTGGTTAAGACTTTCAATTATTTTAAATTGCACCTGAAAGAAAATGATGTTTTAATCACTTGTAAATAAATATGCCAATTATAAGACAAGAAAACGAGACCGCGTACAATACATAAAAATCAGTGCTTTTATTACGCGTTTTTTAAGCTTCTCATTGATTCCATAGTGATATAGAACGAAAATGCAAGCGAAAATTTGTAAAGGAGTTACAATATATCTTAAGGTGTAGTTAAGGGACCTAAGCATTATCGAGTTGAGATTGTATGTTGCAGATGTATAATTTGGATAATTTTAATTTTGGAGGGACTTTCATCAAGCTGGATCTGATCGAATTGGTATAGCTAGCGCTTTCCTAGGACGATCTTCACTTTTATGTTCTATTTCTGAATTCGCCCGGCACGGAGAAAACAAGGCAAGATGCCGAAGTATTTGTAGGTCAGCACTTAATCGAATGTGCAAGCCTTCCAGGCTGAAATTGCTTTCAGCCAAACAGACCAGAATACACTTCTGTTTGTTTCTATCAAGTCGAATTTGCATACAACATCAACACTTGCACTGCATGAAATCCTGCTAAATGCAAGTGCGTACGGGAGGATTAGGTGTCGGATCAAATCCAGGCCTCCTGTGCCAGAACACATCTAACACCACCGGGCGGAAAACAAGATATTTGTGCCCGAATACGCTCAACTACGGATCTGAGCACGCCGCGCTTACCAAGCGAGGTTTTGCGAGATCATTCCGAGATCAAGGACGCCTAACTCGCCATTTTTCAGGCCAAATTAAACTTCTGTCCTTGAGGACTCTTAAATACTTCAGGTGTAGATCACTTTTTGTCTCAGTACACCTTGCTGGTCAGGTATACTCTTGGATCTCAGCCAGTCAGCACAAGACTTGAATAGTTCACGCCTATAACCTTTACTAGGAATAGTTACCACTACAGCTGCCCCCGCTGTTAATCCGTTACTACAGTCAATGCTTTCGCTTGATATTTTGGCTCTTCTGTAATTGATTGAAGATCATTTCTTGGGTTGGACTTTTACGAAGAAAA
>OMLO01002657.1_pt1 | contig 14565 bp, 8 predicted proteins | sample 1674811 | NCBI WGS metagenome assembly OMLO01 (sample SAMN06265003, study PRJEB25207) | coral metagenome | isolation source: Coral host | place: Mexico:La Bocana,Puerto Morelos, Mexico | collected 2008-11-13
AAATGAAAAAAGATATTTCAAAAAGAAAAATGCCATTCTTCTGTATTTTGAAAGGTCTTTCAAATAAGCAGAAAAAATTTTTCATGTCATATACACTTTAAGTTTTCGCTTCCAAGGGCATGATCCAAGCAGCTCATTCTGAAGTCTCACCATGTATTCAAAGCAATCAGCATTGAAATGCTCCGAACACAGAAAGGAATTTTTTGGTAAAGACATTCTTCCGACAGCTTGAATCCAAGCATGACTTAATCTATTATCTTTTAGAAAAACATGGAAACTTATACTCGTATCTTTTCTGTTTTTCAAAAAAAAGAGGAAAAAAAAATAAAACTAGGGGTAGGTCACAGGCAAAATTATAAGGCATCAATGGGTCAAAGATGTATGCAAAAGGCTGCATGTTAAGGTCAACCTATTTAGAGTATGGCCACCACGTTGCATGACAACATGATCATGGTTATGTCCCCACAAGAAAAACCAGTAGCCATTGTGACCATGACAAAATAATATTCATGAATAGTGCCATCCATGGCATCCATTGAATATTCATAAACTGACGCTCATAAACTCAGCCACTTAGGAACCTCCGCACCGCCACCACACAACCTAAAACCTTGCAGCTCCTTCACTCACTCTTAGCTATTCTAAGCTGAAACTCAAGAGGTTGCCATGTGGCAAGTCTACCAAACAAAACAAACAAATTACTCCAGCTTCAGTCCAGGTTGGTACATATAGGTTCTCAATCCTCATGAAACATCTCACTGTCTCTCTACATGACGTAGCTAAGTATGCAACATCTATACCTCAGGCCAAATAACTTTGGGCTAGTAAGTCGTTCGTTTTGTCAACATATGTCAACATGGGATTTAAGTGACATACTTGCATCATAGCTGGACATAAAATTAATATGGATCACTAGCAGGGCTCGACACTAACGGTAGCCAACTAGCCACAGACTAGTAGAAATTCAGTTTTGGCTAGTAGGTTTTTGATTTCCACTAGCCACTTTGGCTAGTAAACAAAATGAAATTGGCCGAACTAGTTTCTGTCATTCACAAGGAAGCCACACGCAAACACTTTTCTCGGAATTTCTTGTTGACATATCATGTTACTGGGGCACGTGCTGTTCAGCACGTATGCAAATTTAAGACTGTTTACTTTGCGTTGTGTGGCATTTGACAAACAAGACAGCATTTTCTAAAAGCACACAGTGATGTTCTTTTTTGTTTTGAAATTAGTAGAACAAAACACAAGCTTCTCCTGATTAAATCATGCGCAAAATCGTCCGGAACTATAAAGGAATAGCATTTCATTTTGCGTAACAACACATCGGTGATTTGTCATCATGCATACTGACAAAACTTACCACTACAAAAATAATTAGAGAAAGATTTATATCCTTCCAAATTTAAATCAGCTGTTTTTAGCATTAGAATTTTGCCAACAACAGTTTTTGCTTTTGAAATGTTTCTACCCCGGCATCTGTTTGTAAAGAAGTCTCGGCAGTGTTTACAATGACATCTCGGTGTCTCAATATTTTTCCAAAGAAGTCTCACAGAAAAACAGAGTCCTGAAAGTCTTTATGGGAAAATCTCTGGATTTTCTTTTGTGAGCTGTCGGCCTGAGAGATTGGATGTAAGGAAAACACAAGGCCATTGAACAAAATAAAACCGGCGCAATTCATTGACATGATAAATTTGTTTGCTACGTTTAAACCAGTCAACTGTGACACAAGCTGGGCTGACTGTGTCAAGCGGTTTCAGATGTGAATATTGTTGATTTTTCTTAAAATTCCATAGTCCCAGGCATAATGGTTATGAGAGTGTCGCTTGCGTTTTGCTTTCAAGTCTTGCTAGTATTTCTGCTGTTATTGGACGTACCAGAGATTTATCTTACCAGAGATTTATCTAGATTTACTTAGCATTTCTCTTTATTTTCCTTTTACCTTTATGATATTAATGTAACAGTAATGTAAGTAGTTATGCTCTTATTGTCATGAGCCCCTGGCTCGGGAGATTGAGCAACCACTTCCAATGTCTACGACTTAAAATGAATATCATACCATATCATACCATACCAGACAACACCGCTTGGCTAGTAAAAATTTTTTTGGCTAGTGACATCTAAGTTGTCACTAGCTACTAGGCTAGTAAGTTGAAAAGTTAGTGTTCAGCCCTGACAAGGTCTATGCTTATGGTTGACATGGAAGCAGAAAATGCTGAAATAAGCTTATTCCTCTTGCACAAGGCAAGAATTCAGTTTACAAGGTACATGTAAGACGTCTGAAAACTGTTTTGTACGAGTCAACTCTGAAGCCAATCAAGACATCCACTGCTCTAGATAAATCAAAGGAGACCTATGGCCAAACTTGTGGATTAATCAGTAACAGTTCACTGAATAGCCACAAAAGTTCTCTGTTTTTGTGTGATCTCGTCAATTGTACTGATGTGCGGTTTCTATTGCAATATGCCGTCGGGCTCGGACTGCGCGGTTTTCATTCCAACGTCAGGCTAATTACGAAGAGTGTCTACACTGGAGTGAGTGAGTGATGCATTTGCATATCGGAGTTCCCATTAGAAACTTCGTTTCAATGCTTTGCATTTCCACTCGTTTAAAAATGCAAAAAATAAATCATTATGGTAATTTTACTTGTAAAATAGAGTTAACAACTTAAGGCGTTCCACAGCTATCACACATGCATATCATTCCTTAAGTCACACTATAATGCAACCCAATGTTTTTCTAGGTTAACAACTGTCAATACTTGTGGTTAAGTCACGAAAGACATTCACATACGCAGACTTTGCTCTTTGATGTGAGTGAGCTAAACATCATTTTGTCCTTGAACTACAATGACAATAAATGATTACGTCCAACAAGAATAATGGTGATCTATTCATTCCTTTGCCTTTACATGCTTGTTCCCAGTTTGCGTGTTGGGATGAAGGCAGCTTAAACAAAACTCTGTTATTTTGTGTAATGGATACAAGATAAGCAATATCAAGTTATCATGAACTATAATTACCACTTGCCTGTTCCCATACCAAACAACATCTTGTGTTGGCGTGACTTGCACCAGTGCAAGTAGCTAGTTTGCGTTTCATCTGTATTTCCCCACCTCCACCGCCCATTATCAATAAACAGCTGGACTACAGGGTCAGACCCTGACCCTACGTCAGGCTTATATCTATCCAGGTGTGGCATGCACCACACTATTGGCTCATCCATCACTTGCAGGGTGTATTGCTACCACTCCTATTATCATGTACCTATTTACAGGGTGCATTGATGTCAAAACTGAAGGAGGTCTGTAGTGAGGATGTTGTTTTGTGACTCAAGTTGTGGCTTTAGTGAGGAAGTTAATTCTCTTTTTTCTCAATGTAGCCATAACATTATTCATGATTTTTATAGCAAACACTTATGTGTGTATGATGCCTGTGTTGTCAGCTTGGTCACATTTGACAACAAGCTCTGTTTTCAAGAACCAAATTATTTGACTCTCTTAGCACAGAAATTCAAAGTATCTCTAGTATTGCCATGTTCACCCTAAACTTAATAAGTCATCTTCTTTGGTACAGGTCTCTTTACACTCTACTTCTGTTAGTGTGCTTGTTTGTGCTTTCCTTTTCTTTGCTTTTTGTACATTCCTTAACATATTTTTGTTCAGGACTCTATATATACCATATTTCTACATCCAGCTGCAATGCATCAGGATAATATTGTGTCATGAAAGTAAAATTAATACAACTTCAAATGTAGATTCTAAACAGAAGACCTGTGCTACATGTTCTGTACAGAATACGGTATATTAAAGCACATGAATGCATACCAGGAGTAATGCAATTTGAATCAAATCTCTCTTCTTTTGGGAGAACTTGGCCTTTTTCTAAGGCTTTGCGAATGTTGTCCTCTGCCTCTTTAGCAGATCTGTTGGAAAATGCAAACAAGAATGTAATTGACTACTGTAAAGAGTTGTGTATAAGCAGCACCTTTTTGCTTAAGGTTTGGGCCATAAGTGGCAGGTGCAGCATAAGTGAAACCATTGCTATCAGAGGGAGTAAAATGGGTTGCAGGAATCATAAATTGAACTGAAAACCATGAGTGACTAAAGATTAGAAGTGGTGGCTCCTAGAAAGCCACTTGCTTGGATCTTCAGGTTCGAAACCCGAATCTTGTTTGCCAGTAGTTCTCCCATCGTTTCATTTGCAGTTTTTTTTTTGAGCAGTTAAAATCTAAGTGGCATGAAATCTCCTCCTGCGCTTGTTTAGCAATAAATTTTTGCTCTCATTGATCGCTTCCATGCATCTTGATAAATGTGATATCTACACAAAATTGATGCGAGTGAACATTTCCATGTTGCATGGTTACCAAGCAAACCTTTTGTATTGTTCTCCTGTGCTTTATTTTTGTTTAAATTCCATTGTTTTCATTTCAACTGTGGTCTTCATTAATGAAGACAACTGTTGTCAGTCACTGGGAACAGAGGCATTGATTAAAGGGAAGCTTCTAAGAGGTATTTTCAGAGTTGATTCCCTTATTAATGTTGCTGCTAATACACAGCAACATTAATAAGAAAACATCTGAAAACATCTGCAAAAAAACTATTTAAGGTATTTTACCCTTCATGCTCATTTCTAGAAGCATGTATTTCAATGTTGCTCAAAGTTCAGCATAACTTGTAGTTTATGTTATAGTTATGGTTATAGTTAGATTATTGAACATTTTTATACATATGTTCCTTTATCATACATTGATTTCAATATAAAGATGTATTTCATGTTACAAAATTAATGAACATTTATACCTACGTTCTTCTGTTGCATTTTTCAATATAAAGAACAATGTATTTCATGGTACAAGATTAATAAAAATATTATACCTAAGTTTCTTTCAAGGCTGTTAATACAATTTTTATTCCTCCAATAAAGTCACAGTTCTTTTCAAACGAAATGTTTGTACTTCATCACTTCTTATGAATATTCTATACAACACATTTACAAGGTTTTCTATTTTCTCATATTCTATTTCCAATTGTCTTTCTTCGCTTTCATATCAGTCTCATTTGCTTGTCTTCCATTCTTTTATGATACAGTTTTCTATCACTTTCGCAGTAGTCACATGCAGTCCTAGACTGTCTATTTTTTTACATTAGTGCTTGTTTTTCAAAAATCAGGCCTGAAAGTTGGGGTGCAGCTTATACACCAGTCTTTACAGTGATTATAAGTTAGAGTAATAGTGCAATAATGAAACTGATAATATTTACTGATAATTATCAGACCTTGCATATATGTACCATGTAAGGCTATACCCACCATGTGTTACAAGACTCAAAATTGCATAGAACTTTTCATAGAGGTATGTACTCACATGTATTGATACATATATTAATACATGTATGGTTACCTCTACTGTGTTGAACATGGGTAGACTTATAAGGGGACATCATGATGACTAAATCAAGTGCTCCTGGTGATGTACAGGTAAATTAATGTGTCTGTGTCTGATGTACTGTTTCCCCCAATAGCTCTACATGTACATTTATGTTTTTTATCACCCCATTTGCACTGCATAAAAAATGCACTTGTCCATTACTTAAATGAAGGATATCTGAACTTTCTTGTGCATTATGACCTTCATCATGGACTATAGTTACAATTTTGACACATCCCTAAATTAACTGTGTGCTTTTACATGTCTGTATATCAGTCATGTCTTACTTTATATTCTAATCTCTGTACCTCTAAATTCTCAACCGCTTGGAAACAAGGACAATTAATAGCAGCTGCAAATTCTTAGCCATAAAGGTCCAAAACAATTCAGTTCTAATGTTCATAATAGACTGTGTGGTACGATTTCAAGGTAAGACCTATTGTATTCAAAAATGTGAATGGATAACATGATATCAAGAGAGCACTTAAAGCAGCAAATTATATGACTCTAGATGGCAAAATGGCACCATATTACAAGGGGAAAGCCATAGCAAAAAGACTACAAAACAAAAGCAAACAGAAAAAGTAGTAACACATTAATATTACCGAAAACGTCTTCCTCTCTGTTGATTCATTTTTGCTCGAGGAGCCACACCATCAACAGCCATAAAGAACACTTTCTTTGGTTTAATGATCCGAAACAGCACCTACGTGTAAACAGTTCAATAATGATTAACACAGATGTTCAGTTAACAGAGGCTTCCATGACAACTTAGAGTAAGCAAATGCTGTTAAAAATCAAGGAATCAAATAAGACTAAAATTTGTAATTGTAATAACAATAATAATAATAACAATAACAATAACAACAACAACAATAATAATAATAATAATAATAATAATAATAATAGTAGTAGCAGTAGTAATAATAATAATAATACATCTAATGTAAAAGTAACTAAGTAACTTTATTTACAGTACCCGTCAAAGGGATTGCATGTAGTCTGTAGTATTTGTGGACAGTGCATGGAAGGTACGTGTAAAATCTACTGATCTGGTAGTTACACGCAGTTGCGTGTAATTTCACTCATACACTGTATGCATGTATTTTAATTGGAAGAAGAAACCTTTGTTATTCACACACGCATTTGCCTGTATTTTGCAAAACAAAAAGCCACTTCTGACCTGTATTTGAAACACACAACCCTCAATGTCTGCAACAAACACTACATGAAAATAAAACTGACAAGCATTTCTAAATAGACCAATTTCGATATATTAAAATTCAGCCTAAAACAATAAACCTAAGTACAAGGCTCTGGGGAATAACTACAGAGTTTGTGGGGTTTATTCCCCAGAGCCTCGAGCTGAAGTCTATTGTGTTAGGCTGAATTTTGAAATATCGAATTTGGTCTATTAGTGGACTAGCTCGAGCACCAGCCCATGCCTATGAAATACTCTTTCTTACTCTTTTGCAGCCCACACTTTTGCTTGACATCAAATCTTAATTCTTAAAGGTCTTTGAGGTTTCATTTACATAAAAACACATACGATGTATGTCACAAGGTAATGTTTACTCACACATGAAATGTAACTTTAACTCCTGTTTCTTTGATAACAATGAAACAAATTCAAACAGAAACTCGCAGACTCTCCCTTAATCTGCTAATTACCCACACTTCTGCTTAAACAGCCAAGAATCAAACTTTTTTAATAAAATCTTTCCGTTTGTTAATTTTCAATTCATCAGTTCGAGTGAGCAAAGAACGAAATTCGCGCATTTCGCTTGCGTTACTTTTGCACAGTACTGTATTTCATGCATAACCTTCCCACAACAACCTGAAAATAATGTTTACTCCCAGTTCATTCACTTATTCGGCCCAACTTGTACTACAGTTGACTGACAAGTATTGCTTTGCAAACTTGCCCTGAAGACAGGGCAGTAGTAGTGATTGAAAACAGATGTCATATGCAAATACACAGGTCTGGGAAGCTCACTAATGTAAACTGCTGTAGAAAGTTCAAGAGTATTTCTGAAACATTCACAAGTGAAGTTATGCTGGTGAATTTCAAATAAACTTTCACAAGTGTTTCTGAATCACTGTAAAAAGCACTAAAACCTCACAGCATCTCATAAATATCTCATTTTCCCACCTTGATGTTTTTCACCAAAAGAAAAAAACATGACGGCAAAAGTTTTTGAACGCTGGTTAACTCCAAACCCTTATGAGTCCAAAATATTTTTAATGAATTTCTGTAATTTAAAACTGAAGGCGACATTATCTGTAAATGTTCTGTTACCTCAGAGAATCTTGAAACATGCCTGCAGTTCGCGCAATATCATGCAATATCATGTCCACCACGCATAACCACGCATTTTTGTGTATTTGCATGTATGGTGTGAGGACACTTTGTAGACACTGCATGGGCAATGCATGGACACTACATGTAATGTGCGTGTAGTACACACGCTTTACGTACATGTAATGTTGCAATCCCTTTGACCAGAACTGTAAGTGTCAGGCTAAAATAGCAGCAATAAAACCACTAAGCCGTTTAATGACTCACTTGTATTCAAAACAAGCAACTCTCAATATTGACGACAAAAAGTAGATTTAAAAGCCGACAAGCATTGCTTACCGGTAATTAGTGGACTAGCTTGAGCTCCTATGAAACAAATACTCTTTCTTATTCTTTACAACCCGCACTTCTAATTGACATCAAAATTTAATTCCTAAAGACCTCTGAGGTTTCATTTACATGTACAATGTACATTAAAACACATGCATCACAATATTAAAATGTCATCTCAACTCCTTTTCCTTTGAGATGGGATTCAAACAGATTTTTGCAGACTCTTTCTATCTGCTTATTGCCCACCATATAACTTGAACAGCAAAGAATCAATACTTTTTAAAAAATCTTACTGTTTGGTAAAATTTCAATTCATCAGATTTTGTTTATAACCTTCTCACAACAACCCTTGTTCAATTATTTGGCTTAAATTAAAATACAACAAACTATCAATAAGCTCAAGAATGCCATATATATGAATATGTATATTGTCTGGATTCGCAAAAAGGTACCTACAGAATTTGTCTTGTCGCTGATAGATCTTGATACAATTCTGTCCTAGAGCTACAACCACTTTCAAAGTGGTCGAGACACTCTCCTTAAAAAATGCCCTTCCCTTTAAATTTGCTCTAAAAATTGAAAAAGAAGTAAGAAATTTAGCTTCCGAGCCTCTACCCCCCTTTCAAAGTTGTTGCTTAACCAACTCAATGTCATGCGCGCAGATGAGCAACATTGAGATGGGGGAGGGGTGTGAAAGATTGTGAAATATTTGAACATCTCAAAATTACCCAAAAATGGTGTAGTGTCTCAACCCCTTTTGAAAGTGCTTGTCTCATGGGGTGATATTTTTAACAAGCTAGCATGAAAATGGTATTCACTTAAAACAGCTTTAAAATATACCAAAACAAAAAGTAATAATTTTTTTAAGGTAATTATAAAGAAATCTAAGCATAGCCATATAAAAGAATAAAAGAGGTTGGAAAACATTGGAATTTCGAATTTGTGTTTATGATGCAAGAATAATTAGGTGGAGAAAAAAAAGAAATCAATCAAGATGGTTTACAACGGTGAAATAGATGCCAAAACAAAGGCTCTTGTAAAGTTTCTAAAGGAGGACAGTTTCCTAAGAGTTAAAGAAATAACAAAAAGATGCAAAGTTTCACAATCAACTGTTTACCGCTGTTTAAAGCCCAGCAAGATTAAGGAGAAGAGAAAACCATCCGGTAGACCCTTCAAAGATCTTCACGAGACAAAAGAGTGATTTGAAGAAACATCAGAAAACTGCACAAAATAGAAAGTAACCTTTCGTGCCATCCGCTAAGAGCACAATGTGGACTGCAGCATGTGTCACTGATCATGTTCAATAGAGCCTTAAAGCATATGGGATCTAAGTTTTGTGAGACAAGAAGAAAAGGCATTTTGAGTTCCGTGGATCACACGAAAAGGGTTAAGTTTGTGCGAGGAGTACAGACAACGTTTGAAGATGATTTTTGGAAGCATAACATATGTTTTTACCTGGTTGGTGTAAGCTTCTGATACAAAAAGAACCCAGTGGATAATGCAAGTTCACCGCACCCAAAAATATGGCAAAAAAGAAACAAAGGACTTGATCCAGGATGTGTAGTTAAAGGTTCACACACAGGATCAGGGGGTAGAAATGTTAACATGGTTGTAGTAATTTCATTCAGGAAAGGTGCTATTTTTTGTGAACAATACCAAAAATTAGATGGAGATTACATTGCTGATTTCATTCACAGAAACTTTGATTCGTAAACTATTAAGGAAGAGCGGAAATCGTAATTCCAAGCTATTTGTTCATGATAATTGCCCCGTTTTAAACCGCGCGAAGGCACACCAAGCTCTTAAGGCTATGAGGGCGGAATTATTCCACCAAGATCACCCAATTTGAATCCCACTGAAAATATATTTAAAATAATTAAACGGGATTTGAAAAGACAGGCACTACGAAATGATATAACATACAAGACTTTTGAACAATTTTCGAAGAGAGTGAAATGCACTCTTTACTCTATGAAAAGTGATGTAATTGACAATACAATTGCTTCCATGAACAAACGCTTACAACTGATAACAAAACATAAAGGAAAGCGAACAAGGTACTGAGCTTATTACTATTTAGAGGTTTTCAATGACTATTACTGAGCACTGTAAACCACTGTAACGCTGTAAACCATTGTAACATACTTTGTCACGCACTAGTGTTCAAGTTGCGAGTAGTTACCGGTACTAGGCAACACTTTCAAAAACTTTTCAAGCTTCTAATCACGCAATTCTTTCTTAATATCACCATGTAAAACATTTAATGGCAAGAGGAACTTAACTCAATAAATTATTTTGGGAAAGAGAAAACTGCTTAAGGTTTCAGTAAGGGGGAAATTTGACATCTTGCATTATTTTACTTTTTAAACGGTTGGATAAATCTTAAGGTTATCATCAAGATAAAAAAAAAACCTCCACGAAAAAATAGTATATCTGTAGCTAGTTATTGTATGAGAAAGATTTTTTGCATATTAAGTACTTAATTGAGAGTTGATTTTCTACTTGATAGATTTTTTTTAAACTTCTACTGTGGAGAGATAATGACTTACTTGTTTCAGAAATAAAATAAAAATTAGGGGTCACCGGCTTCGTTTCAGAGATACGGTGTGTGGAAAACTAGTCTGATTTTGATAAATTGGTGCGCGTAATTCAGCATGGTCTCCAGGATTTTTAGGTTAAAATATCAAAGATAAGTCAACAGAGGCAAACTGTCCTGGCCGCATGCCGCAAGATGTTTATCTTCTGATATTTATCCCTGTGGCGTTGATCTAACGTCGAAAACTTAACAAGGTTTAAAATAGCAGCCCAAACTTTAATGACATTTGCTGGTAATGTTTTTACCGAAGAAATGGAAAGACAGAGTCGCTATAATGTTGTTCAAATTGTAGTCAAAACTACGACACGGGAACCAAGACAGCGTTATCTCAAGGTAAAGTGCACTGTTCCAAACAAGATCGATGGTAGAATCACGGTTGGAATGAACGACTTAGGTCACATGGCTTTGTTTTTCAAACCAAAAACCCGAACTCACATGGTCACATTCCTAAGAGCACGATAGAGTGAGTCAAAGAATGGCGTTCTCCGTAAACAGCAAAGGGCGAAGTTACTACCGAGGAAAATCAATCGATAAAAGTTTGAGAGGAAGTGTTATTGATGGCACTCTTAGAAATGTGACCACGTGAGTTCGTGTTTTCGGTTTGAAAAACAAAGCAACGTGACCTAAGTCATTGACGTTTAGCGCCAAAATCAACCGTCACGCGCATCTTTCAATTCGTGGTCTACCTGTTTCGGTAGTATCGAGCGATTGTTAGCTTGATAGTTCTGCTCGCAGGGTTAACTTAAACAGCCGCTGTTGGCTTTCTTTTTAAACGGATAAACAAACCTTTGAAACGTTTTCGCTAAAGCATTTTAAAAACAGATGCAAATTTTTTTAAACGGGTATAAACGGATTTTTTTAAACGGGTATAAACGGATTGTAAACAGTTTCGTCATATAAACAGAAAAGCATTAGTGTCCGTTTTCCCAAAGAAGGTCAAAAATGGTTTGAAGTATCAGAAGAACATGTACCAGTACTTCGTATATATACTGTGATCTTTTGGATGAGGCCAGATGTGAAAGGAACTCTTGATGGGGTTAAGAGGCCTTCCAAGGGGTTTGAGCGAGAAGAGACATTGTGTCAAAATGTGGCGACAATTTGTTACCAAAGTACAGACAGCCGACAGAAGTTAACATGAAAGGAGTGACAATTCGCGAAAATGACAATCCATTTTTCATTTCGACAAAGCGACAACTGCACTTTTTTTCTTCGACAGCAACATGACTGTCATGACCTGACAAATCTTGACAAGGCCAGCGTGACTCTTTTGGACCTCTATTGTTTACGTTTATGGTAGATCAGTTGTACAGATATTAACAAAAACAAACCATTGTTCAACACTCTTTACAAAGAGTTAAGAATTAAGAGTTAAGAATTAAGAATTAAAATATATTTATTCATAAATGTGTCGGTCGCGGGGTACACTTGAAGTCGTCATAACATTTAGCCCCAAGCCCCATTAACATAGATGTAGACTTCTGGAATATTGAACTTTTGTTGATGGTTATTATCAAAATAGAGTTTTACAAAAATGTTAAGCATTTTATTTAAAATTGGAGGTTATAGCACCGAAATAACCCTGAATCATCACACGTATACTCGTCAAAATTAGTATGTTAAGATTACGAGCGGCCTTACCTTAGAGAAATTTTTGTAGCGACAACGACATACGAATTTGTACAGAAAAACAAGGGAAACAATTTCCTCCGCTGGTTAGGCAACAAAGGTACACAGAAGGATGCGACAAGGCAACCAGACTAGCCCCCTTGGAAGGCCTTGATAAACTGTCGATGGTGACTGATGTTTCAACAACCTGTGTAAAAGTCACCTTTACCTCCATCTCTACATCTTGACCCTGAAGGTTACTTCCGACCAAATTGTCCAACGTCAGTCACAAACAACAGTTCCTTGAACTAACCTCACACAGAAAAATATGCTACACGAACTAAACAGCATAATGTATAGTCGCAACTACGTATGTATGTATGTATGTTACAGGTCAAAATTAAATTTCTTTGTCTCTCAACCCTACTTATTCAATGATTATGAATAATTAGGGTTGGAAGACAAAGGAAATTTAGAATCACACTAGGTTAAAATAATTCTGACCTGAATTTAATTTTGACCTGTAACATATACAATAAGCAAATGGGATACATACGGTGGCTTCAAAGGGACATATACTTTTCTATCTCTTTTTTTTCACTTGCGACTTAGCTGCTACTTTCTTGCGACTTAGCTGCGACTTTCTTGCTACTTTCTTGGGACTTAGCTGCGACTTTCCTGCTACTTTCTTGCGACTTAGCTGCTACTTTCTTGCGACTTAGCTGCGACTTTCATGCTACTTAGCTTTGACTTGCTGCTTTAATTTCTTGCGAATTAGCTGCTGTCTTGCGTACTAAGTCACAAGAAAGCAGCAAGTCATAGCCAAGTAGCAGGAAAGTTGCAGCTAAGTCGCAAGAAAGTAGCAGCTAAGTCGCAAGAAAGTAGCAGGAAAGTCGCAAGTGAAAAAAAAAGAGATAGAAAAGTATATGTCCCTTTGAAGCCACTGTAGATACATTGGCTACCTTGCCAGCGACAAAAAAACAACAAAATTTAACAATACATACAACAATGTGAACACTTACTTCTATATAATGACATATATCAGCAAAAATATCTTCTTCGGTTTTCCTGAAGTGAGGATCGTCATCATTTGGATGAGAACAGGGATGAATAATTCCATTCATGTCCAGGTACAAATTATCATAGTCCGGAATCTGAAATTCAATGGTGAAAAGACGAAATAAGAAAACAAAAGGTGGCTGACTCAGAGAGTTTGAAAAAAAATCACTTCTAACCTTAATAGTAAAGGTAGGCCTTAAAGTTAAACAAAGGCCCACAAGGCTGCATTACCTGGTGCTCCTGAATGACTTGGCTCAAACATGGATATCGCTCACTAACCCAGCGATAAAACTTTGGAACTCCCATTGTTATTTTTTCTAAAAAAACAGCACGAACGTCTAAAAACAATATGAAGCTAAAAGTTTCAATCTAATTACAAAAACATTTTAGAACTACAGAGAATCCTAAGGATCGACGTCATTTGTCGCCATTAAGCTCGAGCCCGCGATAATAGATCAAGCGGGCAGCGTTATTGTAATGATAGATCCATCATGTATGAATATTGTAATGTATCATATTTAATATAGCCCTCAATGTTCATGCTGAGTCACTTGCTATCAGGCGTAAAATGGTGGAGAAGAGGAGGGAGAGCGGGAAAAGGACGCATCTTTAGAGTCCAGGGTAAATAAATATGGCGTAAATATGAAATTAAAATTGTTAGACGCTACTATATAGTGTTTATAGTTTAGCGCACAATTTGAATCATTGAATCCGTGTTCTTTGCCCAACTGTATGACACTATCAAGGTTACTGATTATTAAAGAAATAAAAAACGCGCTCGAGTGCATCAATTGACTTCTATAAGCACGCGGGAATTTTTAAGAACACGAAAGAAGCACGAGGCGCGGCCGAGTGCTTCTCACACTTCTCGAGTGTTCTTGAAAATTCCCATTATATAACTCGACAATGCACGAAGGGCAAGTTTTTTTTTATTTCTTTTATAAAATGTAAACGACCACATAAAAATAAAGACATATTTAACGAGAAAACGATTGCGAATTTTTAATTAAATTTGTCGAGTTCTTCGTGGACTTTGCTTGCGTTTCCACCAAAAGCCGGTTTCTGTCCGCTTCTGTCAGTTCTGCAAACCGTTTTTTCTTTGAAACGGGGCGCTTTCCATTCGACCAAAAATTCCGAGATTTCCGGTTCGAAATTGAATGGAACGGTAGAAATTCCGGGAAAAGTTTTCGAAAATTTAGGAATACGTTTTGAGTGTACCCTATTTGTTGGAATTTCCGGAATTATC
>OMLO01002658.1_pt1 | contig 14565 bp, 9 predicted proteins | sample 1674811 | NCBI WGS metagenome assembly OMLO01 (sample SAMN06265003, study PRJEB25207) | coral metagenome | isolation source: Coral host | place: Mexico:La Bocana,Puerto Morelos, Mexico | collected 2008-11-13
CATAGTACAGGGTATGATTTTAAGTCCAACCACTTTTTAAAAATCTGGATTTTTCACATTCTCACATGGAATTGCCCTGTTATAACTTCTTAAAACATGAATTGTTTTTTTTTTTTGGCTTTATGATAAATTTGTATCTAGAAGGCTTGAGATCAGACCATCTGATCCCTTCCGATACAGGTAGAGATCAGATGTGTACATGTCTACAGTTTCACATAGTTTATTACAAATAAACTTCTAATTTGATTGCTAAGCATTCTAAAAAAGAAACTGTCTATCTTTGAAAGCAGCTTGAAATTGTTGCAATGTGTAACAAAGTGATTTAAAGTGTTTCAAGAGCAACCAAGCCTTGGCGAAACTGTTGTAATCAGCCACCTTACTACATTTCTTGCTTTCCATTCGCCTAAGCCCTGGCGTATTATTCAATTTAAAAATAGTCAAAACATATAACAGATGCTGATATACAATCATGTAATTGATGTCAGCTGTGGGGGAGCAAATGTTATTAATTAAATTATGGTCCCAAGATCTCTAGTGGGAGGGGTTGAAGCCAACAACTGGTCTAATTTGATTTGTACTGTAATTGCCTGTCAAGAAAATGGCTGGCAAGACAAAAGCACATAGCTGTAGAATGTGGAACAATTTGTTTTTTTTTCCCTTGATCCCATATTATGAAGCTATCTCAGTAAGCATTACTTTCTTAGCTACCTAGCTTGGGCAGTCATTCATGTTCTCAAGAGTACTCTTAAGCCATTGATCTGCTAATTCATTGGGGTCAAACTACCGGTTAAACCCAGAACTTTCATGAAAACTGGTAATTTTTTTTCAACTGCTGAGGTAATTATTACTAAACAGCAACATTCAATAACACAGGAACCCTGCCACCTGATTTGTATGAAGTAGACCGCTCCGGAAACAAAGGTTCACTTCTAATGAAAGTGTAGTTTTGAAAAGTCACATCTAAGGGTTGTCATTGATAGATCTCGATCTATTTTGTTGATTTCTGACACTATATAATACAATCCTTTGTAAGGGTTTTAGTTTCACAGTTTGCATGTAAAGGCCCAGCATTTTGCTACTGTGACTAGGTAATATGACGCACATGACATGTTAAATTATTGAGATGTGAATTAAATTAACCAACTAAAAAAAATCCACTTAAAGTTAAAAGCACCTGATGAACACTGCAAGGATTAGAAAATGCAAAATAACAAAAAATAATGAATAAATAAATAATGAATAAAAAATGGTAAAAATCGTAGAATCGTGTTTTAATTAAATAAACTTCTGGCAAAAAAATATTGTATCAATAAAAAAATAAAGAGTGCTGTTCCGTTTTATCAAAAACGTATAAAAGCAATTTCCAAGTGTCAAATTAATACATGTATTCCTGTATGTGTTAACTTCTGACACAAATGAATTCTTAAAAACAGAAATTTATCCTACACCTAATGCATGTTGTTTTTAACAACCGCGGCAGCTTGTTAACTTTTCTGTCAACAGCTGTCACATTCTATTCGAAAGAGTTGCAATATCCAACAACCTCAAGTCAAACAGGGAGCTATTTGACAATTCAAGACCAATATTAGTTGTTGACACACTGCCATTTTTTATCAAAAATTTGCATATTAACAACTCTTCTGATTCTTCTCTATAGATAACAACACGACAGGTATAATTTTTAACCTAGCCAGTTGCAAAAAGAATGATCACAAAATTGTTTCAATCTTGAACGTGCTTTGATATTCAATTTTTGGCTCACCATTAGCCATGTTTACAGAACACCACATGAAAGATGTCCCTTTCTTCCGATGACGAGTTTAGCGTTTTATTGTTAGCGACAATTTACGATCCGCGCAAGGAAATAAGGCATCAGTAACATGGCGACAGACCAGAAGTAAGGCACGTGAATTATGTCATACAGTACAATACAATGTCTCCAATCTGTCAATGCTTCACGCCAATAAAATTACATCTCATGTTTTCGTATAAACTAATATCAAACAGGAAAAGATTCAGATAAGCATATGAGCAAGAAAGGATAGTTTTAAAATTTTCACTTTATGCAAAAACACAGCTAAACAACCGAACAGTGTCGCTGAAATGGACTCGAAATCAGCATAAGAATATCAGATAATTTGCTAACAAAAGCGATTAACATTCGTGACAAACCAACAGAAAACAAGGCAATCAGTCCTCATTTTCAACTCACGACATCATGTATATCACAACAAAGGATGATATTTCAAATTGATCACGGTTCCTAACATATTGCTCAAGAAAATATCTCAGGATTACCATGCGCACACTGTCAGTCTGAGTGCATGGCGATTCGATCTCACTGACCGCAACCTTTATGTACCAATGAAAAATAATATTGAATTTCTCAGCTTATAGCCTCAACTATGCGTCTATGCTCTTGACCTTTTCATGAACCATGAGAAGCGTCTGCGAAACATAAATATACCAGTTTTAAATAGCGATGCAGCTAGAACACGCACGAAAGTTACGCTAAAACAAAACTGTGTACCCAGCTCAATTATAAAACGACGATTTCTTTGAACACAAACACCAGCTAAACTTATGCATCAGCGAGGGCTAAATTTACGCGCAGCACAAATCCTTTTACTTGCTCTTTTTCTTTTCTCCAATAACGAAGAAAGTTTTATTTTCATTTCTTTACAACATTCTACTCTTACCTGGTAATATCTTTTCAAGTGTTTGACAAGTGTGTCCAAATTCTGCATCCGCAAATTCACGTCTCCGTAAACTTTTTGATGAATGTGCGTGAAAGTGAAATAAGTTCGATCACTGCGAGCAAAAAGCATATTAACGGAGTTATTAGTACCCTAACGGAACTGAAATACCTAAGTTTAAACTGAAGAGAATTTAATAACTGTTAATGTGAAAAAACTCTGAGAAATTTGTCTCCTGTGGCGCACTTTGAAGTGAACATGAATGAGTCAGACAAATCGAAGAGAAAATTGTACTTACATTTCCATCATGATTTCGTTGAGAAAAACGCCATCAGCCAAGTCGGTGATCGACTCTATGAGTGCACTTCCCTTGAAAGTATTATTAGCCTACAAATTATTAGGGAAAACATAAACTCAGTGACTCGATCGCGCGAAAAAGTTTATCATTGCTCAAAGTGACCTGTACTTCATCAACACTGTTTGCAAACAGTGAAACACACGAACACAGCAAATTTAAAGAAAAGACCTGCTTACCCAAACGACAAGCGGACTGTGAAGAAAACCTTCTGCAGTCGCCATGCTTTTAAGCGATCTAGTAAATTGAGGGCAAACTATACTCAAGGCAGTACAGTAACGGTACGGTGTTCGTCACTATATACCGCCGGTCAGATCGTCTTCACCACATTGATGTTCACACGATCCAAGCGATCAAAATATCACCTAGCAGACCGAAATATTCAACCCAGAGAGATGTCAAACTTGTGTTTGACCCAAAAGAAACGTTACAATCACTAAGAAACATCCGCTGGACGTAAAACCATGAGGAACTTTCGCTTTTCTTTCAAAACGACTAATGTTAGCGCGCCAGCGACTAAATGCGGCAATTTGCTTTCCTCTAGGGTGGGGTTATCGTGTTTATATTAGTCCAGCTAGCAATTCTTCAAGGCTGTTATACCGATTTTGTTCCTCTTCCATGAGCCTTAACTAACGGTTCTTGATTCCTTTCCTTAAAAATAGCAGTTTTCAGTCAAAAATTATCTCTTATTTATCATAGGAAACTGTCTTCGTTCCCCCAGGGTGCCCCACCTAGGGTATTTTTGAGCTGATTGTGCGCAACGGCTTTGCGTTACAAATAATTGCGATTGATTGACAGATGAAAGTAATGCCGTTCAAATGGACCATTCAAATGAGAATTCAGATATTAATAACGTGTGCAAGCAAATTTCTCGCTGCAAACAAAAACAATATAAAGGCTCTTGTTTGTTTCGGACTAGTTACGGTTGCTGTTATTTGCCCAATATAGGAGTATATTGGTTGCGCATTCCGAAGTGATGAAGTAATGAATATATATCTTTCCACCCACTTCCGACTTGACAATGACGCGGCCGTCGTTTTCCTATGAATTTTGTTCTATTGTTCTTTCTTTTCTATTTATGGCAGTTTCATATTTTCCTCTTTTTTTCAGTTTTTGTATTGCGTTTGTTTGGAAAAATAGCTTAGAACTGCAATCAAGGAAGTACAGTTTGGAATGGCATGGATCACTGAAATAGAACTGTGGAATGGAATCAAATGCTGAAGCCCATAATGTTTGTGCAAAACTACGTTCTTTCTGGTTTGCTAGCATATTTTATTGCATTCTTCTAACGATTCAAACTGTTATTTTTTTTTTATAAGGTTTTGAGCCAGTAGTTTTCGCGCAGTTTTTCCCCCGTTTTGAAATGAAATCGAAAATAATAACGCTAAAGAACCGAAAACAAGTGCGCGCATGAGGAACTGAAAAAAATGTAAGTACAGGCTTTCTATTTTAAACTGCATCGCACCATTCAAGAGCGATTTTGATACGCAGAATTAACTTCAATAGATCTTCAAGCTGCATAACGAGCGCGGGCATGACGCGAGTCCGTAAACGCTGAAGCCACGAAGAAATTGATTTGTGCCTGATTCATTTTTGAATCTCTGCAAATTACCAACATAATTGTGGAAGGTCTATCTTCGCTCTTCTGGAGCCGATATGCAGAGTTTGCTTCTCATTGCCAAAGAGTAGACGACACTTTTGACGCACTCGAGAAAAAGAACAAACGGTTTCTGTAGCTAGAAGTCCCTTGCACGCCACGTCTAAGCTGGAACGTTCTTGCTAAATTAAATCGTTTGCCTGCATTTAACTACTCAAAGTACACATAGCATTCATGGAAATCAGGAACATTGTCTTACTTTATTCATTTTATTGATGTTGTTATGTTCGAATTATTAGTTTCCTTTAATTTTAATACATGTTATTTATAATAGGTTAGATCAGTGTAATTAGTGTTCTGTAATTAAGGCCTGATGTTTTTACCGTGACAAATAAAATTAAGTGACCCATTCTATTCTAGAATTTGTACTCTTTTTGACTGAACTCGTTTCGGAAGGATTTCGGTAAGCTTAATCTTATCAACTTTCGATCATTTGGCCGTCACGGGCGTTATTTTCACAGCTGCTCGAGTGGTGTACATACCTGCGGTGACCACTTGTGTCTTTACAAAGACGGCTTTATGGTCTTGACTACAAGAAAAAAATTAACACTTTCGTACGGGTCACCCTTTACGTCTTGAATCAAGACGGTCGTGGTCGTTGAGGTAAGTTTTAATTAACTTACCCCAGGTTACCTAAATAGGTATTCAGTTATATCTGATAATCAGACACTGGTGAACCACAAGTACAAGGCTAATTTATCGTCTGACCACAGATCTGACTCGCAGATTTAGTAATGATGTACGTAAGGCTTTCTTCAAACGGAAGTTACGCAATGAAAATCGGAATACATGACCCTTAAAACAATCGTTCAGGGTCACATAACGATCAAAACTCTAAAAAACAATTGAAAATTTCAGTTACAAAACCAGTTAACCTGATTAAAAGGCGTTTTTATTATAATATTTAATACATCAATATTGTGAGCGGAAACTGGAGCAAGCGTTCTTGGAAAATCTTTTTTCTCCGAGTACAAAATTCCGTTCACCTGACAAACAAAACACACAAATAAGATATCAAATAAATGAGCTAGGCAAAAAGGTAAGGACCGAGGCACTGAAATCTTAGCTAAGCCACATGTCTCAGTGATTAGAATTATTTCAGATCTCAGATCTCGATATTCACTGCATCAGTTGATAAAACACATCATTTCTCAACCGAAAATTTCAATTTTGCCCAGAATTCTGTTCACCTATCAGATGCTATCCCCGTATGCCCCGCATTCCCTATTCCTGTATCAAACCTGTTACAATCTATAGAGCAGAAATATATTGTACTGGCGCCCTTAAGTACACTATCTGCAGCAGTGTTTTGTACTCCGTTTCTTCACAATGTTAGAGGCAGGGAAGGTCAATACAGCCTACAAAAGAACAGGTCAGATACCTCAAATAGTTCAGTCGTGATGTGCTTTGGAAGCGACCTTTTGTTTGAAACTATATTGTTTCTTCCACCTTCGCACTTAAATCTAACCGGATCGGAAATTTAGTTCCTGTTTCGACGTCTACACTTACTTCACTAATCGTTTTATTGCTATCAAAAACGCATAGCTGAGTGTTATTTCACCGTTCGTAAATATCTTAAGCCTGGTCTTCACTAAGACTTAAACCTTGCCCTCAATATTTCTCATAAGCGGACTCACGCATGCCGAGAGCCCAAGTGAAAGAGACTATATTGAACGCCAAGAAAATCAAGCTTTATAAGGATGAACTTTGAGTTAATTTGCGTTTTGTAGTTGACATCCGACTTGTTACCGATGTAGATGAAAAAGAGAAAGACCTCTTTCAAGTTAAATTTTTCATCCGCTCCCTCTGACAAATTATTAGAATCCCATGAAACCGTTTCGTGTGAGTTCTATGAAACATGCGACGGTACAGCCGATTAGTACTAATCTAGGAATTGAAGGATTAATTCTGCAGGCTCTCAAGTTCCTGCTTAGAATGCACAATCCATTACATCGACTGTCCATTCAATGCTGCAATTTTGGACTTCAGCAAAAAAAAATACCTAAAGTCATAATTGAATGTGAAGGTTTGCAAACAATCAGAAGTGAATTATGATATGAACTCTGTACCTCGTCTCCTTGGACTAACCACGTAGCGATATGCTTAGAACGTGTATCACATTTGCTTTAACTGGAACTGAGCAAGTCAAAGAGGAGCAATTTAGAAAGTAAAGAAGACATCAATAAAGTAATAAAAGAAATTAATAGGAGTAAACACGACCAACATTGGCGAACTGATTGCCAGGCTGCAAGGCAAACCAATGACGTCACTTAATTGACAACCGGTCACCTTAGGAGGGCTATGAAGATCTGTACAATCCATGTCCTAGACGCAAAATCAGTCTGCTCCAAGAACACGCCGCAGGATTAATCTTCATTTTTCGATCTTGAAATCCACCAGGCTTACAGATGTGAATTATGGATAGCTTTTGTGAAATCAACTTCATCCTAACACGAAATTCAAAAAAGATTTTCCCTCGGTTTTGGATCTCAGACATTTTGAGATTTACCGGAAATATTATGTTTTACGCAACTTCTTAAGCTTAAGCGTCGGCATTGTGTCTCAAAAATCATGAATCGCTCCTTCATTTGTTTAAAGACTGTACAGACTACACTCTGGAGACGCAAATCGGCAGTGGCTGTAATTAGGCAAATAATTACGACATAGAAAAAAATCTAAAGGATGCCGGATTCATTACATTCTGTGATACGCACTGTTGACATGATTAGCTTATAAATTTATTTGAGATTTGGTGGAAGAACTAGTGATATTCATATTCTGGGATTTATCATATCAGTTCTGAACACATCTTGATTTTGATACCGCGAACTGCGCTAGCCTACAGACCGTATGACGTCACTTGAGGAAGTTCACTGTACCATAATGAAATAAATTAAAGAGAGAAGTATTTTCCAGCTGTTCCTTTTACACACAGAATCTCTCTGTTAAGCACGCACGGTTATTTGCGCTCGCGACAAGTTACATGCCGACTGATAGGCATTAGTTATTGGTCATCTTTTGACGCGCAGAGGACAATCTGTCTCACAATTATCATTTAATATAATAACAAGATTACAAGATAAGCCTCATGGAGTCACTCTCGCAGCAAAGGTAATCTCATAATTTGCAATTGAATGCAATTTGGAATATTACGCCCTCGCTAATAGTGAAAGAACCACTGATCACAACATAAAATGGGATCATTTTGACATTTTAGCGTCCGGCAAAACTGACTTTTATTAAAAATTTTAGAGACTGTTTATTTAAGAGCTAAAGCATTTCCTTAATGTCAATGTCGGTAGTGAGAAGCTATTGCCTTATTAGCTATTACTCCTCACGATGTCTAGACAGGTTAATGTGCATCTGTATATCATTTTTCTCCGTCTAGGTTCCAGACTTCTAACATTTACGATATATAGTTTTCAAAAAGTTGAAACGGTCGCTTTTGAAAACGTACGTAGACTACCATACGGAACGTCAAGTTCTGTGGATGTACTAAACTGCGTTGGAATACAATTTTTACCACCGCTATTTGTGCTATAGTCTAAGTTGTCTACAGATTGTTCCTTAGGAAGGTTGCAAGACTTCTAAACAATGTTTGAAAGTCTTCGGCAAACTTCGGTTGATCTTCGGAAATCTACGGAAGGGTTCTGGTGATTGCCTGAGGTGTTCCAAAATGTTCGGGCGATATTCGTTGATCTTCGAGAGGGTTCGGGTGATCTCTGAAAGTACTTGGAAAACATCCAATTACCTCCGGTTATCTTCGGAATGATTTGGGTGAACCTCTCTACCTTCGAAATACCTTGTTTTACCGTCGGTAGACAAGAGTGTCTTCATGCTAACTTCAGAAATCCCCGTTCTAATTTGAACAGTAGTGTTTCAAATTGATTTGCACTCATGTTCCAAATTCGCACTGGTGTTTCCTAAAAACTGCACTGTTTTAGCCAATCAGAATCGACCTCCGGACCACTCCCCCCTCCCAGAAAACAAAAATGCCAATCATTAATTTCAACAAAACCCAACTCATTTCTCCCTTTCTGTTTTGTTGTTGTTGTTGTTGTTGTTGTTGTTGTTTTTTGTTTTGTTTTTTTTTTTCTACATATACAGTTGTTTTATTATATCGACGAGTCATCACATGCAGTCGCCACAAAAGTTATCCATAAAACGCCTACACCGAAGCGCTTGGGCAAGCCTCGGTACGAGAGCATGAAAACGAGGCGGATAATGAGAGGGAATCCTCCTCAACCACCTCGTTTTCATGCCCTCCGCCATTTATGAACTTTTCACTAGTCAAAGGCACAAGACCAAAACATCGATTACTCTAACTCCACTTTAATGAAATACTTTGCGGGATATAAATACATTACTATGACAAATAGAGGCTTTTTATGCACACTCTTATTAGCGACAACCATTTCAGGAAACGTTCTGTCACAAGGCGTTAAAAATACATTTTTGTATGACGAATACTCACACACGAGAACTACAGCAGACAGGACAACCATCAAGGTTAGACGTTATATATATTAACTTAATTTGGCTCAGCAAATCCCTTTTATACCCAACAGTAAATTCTGTACAATAGGTACGATCAGGTCGGGAAGTACCACTAATAAAAATATTTGACGAATGTCCTAGTAATTATAAGAGGAAAAGCGCAAGAAGTTTTCACAAAAATGAACGATAAAAATTGAGTAACAAAAGTAGAAATATTTGTGGAGGTGAAATCATATTTATTTCATTTTGGGCAGTACTGCAAAAGGGCAAACGATGGGACAGGCTTTGTTCGCGTCTGGAATGCAGTCAAGCTCATTTTTTGTCATCTTTTCCCTCTGAACCCTTTCATTTTCAATAATGTCAAAGTTAGATGAATAAACAAAGTCAAGCTTCATTTAGAAATTTACTGGACAATTAAATAACGTTTACTAGCTTTCATTTTTTTTTACTTGCATAAGGTTCTCAACCAGCCCTCAATTAATAAACTTAACTTTGAGAGTAAAACATTCGTATCTCAAGAGATCGGTTTGGAACGAGTATGATGAACTTGCCTACATTCCCGACGGTAGAACAGCGTTCATCTTCCATATATCAACTAATGTTCATATCATGTACAAACCCTTGATAGCTTAACGTTGATAAAAAGCCAGATTCACCTGGAAACAAAGGAATCTGGTAAAGGCAGAAAACGTTTATCCACGATAACGTTTGCTACCTTCGTGGTGGATGGAAGATAAACTATGCTTACCCGCTAACCTGGCAGCTACGCCTAAGGTTCAACTGAACAAGTGCCCATGCGTAACAAATCAGCTACCAAAAATCAATTAAACATCGAAATTAAAATAACAGTACTGAGGTTGATTTTGTTAAAATAAAAAAAATTAAAATTTCACACGCTATCGATTTAATCTTTGAATGGTAAAATGGCCACGACAATGCACACAACTGTCATGTAACATTCACAATCTTCTCCGGAATACTGCGTGACGCGTGACAACTCCAAGGATAATTCTAATAATTGTGATTCTAATCGTGGATTACGAGGCGTCACGGTACTGTACACAAAAAAATTCGGTACACATTCTCGAGTTAAAACTGCGCAACTGGCCTTGGCTCCATTGCATCCTTAAAACAATAATTCACGTCGGCTCCTTACCAATGGTGTATTCATTTAAGTACAAGTGGAATAACTTAATTCTTTTAAAAACAAATGAAGAAGCTTTCCAAGATTGAAACCGCTTCTGGGTAGGTTGATCCTCCTCCATTGCCCAAATTCAGGGCAGTTTGGAGATGAGAAGCTTACGACATAGGAACGATTGAGGAAGAAATAGCACAAGAATGATAAAGTTCATTAATGAACCAAACTTTTCATCGCCATTGCAAGAGTTCAGCCTGCTTGGCAGGTCTCTTCTATCTTACATATAACACAACAGGAAAGGAGTTTTTGTACTACCAATTATTGAAAGCTTAATTAATTAAGACTTCTTAGAGCGTCTGGCCCAGAGCAATCAACTACATCTAGCGTCTAAAACAACCATTTAAGTTAAGCGATACTGACACACACTACAGAAGTTAAAATACATATTTCCTTTCAAAGATCGAGATAAGGTGCAGTATTTGGAATAATTTTACATCTTAGTTGTTCAGAGGCCAGCCTCCTTACTATTCTAGTCTGATGTACCAGACTCCCTAGTGACTCAAACTGCATTACGTTACGAAAGAAAGATAGGAAAGGGATAAAAAAGAGGATGACAAGTCAAAAGGCAATATGGAGGAACATGGTGTAAGTCACTAGAGAGCTGACCAAAAAAACCAAATAACTTTTTTAATTCTAGTGTTGATTAAAATTTTGCCGCAAAGATCGGAGGATCAACCTGCCCATGGGAATCTTCTCTTGGCATTGTATTTCTCTTGATCTCCTCTCGTGCTCTCGGCATGTCTCGACCTCCTGCTGGCTCATGATGTTACGTATGCAGTTGTCGAAGTTCTGCCCAGGTTGACTGGCGACGCATGAGCCTGCACCCCTCGCCGAGGCGGCTCCTAAGCAAATGCTAGGAAGCGTTCAATCGCGCTCTTTTTGCGGGGCTGCTCGTTTCGCCTTCATCTTCATCCTCATCTTCGTCATCCGGGTAGTCCACAAGTCCAACCAAAGCCTATAAGAGGAATCAATCGAGGCATTATTTCTGTTCGATGTGGCAACACAAGCCTTGTAGCAGAAAAGCAAGGAAAACCACCTCTTAAATTGCAGCCTTGAGAGAGATTTTGGTTAGAATTATTGATAAAATTTGGAAATACTCTTTGAAAGTTTGATCATTTCCTGGTCACACGACACTAGAAGCAGTGATTTTGAAATTCACGCACGTTCAGTGGGTTAAAAAAAAAGGCCCTCTACACAGAGAAAAATGCATACACATACTCGAGAAACAATTTACTAGTGCATCAAAGGCTATTAAAAAAGGGCGGGCCTCATCCTCAACGCCCCCCCCCCCCCCAAAAAAAAAAAAATTAAAAGGGTTCATCCCTTAGTTCTAACTTCACAATAAGTTCTTTTTCTCTTCCATCAATCGGATGTGAAACGCCAAACATTCAAGAACTGTTTGAAGCAATTCTTTCAGACTCTTTCTGATATTTGTAACTCTGAAAAGCAGCGTTTGTGAAAGAAAATCGCTGATGCTTCTATAACAGAGGTGAAATAACCATACAATTAGACACTCAGTACGGTCTCAGCAACACGCTATCTTGATCTTAACCCTGATATAGCAAACAAGGGAAAACAACTGAAGTACTTACCCGTTTATTGTTGACGATGGACGGTGGCGGTTTTGCGTTTACAAAGGTTTTTCGATTTTTAAAGGTCGAGTCGTCGTTGTTGAGAAGATCAGTTTGCTCAAGTGTAACAGTTTCTTCACCGTTTTCATCTTCCTGCTCAAACCAAAGTTCTTCTTCTTCTTCAAGTGTCCGCACATCCCGTCTGAACCGACTGTTGACGTGAATGATTCCAGCTCTGCTGCAAGTAAAACAAAGAAACACAGGTTCCAAGAGTGACAAATGCTTTTGACAAATACTTTTTCGGTGGAAGGAGGAAAACCGGAGAACTCGGAGAAAAACCCTCGGAGCGAACACGAGAACCAGGATTTGAACCCGGGCCACATTGGCGGGAGGCGCGCGCGGTCACCACTGCGCCATTCCTGTTCCCGTATTTACCACTTTCTAATAATAGACAAGGGACAAGTAGCTCCCAAATTTTACTTGCCCTGGGCAGCTCTTAATTTGATATTTCAATAATTTAGTTGACAGACACCTTGCCTAAAAGTTACTACTTGTGCTCGACGATCAGAGGCCAGAAAGTTGAAGATACATGACCTCAGACAAGCAAAATCCAGCGAGTTTTATAGGCTTACCTATCAAGAATCCTGTTATTCTGCTGTTTTCTGTCCTGTTCCTGTTCATCCCGCTGAAGAATCCCTTTGAACGTACTGACATATGTGACCTCTTTGAAGAAGGCTTTGTACTTAGCACACACGTGTGAGCACAAACTCTTGATGTCTTCCTGCAATAAGATACAATCAGAACCCAATGTGATTATTGTTATTATTGCTACAGTAACACCAATATAAAAAATCCTTTGAAACCACGGTATTTTACACAAAAGCAAACCAGTCAACTGTTTGATCTTAGTTGACCAAAACAGATCTGTTGTCTCACATACTGAGCTATAACATACTAGCAAATGAAAGCAACTTATGAGTAGAGTACAGCTGTTATTATTGAGCTGATATTCCTACAAGTATACACACGTTACATTTATTATATGGGATAAACACCAACTTTTCCTTGCGGGACAAAGCCCGTATCCCGAGAGGTCAAGATAGCTCCATCTTGCCCGCTTGGGTAGCCAATCACAGCGTGAAATTCAGTTCGTCTCGCCCGCTCACAGAGCTAATCATATAATAACATGGCATAAAATCCATGCATTGTATGATTCACGTTAACAAATGCAGACAAATGCAGTCTTAAAAGGAATCCTTTTTTAGTAAAATATAACACAAGGATGATTTCACAACTTGATGCAACATCTACATTCTGCGACGAATTTATGTAACTGCAACGATCAATCACAAATTCATATCTTTCTCCGCAGTTCAAATATATGATCTTTCATATATTCATTGACATCCTTCACTTCTACGGGTACGAACTCACAAAGTGACCAGCTCCCAGATGGCTTGATAGCTCAGTCGGTAGAGCACTGCACCGGTATCGCAGAGGTCATGGGTTCGAATCCCGTTCAGGACTGAATTTTTTTCATGCTTAAATTTCATAACTGCTTAAGTTGTGTGTGTAACTGCGACGATCAATCACAAATTCATATCTACAATTTCTATTTGTCTTCATGTCATATAAAGCAGTTTTCATTTGAGTGTCAAGTTGTTAGTTTTGCACATAGTACTTTGTGCTATTGCCTTACAAAAACTCGCGCCAATTTTTCATCCAGTCAGAAGTAAAACCCAAACCAACCATGGCTTGTTGAAACACGCGTTTTCCCACGCTTTACATCAGCCACATGCAATTACTACAAGTTTTGACTGGTTCACAGGACTGTCTGCATCCTTTGTGACTGTCTGGTTTTGGTTTTACGACACCCAGTTGATAACCATTCTAACCACACCTATAATATCTTGTTTACGCAAGCTATCTACGTGTATGAGCACCAACCTATGCACTATTGACTCAGAGAAAGCAGACAGTTACTGTAAAATAGGAAAATAACGGTACTAACCGCTCTAATGAATTCAAACAGTTCTACGATAGCAGAGTTGAGTAGATTGTATCGCTGTCCGTTTTCTTTAAATGTTGCAATCACTGGATCAAACAACTGGCCCTTGACAATGTAACGATTGTAGAACTCATCTTTTAAGCCAACTACTCTCCTCAGGAACCGAAGTGAATCTGGATAAAAAAGGATGAAGGAAGTGAAAAGTGGCATATACTTGCTTCCCTTCTGTCCTTAGTTGGTTTTCCCAGACTGACTTTTCATATTCCCCAACACACAAATGACTACCAAACTACATGAACCAAGCATAATTAGACTACATATACATGCACATACAGTAACACGAGGTGCTTACTGACAGCACCAAGAGCAAAATGGATAAAATCCCAGATCCCTAAGCTCTGGTCAGGTTATTCAATTTCTCTCAGACACATATCCAGATTAACCACAGTGCAATTCGACCAGATAATCAGATATTAAACACATCAACTGTCTTTAAATCTCAATGTTGAAATAGTTCATGGCTTCTCTGTATGTTTATCTTGAGAACCTGGCCCTTTCATAACCCTACTATTATTAGTGAGCC
>OMLO01002660.1_pt1 | contig 14565 bp, 9 predicted proteins | sample 1674811 | NCBI WGS metagenome assembly OMLO01 (sample SAMN06265003, study PRJEB25207) | coral metagenome | isolation source: Coral host | place: Mexico:La Bocana,Puerto Morelos, Mexico | collected 2008-11-13
GCCGTTGAAGGGTCACAAAAAGGACCTGGAAGGGTCAATTTGCACAGGGACCTTGCCAAAAGGCAACATGTATTAGGTTTCCATTGTTCCGAAAATAGATTGAGGAAAGCCAAAAAGGACTTTGAAAACCACAGGTTTAGCCCCAAAAGACCTGCTAGGAATTTGATTGGGCACGCAAAGAATAGTTTCCTTTGCTAAACTGCTCCTGGCCCTGGGTGTAGCTTTGGTGAACATAGAAGCGTCAAACTAAGAATAGGTGAAGGGTGTGCCAAAATGACACCACCAAACAACACGCCCAAGTCTTTGATTTGCTAGACGGTAGCCATGTAGGGGCTACTAAGAGGAAGAATAGGCAACTCAAAACCACACACCGGTGATGGTCTGCGCCAGAAACAGGCCTGGTTTCTGTGCAATTCAACCCTTCCAGGTCCTTTTGTGACCCTCCAACGGCATTGTGGCAAGACTGTAGCCAACCAAAGGTCCCAAATAGGCACAACTAAGGGTGAAGTGACCTATTTTGCCAAGGTGTAAGGCCTTCAATGCCACCTTTAAATTTAAATTTTGAAATTCTACAGTAGTAATACTGACTGACTTTGTGTTGCAGCTCAGATTCCTGTTTTGAACTTGCAAAACACGTCCATTCGCCCTTGGTTGCACCTGTTTGGGGCCCTTGGTTGGCTATACTCTTGCCTGAATACCGTTGAAGGGTCAAAAAAAGGATATGGAAGGGTCAAATTGGAAAGAAACCTGGCCAATAGGCAGCAACCATGTATAGGACATAATCCAAAAATAGAAAGAGGAAAGCCCAAAATTAAACTTGGACTACCAAAGGCTCAGCCGCAAAGGACAGGCTAGCGATTGACAAAACCATGTGCCCTAAAGGCAGGAATTTGACTTGGTATGCAAAGAGTAACCACAGCATAGTTTGGGATAAACAGACCCTTTGCTGAACTGCGCTGTGACCCTTCGTGCAGCTTTTGGTGAACATTGAAGGGTCAAACCAAGAATAGCCCAAGGGTCCTAAAATGACCACCAAACAACACGCCCAAAGGGTGCCAAATCGGTACAACCAAGGGCGAATGGACTGACTAATGCAATATGTATGACCTTTGATGTCTCCTTTATTCAACCTACCAAAGGTCTTACAAGTTGAAAACAGCCAAAGCCTTTCTAACGAATCTTGGCCGCAGCAGAAAGTCAGTCACTATTATTGTAGAAGTTCAAAATTTAGAGGCGGCATTGGCAAAATAGGTCCATTCACCCTTGGCTGTACCTGTCTGGGTCCCTTGGTTGGCTAAAGTCTTGCCACATTGCCGTTTGAAGGTTCAAAAAAGGACCTGGAAGGGTCAAATTGGACAGAAACCAGGCCTGTTTCTGGTGCAGACTATCACCGGTGTGTGGTTTTGAGTTGCCTATTCTTCCTCTTAGTAGCCCCTATACATGGCTACCATCTAGAAAATCAAAGACTTGGGCGTGTTGTTTGGTGGTCTTTTTTGCACAATGTTCACCAAACGTACACCAAGGGCCAGGGGGCAGTTCAGCAAAGGGTCTGTTTATCACAAACTATGCTGTGGTTACTCTTTGCATACCAAGTCAAATTCCTGCCTTTAGGGCAAATGGTTTTATCTTTGGGGCTGAACCTTTGGTAGCCCAAGTCTACTTTTTGGGCTTCCCTCTCTCTATTTTTGGATCATGTCCTATACATGGTTGCTGCCTATTGGCCAGGTTTCTTTCCAATTTGACCCTTCCATGTCCTTTTTTTGACCCTTCAACGGCATTGCGGAAAGACTGTAGCCAACCAAGGGTCCAAGTCAGTTACAACCAAGGGCGAATGGACGTGTTTTGCAAGTTCAAAACATTCAAAGCCCTTCTAAGGAATCTGAGCTGCGACACAAAGTCAGTCAGTATTATTATTGTAGAATTTCAAATTTAAGGGTGGCATTGAAGGCCTTACACATTGGCAAAATAGGTCACTTCACCCTTAGTTGCGCCTATTTGGGACCCTTGGTTGGCTACAGTCCTGCCACAACGCCGTTGAAGGGTCCAAAGAAAGGACCTTGAAGGAAACCATATCACTGGGGTTTGGTTTTCAGTTGCTTACTCACTTCTGCTTAGTAGCCCCCAAATGGCTACCGTCTAGCAAATCAAAGACCTGGGCGTGTTGTTTGGTGGTCATTTTGGCACACCCTTCACCTATTCTTAGTTTGACGCTTCTTTGTTCACCAAAGCTATACCAAGGCAGGGGGCAGTCCAGCAAAGGGTTTGGTTATCACAAACTATGCTGTGGCTACTCTTTGCAGGCCAATCAAATTCATGCCTTTAGGGCCAATAGTATTGCCAATTGCTAGCCAGTCTTTTGGGGCTAAACCTTTGGTTTTCCGAGTGTTTTTTGCTTTCCTTTTTCTATTTTTGGAACATGCCCTATACATGATGTTTGCTCCAAATAGGTACAACTAAGGGCGAATGGATTTTTTTTGCGAGGTCACAACACCCAAAGCCTTTCATCTCAGGAATCTTAGCCACAACACTAAGTCAAATCACCATCCTTATGCAATAGTTGGAAATTTAGAGGCAGCGGCTTTCTTGGCCCTACACATTAGCAGGTCCACGCACCCTTGGTTGTACCTATTTGGGGTCCTTGGTTGGATGCAGTCTTGCCACAATGCCATTGAAGGGTCGAAAAAAAGACCTGGAAGGGTAAAGTAGCACAGAAATCAAGCCTGTTTCTGGCGCAAACTATCGCGCCCAAATGGCTACCATCTAGCAAATCAAAGACTTGGGCGCGTTGTTTGGTGGTCATTTTGGCAGGCTTGGGCTATTCTTAGTTTGACGCTTCTATGTTCACCAAAGCTACACCAAGGGTCAGGGGGCAGTTCAGGCAGGGTCTGGTTACCAAAGACTATGCTGCAGCTACTCTTTGCATACCCAATCAAAGTCCTAGCCTGCCTTTTGGGGCTCTAAACCTTTGGTTTTCAATTTTTTTTGCTTTACTCCTCCTCCTACTACTAGACTACTTCTACGGCTGTATTTGAAAGTTAAATTAAAATTAAATGATACTACTCCTAATACTGACTGTATTTGTCAAACAAACACAGCGATGATGATCACGACGAGGAATGAATGCAAACAGAGCACTTGCACCTAGCACACTTGCCGTCATCTTTTGGATGCCTGGCCAGGTGGTCCACCTCTGTCTCTTCAATTAAAGGCATGCTCGCTTCAGATTTTGAAGCCGTTAAAGCCTGTGAAGCCGCTGAAGCCGAAGGAGCCTTGGAACGATGTTTCCTATGCCTCGGTTTCCTGAAAGATTTTGACTTGCTGCCGGAGTGAAGCCCCCATCTCTTTCCCAAGTCTAAAGCTGGGCTGTGTGATGCCCTGAAAGTGCTGCCTGTTTTTTGCGGAGTAGGTTTGGCCTTCTTTGGAGCCAGGCCCCAACGACCCCCCAAATTTCTTGAGCAGCCCTTCCCCATCAGCGCTCAAGCACCATCCCCTGTGATTTATCTGAATTTGTTCTTGGTGTAACTGCGCCTAAATCTTGATTTTAGCTAAAACATTGCCGCGTCAAAAAATTAGCATGACGATGGTGAAAAATTTGTTTGCCTTGCATTTTGACGAAATTAATAACATACTGCAATTGAGCCTTAAAGCCTGTCAACCAAAACTGCGCGACAACTTCCACTGCTTTGAAAGGCCTTCAAGCAAGACTGCAGCGCAACCCTGCCTGCAGACCCGGAGTTGGAGACACCTTGGCGCATTGAAGAATAGTGAAGCGATCGCTAGTTAAAACTTAAAGTGTGGACAACCGCAGGCCAAAATCTTTCAATTGAATACGTCTTGAGGACGACACCTGGAACGAGGCTGCGCTGGAGGGCTTTGGACCAGGCCTCCAAAGCGACGACCAAAAAACATAATGACAAGGTCTAACAAATCAAATGCTCAGTCATCACGCTAGTAACTCCAGGTCCATTGCTTGTCTAGCCTAAAAAACTCATAAGTCCGGGCCTGCAAGAGAATCGGACCTATCTGAACCTGGCCCAGCGCTGTGGTAATGTTGTCATGAAAAATCTGGGGCCCAGTCTGAGACGAAAGGCCGAGCCTGAAAAGCCTGCAAAGCACCTGCGCAGACACAATGCAGGCCACTCATCTATAACATGAAATTATGTATTATTGTATGAAGATTGCTTGTGCTCAAGCCACTAATGGTTTCCAAACAACTCAACTAAATCTTGCAATCACCCTTTGTTTTCAACTAGCCAATGAAGCCAAAAGCCTGGCAGGGCCAAGGCCTTCTGTTCACTGTATGTTTCAGTTCCAGGCACGCCTGGGCTGCTTCTTGGTATTCAAATTGAAACTGCCGGCGCTTCCCCTAACACTCTCTTCAGGGTTGTAGTACGCAGCCTGGTGGGCTACCTGCCACTGCATTGCTTCAAAATTGCTTCGCCTTTCCTTCTCAGTTCTCATCACTTCAATGTTGTACTTGTGTTGCTGCTTCTGCAACATGGCTGACTGAAGACCTTGTGGCCACACTGAGCATCTGGCCAAGCTGATGGTGAATGGCTTTCTCTCATTGACCGCGTCTACTTGGCGCTGTAACTTCAACGAAAGAATCTGACAGGTCCCTGTCTCAATGCGGCGTGCTGCCAGGAAGGATTCCTTGGCGTGTGGACATACTTTGCTGAAAGAAAAAGGCCGGGACCAACCACGCGATACGCCCATAACTTTGAAAAAATGATCGCTTCCAAAGGATTAAAAATTAACAAATTGCAAATAGAGTCAATGCTGTATCCATCTAAAACAAGCCCAAACGAAGCCGGATCAGAACCCGTCCAAGCAATGCCGACTTCCTTTCTGAGGCGGCAAAACCACGCACGATCAATGAAGTCCCCTCGATAAATCTCAGCCTGCCCACAGATCAATTTGACAGGTACATTCAAAGCGCAATGCAAGTGACTAAATTCATGAATCCTCCATCCTGGCCTTAAGCATCCAAACTGGTGTGAAGAACTTTGAATTTGCAGACACCATTGGCTGACAAGAAAAGACGTAGAAGAATCCTGAATCTGTCACCCAAACTGACGTTGAAGTAGCCGAGGTAGCATTGGGGAAAAGTTGATCGTTGCCGGGATCCGGGGAGCCAGTTGCAGAAGTCAGGGTGAACTCCCCATCCTCTCGAAAACAAGGCTCCTCCACTGAATACTTTACGCCTGCCTTCCTTTGGCTTTCTTGGACAGCAGGTGTGAAAGCAGCTTGAAAAAAACATCCCTCCAGTATGCACGTGTTCCTTGATCCTGCCACTTGACCAATCCTGAATGCAACGCTGAGACCTTTGCTGCCCGTGTCTAGGAGGTTGGTGAGGAACCATCTTGCAAAGTGAAGAACGTCTTGGCCATAGACACTGTTCAAATTTTCTGACTCGAGAGGCACAGACCACCCATGCCAGCCAGGCTCCTGCAAGAAACATATTTGCCAGTGTATTGTGAAAAAAAACAATAATTAATTTAAAATATGACGCCCATCCATCCTGTCAGCACTCCCTCTGTCCTGCGCGCTAGCCAAAGTATACCCTTTCCCAATGCCATGAATTACATAAGGATTGAGAATGATCTTGGCTTCAAACGTGTCTGCTGCACTGGTTGGCTGTGCTTCTGTGAACTGCTCCAGCAACTCTTTGACCGCAAAAGCTGCCTGAGCAACTTGGAACAAAATTCTGAAAATTGAAACATTCAATTCACTTGTAGCGGAATTACAGTTACAGTAATAATAGCAATTAACGCAGATTGCCAAGCGACTAGCCGCAGCCCTTCTGGTAATGAATCTTGTGGGATTGCTTTCAAGGTGGCCAGTTCGTGCAAAGCATCTTGCACAACAACACTCTTACAGACTGCATGCTCCCCAAGCAATTGAACGGTTGGATGAAAGGAGTGATTCAACACATCAAAGCCTGAAAAAGCCCAGTCCAAATTGATCGTTGAAGAATTCTTTTCGTGGAGGCCAACTACTGTGAGCTTGTCTTTAGTATCATCTTGGATGACAGAAGCAGGGCATCGGGCCAAAGTCTGCAGTGTCACTGCTCCACTGAGAGCCTCTGAAATCATGGCCGCAGCACCCCACCGACACAGGTCAGGTGGGTTTCCTTCAGGCAAGGGCTGTGTGTCACTAGGGTCTGGACGCAACCACGCCAAAAACTTCTCTGCTACGCTTGCAGTTGCCATGCCCACAGGCACAGCCCAACAAGCCGTTGAGCCAAAGATTTGCTCAGCCAATCAGCTTCCCTCAAAAGTTGAAAACTCAAGTTCTTGCTCAAGCACTCTGTCTCATTGCTCTGACAAACTGTTATGCGAAGCAATCAAAAATGCGCACCCGCCTCAGCTCAAATCTTTGCCTTAGTGGGTGAAAAGCAATCAACTCTCAATTCAATGTACATTGCCAAAGAACGCAAATGCCAATAGCTAAGTGCCGAACAACTCCAGGACCCCAGGCCAGCCTACGTCATCAGGACTTGAAATGCTGAGCAGCGGCTGACTATTAAAAAAGAATCTGCTTGTAGAATGACAAACAATGGCACAATCACAGTTGAAACAGAACCATGATAGCCCACTCTCAACTCTGTCACTTTTTTAAGCCGTTCTGTAGGCCGGTAAACCTGGCACTCTCGCAATGTCACTGAAGCTTGCCAAATAGCAAGCCAGGAAAGAAGAGCCGATTAGCCGATTCAACTACCAACCGCGACCCCAACTGTCTCCTTGGTAGTAGCCACTCCACTGCTCATACTGAGACTGATCTTCATTCCAGGCATCCTCAACAGGCCCTGATGATTGCCACTCAACAGGCTGAGCCGGTTGAGCCGGTTGAGCCGCTTGAGCCGGTTGAGCCGGTTGAGGAGCCGGTGCAGGAGCTGGTGCAGGCTGTGCAGGAGCTGCTGAATGAGCTGGCGCAGCTGGTGCCGGTTGAGGAGCCGGCACTTGATGAAAGCCCCAGTGCGGCGCTGCCATGGGCGGTGCTGGACGATTCTTTCCATGCCCTTTGACACTGTAGTTCATCTGGCCATCCTGAAGCAGTCCACTCATCACTCCCATTGGCACTTTCATAGTGCGGGCCAAGGTGATGCAAAACGGATGGTTTCCTGTGCTGTCCAAAGACCGTGTAAGCCGCAAAGCCAGAATGGTCTTGGAGTTTGCTCTTTTTGCAACCAAAGCCCGATCCTGTCAGGAAACAGATAGGCGTCTGTTGAAGGAAAATACAAAGAGGAATGGAAAAAGTGGCTGTTGCCTGAATTCATGAATAGCCTGTAGAAAAAAGCAAATTTTGTCTCATGCGAAGACCAAGTCTCAACTGTGTAGCCGTCCCAAACCAGCCCAAATTCATCCGCAGTCCATCCATTGAAGAGCACATCGACACCCTTTGTCTGACGGCACTGCCAGTCATTATTGACGTAGTCGCCTTTCATCACAGTAGCCTGCTTGAAACATGTGCATCTACGCGGCGGTAACATGTGACATGCAAATTCAGGAAACAGGGTAGGGGGCAATGGTTTTACACCTCCTCGATTTCAACACAAATTAAGAAAAATTAATTGTCGTTGAATAAACACAGCCTTGATGCACCAAACAGGACTGGTGAACTTCTTGTTGCAAGTCTGCACCGGCTGCAACTGCAAGACGTAAAAGAAGCCGGTGTCGGTTGCCCAAGTGGACTGTGACAAGGCAGTCGGGGTTCCAAAACCATCAAAGAGTTGCTGGAGTTCGGGGTCGATCATTGTATCAACTTCCAGCTCCTCATTCCGTAAGACTGCCTCTGTGAGTGTCATATACAGCACGCCGCAACTCTCCTGCATTGATTTGACGTTGGTATGGAAGGCCTGGTTGAAGAAACAAGTGCTCACCAATTGTCTGTTGCGACTCTCCAGTGACATTGTCTCCGCACTTGCACCAGAAATTTGCAGGGCATCCATGTCCTTCAATCTGGCTTCGTCCTTTGCTAGGCCGGAAAGCTTCAAGAACTCTTCGGCAAAGCAAATGACATCCCGACCATAGAGCCCAATATCCAGCAACTTGCCGTCTGCTCTGCTCACTGGAAGAACCCAGCCTCCCCACTCTGGTTCCTCGCAGGGAGCAAAAAAAACGCAACTGGCCGACAAATCAAATACTGACTAATTAAGTTGTGTGACAGCAAGTCCTGTCCTGTGGTTCCACAAGCCGATAGCCGCGAGCCTGTCCATTCATGGTGTAGGGCAATAAAATGACATGAACACTGTAGGAGGTGCCCTGGTCTTTCGGAGTAGCTTGGGTGAACTGCTCCAGTAGCTCCTTGAAGAAATTCACAGCCTCAAGGTCGGGATCTTGAGAGGAGGTGGTGGAGGTAAAGTCAAAGGAATGTGTTGCTTGTTTGTGACGGAGAAAAATTATCTCCAGGGTGGCAGGAATGCTGTACTCAAAAGGAAAAAAATGGATCGAAATGATGACCACTAAACTGCCACTAAGACTATATTCCTTTTGGGCACGTGCATTGCTGAACTAATCAAATTTAAAACAAGAAGCCACAAAGAAAGATGTAGGAACCCTGTCACGATTGGGAAACCGCGCCAGGACTTCTTTTGCACGCTGCACGACACTGGGATCGTACAGCGTCATGCTGGCGCAAATTTGCCTCGCTGACTCCGGAGTCTTTTGCCCGCCCGGAAAGAAAGAGGCCAAGACCGGGCTGAAGCCGGAGGTGGCCCAGTCAAACCGTTTCTGAGTGTCGTAGGCCTCGCGGAACGCTTCAGGAGCCGCAGTTGGGTTGATGCAGCAATTCAAAATCTCTTGCTCGGTCATCAAAAGCATGGTTGGCTTGAACTTGTTCTTCACACAAGCCATAAATGACTCCGCTTTCTGTTCTCGAAGCAGCCTGGTCGTGAGCTGTTGTTCATCGGTAGCCGGGAAGCCAGGTGCCGGAGAACCCGCCGCTACTTGCAGCTCTTCAGTCCCATGAGTGTCACCAGCAGCATTCACAAGCTCCGCAGGAGGTGGCTGCGAATCTGCAGGGCTGTCTGACTGCGCATCCACATTGCCACCTTCCTCAATGGTGTCAAGTTCAGGCCCCTGGTGCACATTTGTTGTTCTAACCATTCGCCGGAGCATATTCATTGCTGAGTGCAACAACGACTGGAAAGATAGCAACAAAAACCAGAAGCCGGGAGCCGAAAAACCTTTCTGTGGATAGAAGTGTTCAATGAAAGCAAGCAACCAAAAGAAGCCTACTCTGCACCCAAGAAATGGAAACTGACTGCCAAAGATGCTGAAAATCAACAGCAAGGCCTTAGGAACCAGGTCAATGTTTTCCTTGATGAATCCGCCAGCAAAGGTCCTGGAGCGGGCCAGTTGCACAGTGGCGCTGTAAATTTGAAAAGTTCAGATGCCAAGCAAATGCGCTGCCACCAAACCGGCAACTTTCAAATGAAGGCACAATTTCTCCAATGGCCTTAGCACTTCTGCCAACGGGAGTTGACCAAAGAGCCTGCATGGGCAAGGATGTTTTTTGAATCGACCTAAGCCCTCAAATGATTGAATGCACCAACGGCTTCAAGCCTCTTAATTGACAATGTGTTCAAAAAAACTCTCTTGCCAGCCTGGAAGCCAAGAAGAAACCGAAGGACTGCTCACCTGCAGCAATGGAGTTGAAGAAAATAAGAGTGAAAACACTGAAGGACAAAGCGGAATGGGCGCCCCCACCCCAGTCACGATGAGGAAGCAGCAAATGGTGCCTCCAAGAAATCAGGGATGCCATTAATGAAACAAGTCCTATTTTTGCAAAGCTTTCCTCACCTGAGCCAAGAAGTTGCTCAGGAAGGGGAAGAAGCCAGAAGCCGAAGAGCCTGTCAAATCAAATTGAATGCAATGCACAATTGAATCTGAAAATAGACTGCGAGGAAGGCTTTCCCAGCCTTGGCCACTGTGATGAAGAGCAAGGAAGGCCAAGAAACAAAAGCAAGGACAATAACACTTGAGTTGGCCCGGCGAGAAATGGCTTAGGGTGAACCATTCAAAGCTGAGTGTCAAAAATCGAAAAAAATAAAAAATGTGCGAATGGCGAACGCAGTAAAGATTATTAGTGCTCAGAGCTCCTACTCATTGCTCCTTCTTACGAGTCAAGCAACTCGACAGGTGTCGCCGAGAAAGACATTAAGAGAAATCCTGCAAAACGCAGAACACCGCCCAGCGCCACGGTGGGAAACTCGCCAATGCAGCCCAAAAGTGGTTTGTAGACCTGCTTCTTGTCACAAATTTTGGTGCGACAAAAATAGTGCTCAAGTGCTCAATCAAAAAAAACTTTGATAAAGGACTTATCAAACCAATGTAAGCTACTTGCCATAAGTCGATCTGTATGTGTCATGCCATTAAGACATTTAAGAGATCAAAACACGGAAAAAGATGATGGAAACTAGGTAATCCTAGATCAACATAGATCAAAAAAAGGTAACTATTGTTCCTCTCCAAGGTGGATAACATCCTTCAGGCGATATAAAGTGGACAACGTTTGTTCAAAAGAACAGGGCCTCATGACCAAGCACCAATCTAACTTAACCGAAATTCCCTTCGGCCATGATCTTCCCCATCCCTTCACTTTCGGAATTGTCGGCTAGACACGAAGAGAGCTGTAAGAAGCATACCAATACCAGCCTCAACAAGGATGACTTGTTGACATCATTTCTCAATCACAACATGTGCTGCCAAAGGGTTCTCTTGTCGTGACAAAGCCAGCAAAGTCATAGACATCAAATGAAATCCATTTATACCTCGAAGTCATATTATACTACAGGGGACATCATGAGTACCCACTTGAGCTACCACTTCGGGTATAAAACTACACCCCGCCCCCACTGATGCCAAAACAAGATCTGAGAGCCACTTATCTCAGATCAAACCTCGTAATTTCATGTAACCTACATTTACATCTCCAAAATTTTACGGTGAATGTCGTTCAATCTGTGGAGTTCACCAACCAACCATGTCCCTGAAGTCATCTGTTAATTCCATTTAATCACCTCACCTGCCCCAAAACTCAGCAATATCTGTGCATGAACAAGACACGAGGGTGAAGAGCAAACCATAGAATTGCCTCATGCATTCATGATACAACAAACATGAAGCTGCAAATGAAGATACATCGACCTCAATTTTTGGATAATTTCTATATAGCAACCAAAACATGCGTACCCAAATGTTGGAAGGAATTTGTGGTAATCCAACAATTTGGAACAAACACTCGGTATTCTGACAAACTCTATCGTTCTTGTTACCTTGCGGGTGTTGTGTTCAAATACTTCCAAGCAATGTTGCTCAAAGAAGCGAAAATGATTATGAGCTTTCGAAATAAACCAGCAAAATTCAGGGACAAAGTGAACATAATCTAAGTAGTCCAGCCTCAATGTCTTTGCAAACTGTACAATGCATGATATGTGCACCGTCTGCACAATGGGCGACATGGTTCGGTAGAAACCACAGCTTGATGCAAACATGGTACCCACTGGATGTCGCTGGGTCCTTATAATCTCTGTACACGATATCCAGGAGATAGTAGCCTCCAATGATGTGGCTCATCCAGCACAAATGGCTGCTTCAAAACCCAGCCATTATGTGTTTGCATGGGGCAATCCTGTGGACAATCACATCTTTTTTTTAAACATTGCCAAAGAACTCGATCCAAAATGTCTCTGGTGGGATTCTTTCATGTTTGAAAGCGACACTGGATAATCATTGGTCTTCCAAATATGTGAGCATATTCTGCAAATTAATCAAATGCCGACTCAAGCATCACGAAACATGTTTTCTTTAAAGGGCTTTTGTTGGTATTTTTTCAGCAGGACCCAAAATCTAACAAGTACAGTGTCAACGGGTTTTATTCACCAGTTCACCCACTTCTCTTCCTGCATGACTGAATTCCTGAAGTCGATATTTTTGGTGCAGGGGATGTCAAGAGGGCATCACTTCGGCAATTTTGATGTGTGGCATAAATTTGCATTGCCTATTGGCTCCTATTTAAGATATTTTGTCTCAGCAAAACCATAATTATCAAACCATTACACCTTGGAAATTCAACATTGATACTCACATGATAGTTCTGAAAAGGCAACTCCTTTCAATCAGAGTAAATTTGGGTGTCCATATTGAATTTCAGGTATTATATATATATATATACTTGAATATTAAATTAGTAAATAATCTATGCCAACCAATCAAAATACTTGTACGTACATATATCAATTGCAGTGTGTGGCAATAGATGTTCTAGCTGGACTTGGATCTTTAGATCAAAGAGCAAACAAGGATAATAATGATAAGAATGGTTTGAAAATCATAAGCTTTCTGTGGCAAAAAGCAGTTCTACATCCAGGCATCACATCTTTACCCGCCAACGATATCACCCTGGGCCCAGTTTTCCATCTACGGCCAGCTACCAGTGACGCTTTCAAAGGATGCAAAACCCAACCTTAGCGATTCGCTTGAATGGTGGGAAGGAATGGCATTCTTGGGGGTATGCAGTCTGAATTCTGAATGCTAATTCTTTCACCAAACAACAACATCAGATTTATATCTCTATCTGGTCTGTTCAGGTATAATTCAATCATCTTTTAACTGTATCATGTCAAATTCGCAGATTCGTAGTATTTTGTCACCCAATCTCTAGCTCAACCTACAAAGTCTGTCTACCATCTATAAGAAATTCTGCGAATTTCATAACTTTTCACCAAACTGAAAAGCATCAAACATCATCGTCCAGTATATCTAGCCATCTACAGGTATTGAAATATCAACAAGAAAACTAGCTAGTTAATCTATGTCGACAAGCATTGCTTTTTCAGCTTGGTGGGGATCAATATTTTCATTTAAGACCAAGCATAGGATTCATAGAAAACTCTTTCGATCTGCTCAAAGTGCACATCATTTCATGAGGCGAAACAAGACTGCAAAACTCAGAGCAAAATTCGCCTTCTGAAACCGCCTTTTGGGGTGAGGATGATACAATATTCGCTCAGATCTACCGCCGCAGCCAATCAATTGTAAAGATAATATGCTAACATGTCATTCAATCCAAGAGGGCACCAGGCCTAGCAACATAAACAGGAATCCTGCACCAAAGAGAAGTCCAGCAGAACATGGGATATAATCCACTCCAGTGTCCACAGATGATGCCCGAGTCGCAGCAGAGAATTGGGTCTTGGTAACGTTTTTTCATACACGGCGTAGGTGATGGGTCTGGGATGGATATCGATGGAAAAACGGTGAAGCCCCGTGAGTTCTCCAAAGTGAAGGGTCCTTCCTGGAGGATTCTAGTTGTCCAGAATGTTTTTGGAAAGCAGTAGGGACTTACAGAATTTCAGAAATGCAAAAACATAATGAACATGTACAATATAATGACATGTTGGAGTTGTTCACCAATACATCTAATACACAAATTCCAAATGCAACTTGCAAAAACATCAAGCTTTGGAAGCATTCCTTCCATGAATAACACAGCTTTGTTGGACATCGCTGACATCGCTGTCATACGCGAAGACACATTGCCAGCAGCTCTAGCTGCATTATCTTGTACGCCAGTTCCTGTCCTGAGTTTTCATCCCAATCGATCAGGTAGTGCGTGTTTTTTTAAAACTAAAGAAACCCTTTCAACCTTCAAGGCTTAACAAAAAAAACACAGACTTCTTGGTGGAAAAAACGTTGGTTGTTTGTGATTTTTTTGCCCAGAGTCGTTCCTTCAACGGCCCCTTCTTCAGGACCGGCATGCGTCAAAGAGGCTGCGATCTGTGGCAAAATGCTTCAAACGAGGCAAAAGTTCAACAACAACATCTTCCTTTATGGATGAATAAGAGTAGTACTGGTCCTGAATGACAAATAGTTACGCTGTGGCTGTTATATTTTTTTTGCATTCTGACTCTGCATTCAAAAATTTTCAGTAGAACGGATCTTCGCTGCGCACGTTTATCGCTGCATGTCATTCTCATGGATCAAACTCTTTACTTGGTGGTAATAGACGGAAATAGTGTAGATCAATCACTTCTGAAGTGCATCAGAAAACCAATGGAACCCCTATTTCAAGACGTCAAAACACATCAGATTTCGTACATGCATCGAAATATATGAAAACTCAATGTTGTAATAAGATGACGTATTTGCCGCAACTTCCGGCACCTGCAAATGTCGACCCTCTGCAGGAACATCTGCCCTCTCGTCTTGATGTTGCCTGGAGCGTCTTCACGGTTTATTCACTCGTCACATGCGTTTGCCTTTAGAATAACTACAGCCTGTAGCAAAACATCCCTAAGCTTGTAAACATGGAAAAATAGCACAAGTTCACATGAACTTCATTGCTCCTATACCTTGATGTTGATTCCTTCTCCACAAGATGTTCCTACCCATTTGGTGTTTTCGACGGCTTTGTCGCTCCGAAACAAAGGTGAGGAACTGATGATTTGCTGAAGAAACCTGAAAGGGAGGGTTATCATAAACCATCTAAACCATCATAAGCCTATATACTTCCCTTCATATCATGATCTGGAACGACTTTTCTCGCCAATTGGGTGGTTTC